>Ga0209164_1003477_pt1 | contig 14961 bp, 23 predicted proteins | sample MTBNYHSulfiMetaG_FD_187458 | JGI IMG/M metagenome (GOLD analysis project Ga0209164, IMG submission 187458) | Enrichment culture microbial communities from rom New York Harbor, USA that are MTBE-degrading - MTBE-NYH (New York Harbor Sulfidogenic)... | ecosystem: Environmental > Aquatic > Marine >...
CGCCTGGACGGGGGGCGCCCGAGGGAGGCGGAGCTCCTGGTGTCCCTTGAGGACGAACGCCTCGCCGGCCTGTCGGTGAGCGACCTGGGATGGCTGTTGGAGGAGCACGCCCGCCGGTATCCGGGTGTCCGGGAGGCGGAAGGGCTGACGCTCTACCTGGACGAGGTACAGATGGTCCCGGGATGGGAGGGGCTGGTCCGGCGGCTCATGGATGCCGGAGGTGTCGAGGTGTTCCTGTCCGGGTCTTCCGCACGGCTGCTGTCGAGGGAGGTGGCGACCAGCCTCCGGGGGCGGGGCATGGAGGTGCTCGTTCACCCCTTCAGCTTCCGGGAGGCGCTGCGGCACGGCGGCGTGGAGCCCGGGAAGCCCTACGAGGCCCTACGTCCCGCGGATCGGGAAGCCCTGGACCAACGCCTCCGGCGGTACCTGGTCGAGGGCGGCTTCCCCGAGGCCCAGGGCGCCGACGCCCGTGATCGGGGGGCGCTCCTCAATGGGTACGTGGACGTGGTAGTGCTCCGGGACGTCATCGAGCGGCACGCCGTGAGCAATCCCCTGGCCCTCCGTTGGATCCAGCGCCAGCTCCTGGCCAATCCCGGGGGGTTCTTCTCGGTGAAGAAGCACTACGACACCCTGCGCTCCCAGGGGGTGCCCGTGGGAAAGGACACCCTCCACGCCTACCTGGCCCACCTTGAGGATGCCTTCCTGGTGCGCACGGTGACCATGGAAAGCGCTTCGGAGCGGCAGCGGATGGTCAACCCCCGAAAGGCCTATCCGGTGGACCCGGGGCTCATACCTCTGTTCGAGCGAAGTGGCCAGAGGCAACGCGGCCGGTCTCTGGAGACCGCCGTCTTCCTGGAATTGGAGCGGCGAGGCTGGGAGATGTCCTATGTCCGGACGCCGGAAGGGTTCGAGGTGGATTTCCTGGCTCGCCGTGCCGGAGAGCGTCCCCTCCTGGTGCAGGTGAGTCTTGAGACGGAAGGGGACGAGACGTGGGAGCGGGAGCTGCGGGCTCTGGAGGGTGCGACTCAGACCTATTCCGAGGCCCGCCGCTTTCTGGTGACGCTGGACGCGATCCCTCCCCGTCACCCCCTCCCCCGGGGGATCACCTGGGCTCCGGCCGCCCGGTGGCTGTTGGAGGAGATCTGAACACCGACACCACCCTTCGGGGCCCGGAGGGCGGAAGAGCGCCGGGGGAAGGTTCCGTCACCTCCAGCTCCAGCTTACATCCCTGTGCCCGGACGAAGTACTCGGGGGGCGCACCGCCAGGCCGACCACACCGCCAAAAGGCTCAGTCAGACCTGATGCCTGTGAGATAGATATACTTTTCTTCCATTCTCCTGAGAGATAGGTGTACTTGTTGCCCACAGGCTGAGCCTTGTTCCAGATGGGGTTCACCGACGTGGCCCGAGCGTTGGGAATCGAGCTTCCCGTGGCACCGGGGCTAAGCATCGCGCAGCTCGCTGACGCCGACGCGGTAGGGACAGCGATAACGGAGGCGCGCCCGTGGGCGGACACCCTCGTCGACGCCTGGGATCGATTTCTTCAAGTCGGCGGCTATCCGCAAGCCGTCGAGAAGGAACTGACGGCTCCGGGGGAGGGAGGCGGGGTCGCGCTGAGGGAGGCGCTGTGGGACGTGATCCAGGGCGACGCCTTCAGGGCTTCCTGACTCACCGAGACACAGAAGCAGTCCGTGTCTGCCTCAAGACCGCCTACCAGCAGACGGACCCCGAGACTATCTTGAAGGTCGTTCCGGAGGCCGGGGAGCTGAGGGTGGCGAAGGGAGGATCTCCAGAACGTGCACAGCAACGTGCACACCCCGTCGGGTGTACGAAGTGCATGGAGCCGAGAACAGCGTAACGACGGGACGAAACAGCATCACGGGGCCATAGCTCAGCTGGGAGAGCGCCGGCTTTGCAAGCCGGAGGTCGCGGGTTCGAGCCCCGCTGGCTCCATCCTTCCCGATTACTCTGAGGATCTGCGGCCGGAGGAATCCGATGAGGACCTACACAGCGGTCATCGAACGAGATCCGGAGACTGGACTCTTTGTCGGATACGTGCCGGGCTTTCCGGGAGCCCATTCCCAGGGCGAATCCCTGGATGAGCTGAATCGGAACCTCCAGGAGGTCATCGCCATGCTCCTGGAGGATGGAGAGCCGCGCCTGGAGGCAGAGTTCATCGGAACGCAGACCGTCTCGGCCTGATCCATGAGTCGGCTGCCCGTCCTCAAGCCTCGAGAAGTGGTTTCAATCCTGAACGACCTGGGATTCGAAGAGGTTCGACAGCGGGGGTCCCACAAGCAGTTCCGCCATTCCGACGGCAGGCAAACCACGGTTCCCTTCCACGGTAGCCGGGACCCGTCGCCGATTCTCCTCCGCCAGATCATCTAAGGACATCGGGTTGACCCGTGAGGATTTCCTCAGGAGGCACTAGTCTCAGGTTCGGTCTTGTCCAGGGTCGGTGCCTCTTGGGGGACCTCGGAGACCAGATGAACGGGACAGGCTGGTGCGTTGACGCCGAACGAGTTGTTGCGGTTCTCGAACGATGGGCCCGAACCATGCAGAGAGGAAGGAAGACTCCTGTAGCTGGAAGGAGGTGACGGTGATTCCAAAAACTACCGCATGTTTTGAAACCGTGATCCTATTAAGGGGGGGTAAAGAAGCCGCGACGTAAGCTGTCATGACCGGCGGAGGCGCGGAATGCCATTCCGCCGTGTTCCGGTCGGAGGTCGCGGGTTCGAGCCCCGCTGGCTCCATGTTCCCCCACTCCTCTCGAATCACCGCGTCACCGCCTTCTTGCCTATGCTTGCAGATTATGCTACCATGATATCATGACCCGAAAGCATGACCGGACCCTGGCTGCCCTGTTCAGGCAACCGACCTCGGGCGACATCAAGTGGCGGGACGTCGAAGCCCTCCTGGAGAGCCTTGGCGCCGAGCTCGAGGAACGGGCAGGATCCCGGGTGGCCGTGTTTCTCAGCGGGCGAACGGCCGTGTTCCACAGGCCTCATCCGGGTCCCAATCTGGACAAGGGAGCGGTTCGAGACGTCCGCCGGTTCTTGAAGAGCACAGGGGCAGTACCATGATCGATTACAGGGGCTATGTTGGCGTGTTCGAGTTCGATGAGGAGCTCGGGAAGTTCCACGGGTTCGTGATCAACACTCAGGACGTGATCACGTTCTATGGCTCCTCCGTGGAGGAGCTCAAGGAAGAGCTGAAGAACTCTGTGGAGGTGTACCTCGCCTTCTGCGCCGAGAAGGGCAGGGAACCGGAGAAACCCTACTCCGGCAAGCTTAGCATCCGCACCAGGCCCGAGATCCACCGGAGGATCGCCCTCGAAGCAGCCCGACGCAGAGTGAGCATGAACGCCTTCATCGAGTCGCTCCTGGAAAAGGCCGTCTCCGAGGATTGAGAGGCGCCCGGCATCCTTCCGGTCGGATTGCGTGGCCTCAGAGCGCGGACTTCCCTAGCACCATCGTGGGCTACGGGGTCGGGGCATCGAAGCGGGAGCCAGCCCCTTTCCACTGTTGGGCGTATTCAGCGGCGAAGTTGCCGAAGGTACGGGGGGGACGGCCGAGGACGGCTTCGACGTCGGAGTGGACGGGAGCGCAGAAGCCGGCTCGCACCCGGCGATAGAACCCCAGGAGCCTTTCGACACGTCCGGGTCCGAGCCCGGCGGCTGCCATCTGGGCGGCGGCCTCCTCCTCCGTCAGCGACCGGTAGGGGATTTCCGTACCGGACGCCGCCGAGAGGTGACGCGCCACCTCGTGATGGTCGAGGGAGTCGGGGCCAGTCAGCGTCCAGGCCCGGCCATGGTGTTCGTCCCGCGTCAGCGCGGCCACGGCTACGTCGGCGATGTCGCTTGTGTCGACGTAGGACAACCGGGCATCGCCCGCCGGGAGCCGTAGCGCGCCGGTCGCCAGGATCCCGGACAGCAGGGGCGGACTCGCGAAGATCTGCATGAAGAAGTTCGGTCGCAGGTGCGTGTGCTGGAGCCCGGATGCCTCCAGGAGCAGCTCCAGGCGCCGCAGCCCGAAATCAGGATCCGCCTCGGCGCCCATGGCGCTCAGGTTCACCACCCTCGTGACACCGGCCGCACGGGCGGCCTCGAGGAGCCGGCCAGCGACCACGTCCGGGTTGTCGTCCCCGGGGCGTGCGACCAGGAACAGCCGTTCGACACCCTCCAGGGCAGGTTGGAACGTCACTGGCCGCTCCAGGTCCAACGCAACCCATTCTCCGTCCGTGCGCTCCGCCGCTCGGCCCGGTTCGCGGGACGCGCCGACCGCCCATTCGCCATGCTCTTGCAGGCGCCGCAGCACCCGTCCGCCCACCTCGCCCGTCGCTCCCATAACCAACACGCGCCCTGACATGGATCGCCTCGCTGTGAAATGAACAAACGATTCACTTGTTGACCACAAGCATCTCAGCCCACGAGGGCGCGAAGGCCCTCCAGATGGTAGCGCTCGTACCCGGCCAGAGCCTCGCGGAACGCGACCGGGTCATCGAAGCGCTCCAGAATCCGGACCCAGGCAGCCACGTAGGTGCGGTAGACCTGCTCGAGGTCGAACCGCAGTGGCTCCGGAAGGTGGCGGCCCGCCCGCTCTGCCAGGGAGACGGCCGCGGCGGTCAGCATCGCCACGATCTCCTCCGCCAGCCCCGCGTATGGGGTTCCCTGGGCGCGCCCCAGAAGGATGATGGTGGCATGGCGGTGCTCGAGAGCGAACGACACGGTGGCTTCCGCAGCCACACCCCATGCGCTCCCTTCCGCGGGCCGCGTCGCGTCCTGCCTTACCTGGGAAATAGTGGTAGATGTTCCCGACCGAGATCCCGGCGCGCCGGGGCATGACCGCCTGCCCGCGCAGCGTAGCTGCAGAGGCGCTGGGAAGCGACTCACGCCCTCTCCGTAATCAGCCGTTGCGGGAGTATTTCGTTCTCGACCGCCGCTGGGTCTTGGTCAGGGGGGACGCTCCGCAGGAGGGGCCCTTTTCCCTGACAGCAGACAAAAGGGTGCCTTCGACCCAGGCGTTGAGGCTCATCCCCGCTGCCTCGGCCTGGATGGCAGCAGCCCGGTGAAGCTCTGGGGTCGTCCGCACCAGGAACTCCCCCCGGTAAGGCCGTTCCGGCTCTTTCCCTGCCTCGGCACAGATCTCGAGGTAGTCCTCCACCGACTCGGCCATCTCTCGACGGAGCTCCTCCAGGGACCGGCCTTGAAAGGTCACGACATCCTGGAGGCCGACGATCCGGCCGTGGAAGGCGTCGATGGATGGGTCAAACTCAAAGACCCCCGTATATCCCTTGTACTCGATCATGGCTGGAACCCTGCGTCATGAGGGCGTCGATCCGCGACCATCGGACGTCCGCGCGGGTCGGTGTCTCGAAGATGGCCTGGAACGTCCGGCGGTGAGTGGCGTTCATTTCCTATGATATCAAGTGCAGATATCGTTCGCAAGGCACAGCGGGAGGACGCCTACGCAAAGACCTCGGGGCGCGAAGGCACTCACCAGGACATCGGTGTCCAGGAGGACCCTCATGAGACCGCGCGGAAGACTTCCTCGTCGGTGAGGTACCCGCGGGCCTCGGCGAAGGGCATGATCCGCCGCCGGAGACCTTCAGACTCCTCCAACGCCAGCTGGCGGCGCAGCGCATCCCGGACCAGCTCACTCCGAGTGCGGCCACTGCGGCGAGCGGCTCGGTCAAGCTGCCGCTCCAGGTCCGGATCCAACCGGATCGTCAAGGCAGAAGTCTTCATGTCATGCGATGTATGACGTTCCACGTTCTCCAACAAGGGGCTGACGCTAACGCTTGCCGTCCCGATATCCTTGCCCGGTCAAGCCGTCGATCCATAGCTTCGAAGGAGGCGGCACCATCGCGGTCCGGCGCTTCCGGACACCCATTCCCCTGCGGAAGCAGGGACACCAGGAGGGCCTGTGCCCAACTTCAATGATTGGGTGAACGCCAGTCCCGAGAACCGGACCACCGGCGCCGAGATCTCCCAGCTGGTGATGCGGAGCGGCCTGAACACAAATTCGCCCACGGGACAGGTCTTCGACGCCCTCGCACGGTGGACGGCGAACCACACCTACAACGAGGGTGCGGACCACCTTTCGATGGCGATCCGCCAGAAGACGTGGAACTGCGTGTCCCTCTCCCGGCTGCTGGTGGTGACCCACTGCGCCCTCAAGGACCAGCACCCCATGATGCCCGTGGGGGTGCAGGAGAAGCGGATCAACACCCGCAAGCTCAGCGCTCCCATGGCCCGGGCGAACATCCTTTCCCTCCTCCCCAATGTGCGCCGGCCCGACACGCCCGCCGAGCGCCGCTACACCTTCAGCGGGCATACCTATGTCGCCATCGGGGGGGTGGACTACGACCTCCTCATGGGAACGCAGGGGGCGGCGGTCGCCAACGCCTTTCCGGTGGACGTGCAGGAAAGGCCTGATCGAGCCCTCACCTGCCTCCTTCCGCCTCCACCGGGAGGAGGAGGGGCTCCTCCTCCGGGTGCCGTCGCGCCGCCGGGGGGAGCGGGAGGCCGCGTGCTCTACTGGATGCGCCCCACCGGCGCCCGGGTGGGCCCGCAGCCTGAGTTCGAGCTGGTGAGGGTCTGACCGGGCTCGGGCAGGGGGCCTGGGGATCACGACATCGAGAAGAGGGAAGTGCGGCAGATCGTGCGATCCATCAAGCCGAGCCCCGCAACGGTTTGTCGCTGGAGCAGTTGGTGTCCCGTGCCCGCACACGCCGAGGTCAGGAGAGGAAGCGCTCCGGCATGTCGGGGTCCCCGACCCGACAGGTGTCGGATTTTCCGAACCATCGGTACCGGTTCGCGGCCACCACACTGTAGAAGAAGTCACGGACCGGCCGGGGGATCACCAACAGGGCGAAGAGCATCGGCCAGGGCCAGGTCAGGCGGCGGGCGATGCGCAACGCGGCCGAGGACTGGGTATGGGCCCGCCCCGATTCGATCAGTACCACGCTATCGGGCAGGGGCGCTGGCGGTCCGTCCGAAGCCAGCAGCTCGCGGCCGACCGAAGCGAGCAGCTCGCGGCCCACCGAAGATTGCAGCGAGGCGAAGCGAAACCGCATCCTGGGATCCCGATTGATGACGAAGTTGACCGATGAATTGCAGAGATTGCAGACACCATCGAACAGCACGATGGAGCCGCTTCCACCACCGGCTCCATCCGCTGGCGGGATCCGTGGCTCAGTGCTGGCAGGGAGCATGGCCGGCGGTTGAGACGGGGCGGAAGTAGAGCAGCTTGGCCAATAGGACGGGGGGCGGGCGCAGCAGGTCGGAATCCGCGGACAGATCGCCTCGACGGAAGATCTCCTGAAGCTGCCCATGCCTCTCGACGAGGATCTCGAAGTCACCAGGTACCCCACCCAGGACCCGCCGCATCTCGAAGGCTGCGAGGACCTCGCCACGGTGGGTGAACGGCTCCAGCTCTGGAATACTCGTTGAGACGATGCGCACCAGGTCGTCCTGATAGGAAGCGAGCCTGAGAGCAGGCATGAAGAAGTGGTTGTTCACGCCTCCTTCCGTCCGGAGGTTGCTGTACATCGTGAAGCAGGTCTCGGTCTTGAAGCCGAGGTACTGGGACATGCCGTTGAGCGCGACGGGGAGCACCATCAACCAAAGCCACGCCGGTGCCGCCGTGGCGAACGTTCGCGATAGGGGTTGCCCGCGTCGGAAATGGAGCCACGCGCAAGCGGCGAAGGTCACTCCGAGGGCACCGAACCACAGAATCCAGATCATCCACGGGACTCGGTAGACGGCCAGCGGACCGATTCCGGAGCGGAAGTGGCCCGTCAAGAACGCGCCGATCAGCAGGGCAACGCCCAGGATCGAGGCCGAAGACAGGATGTAGTAGATGGTCGCGCGGACTTCGTCGGACCACCACCTGGTCAGCCGGTGCCGGACCGCCCCCACCAGCACGACCAGCTCCTCCATGCAGAAGAGGCCGTACAGCGCAATCGCCAGGGCCGAGAAGGTACGATGGCCGATCAGTCCCAGCATGAAATGAAACCCGACTCCCAGCAGCACGCCGAAGTACCGGGTGCGACGAAAGGTGAGGAGGACCGGAATGGCCGCTTCGACCACAAGCGTCATGGCGATCACGATTTCCCCGACGGACTGGGCCGGGGGGAGGAAGGGGAAGCGCCGCAGCAGGTCGCCGTACATCGCCACCACACAGCTCACGTCGGGGTTGACGAAGTCCCGGTTCAGCTTCGCCACGAAGGCGAAATAGTACATGAGCACCAGCATGGCTTTGACGACGGGGGCCATACGGAAGTAGATCCGCTCGCGGGCAGCGCCGGTCACTCGGATTCGGCTCCCGCCCTCCGAGAGGAGGGTGCCCGCGATCGCTCCCAGAATCGTCAGATTGATCAACGATTCCACGAGGATATGGTTGACCACGAAGGGCCACTCAAGGGTGTTGTAGACCACGCTGCTGACCAGCATCCCCGTGAACAGCCAGATTGCCGAGGGACGCACAAGCGTAGCCAGGGCGAAGGCCGTCAGGATCCACCCCCAGAGGTCGCCTTCGGAAGCCCACCGGGGGAAGAACTCCTGGTGAACCAGAGCCTGACAAGCCCAGAGGAAGGCGAAAACCGTCAGCCTGCCGGGGCCATGTGTCGATGCGCGAGTCGGCGCATCAGAAGGATGTCCTTGGTCCACCACGATGTGCAAGGCGCGATCCCCGGTCTGGCGGTCTTCGTCGATGGAGCATCAATCCGATGGCGAGCAGGACGATTCCCGGGAGCCATGCGGGGACGCTGATCCAACGCGCCCGCACGTGAATTCCGTCCTCGGTGTCGTAGGCTTCCGGTCCGGACCACAGTCCGAAGCCCAGTGTCGCTGGGCGGTGAGATCCCCGTTCAGGCTCCTCGAACAGCCGACCGGCCAGATCCACCGCCTCCAGGTCCTCTTCTTCCGGAGTGTAGTGGATGACCCCCGTGCCCCAGCGGAGCGTTCCGTCGCCCGGCCATCGGAGGCGGTGGTAGGCGTGGATGATGATCTGGTTGCGGAGCCGCTCGGTGTCAAAACCCACCACGGAGTAGCGGTAATAGCTGGCTCCGGCCATCAGCAGGCATCCTGCGCCCGCCACGATCGCTCCCAGAGCGATGAGCCTGGAAAGGCTTGAGGACCTCCGGAACTGGCTCCGACCCCCGGAATGCGCCTTCCTGCCGGCGCGGTGGTCATCTCGCACTTCGTTGTGGATCCAGGTCACCAAGTCCCCGTGCTATCTCCGACTGCCACCGCCACGCGCGTATCTCGCCGCTGATCGAGGCAGGCTTCCAGGATGGGTACGGCCGCGGGAACGCATCCATCTTCCCTCTTGTGGAAGAAGAGTCCCGGAGTGGTGTTGATCTCCAGGACGACGCCGCCGGCGGCTGATAGGTCGCAGGAAAGATCGGGGGTCAGGATGTCGACTCCGGCGAGCCTCACTCCGAGAGCCTGGGCTGCCAGGCGGCCCACCTCGACGATCGCATCGCAGACGTCATCGGTCACGGGGACATTGTCCTCGGCGGCGTTGTCATTGATCACGTTCTTGAGTCGAATCGACCGGCCCGCTTCGGGAACACTTCTCCAGGACAGCCCCTGATCAGCCAGCGTTCTCCTCATGTCCAGATCGCGTCTCAGCAGGACCTGAGCCGCCCGATGACCCTGCTCGATACGCTGCCGGTTCCCCTGACGGACGAGCCTGCCAACGGTCGATCTTCCATCACCCACCACCGAAGGAGGACGTCGCTCAACCGCCTCCAGCAGGCGGCCATCGAGATAGAGGAGGCGGACGTTTCTGCCGACCACATGCTTCTCGATGAGCAGCTCGGGGCCGTGGCCCGCGGCGGCTACGGCCGCCTTCGCCAGATGGCTTCGCGTCCTCACGCCTGTAGTGACGCCGGCGCCGGCGCCGGTCCCGGCCGCCGGTTTCACGACGCACTCGCCGTGCGACTCGAGAAAGCCCAGTGCAGCCGGGAACTCCTCGAGCGTGAACGCGAGGCAATCCGGCGTCGGAATCCCACGCCCACGGAGCAGCTCGTTGACGAAGGGTTTGATCCCCGCGGCCCGCAAGGTCGCCGGACCGTCCAGATTGGTGTAGTTCAGGTAGACCGTGGTCGCCGCCCCGCCGCGGACGATGCGCAACAGCCCACCGTTCACCTTCCTTACCTCCGCTCCGATCGTGTTGGCTGCCTTGCACCACACCTCGACGTAGAACTCCCGGCGCTGCGCCCTTTCCCTTCGACCATTCGTGTTGACGCGGGTCCAGAGCGTGCGAGTCCTCGAGGCCATTCCCAGAACCTTGAAGAGCATCGACATCTCCACTCTCGTTCATTCCGATCCCAGGAGGTGAGTACATGCCCAATGCACGCCACCCGGAGTCGAGCACCGTGATCAGGGTTCGGGAATGGGATCCGCACCTCAGCAAGCAAGACACATGCCTGGAATGAGGCGGGCCGACCCGTCGGCCGGTTCAACCCAGGAATCGTACCGCTTCTGCCGCCCGAGTCGGAAGCCCGGGTGGATGCTCGAATGGCCGGTTGGGGGTCGCGGGACTGCGGCACCCTGGATAGTGCGCGCGACAGCGAGACAGAGAGAGCCGCTACCCCCGACTCACTGGAGAACCCCGTGGCCGCGCGGTATGCCCATTGCACCCACGCCCAGGCATCTTCCTGGCATTCGCCGCTCCCTCTCGGGCGACGCGTGGGCCTCGAGTGGTGCGGTACCCGCTCCAACGCGGGGGAATGACCTGGTCCAACGCGGGGGAATGACCTGGCTCTGAAACCCTCTTGCAGGTGGGGTGTTACATGCGCGTGACCGCTTCCCGGAGAGTGAAATGGCCAACGACGAATCTGCCGTTCTTGAGAACGAGCTGCCGCTACGCGGGCCCAACCCCGTCGCGGATAGGCCACCGACACGGGGTCTTACGGTGACCAGTTGGGGTCAGGTGCGGGTCGCGGCGGTGACTGTGATGGCCGTCGCTGCAGTGGTGGCCCTCACCGCTGCGGCGGCTGCGTTCCTCGAGGTTCCCTTCGGGTTCTTGAGCAAGGAGCCCGCGGAGTCCCTGAATGCTCCGCGGTACGTCGGATACTTCGCGTATCTTGTGGTCCTCGTGTGGGCGGTTGGGGCCACGAGCGGCGTGTTGACCGGTGCGGTCATGGCCCGTTCGGGACCGCGATGGCTGTCCTGGTTCTACCTGGCCGCGGGCCTCTTCACCGGGATGCTCCTCCTCGACGACTTCTTCATGGTGCACGAAAATCTGTATCGGATCGGACTCCCCGAAGAGGTGCTGTACGCGTTCTACGGCCTGTTCGCCGTTGTCTTTCTCTGGCGTTTCCGATCCGCCATCGCCGAGCGGGACGGAATCCTCCTCGTGGCTCTGGCCGGTGCGTTCCTCGCCCTCTCAGGGGCAGTGGATTTCGTCGGAACCGGGACCCGCCATGCGCTGGAGGATGGGGCGAAGGCTGCGGGCGCGTCGATCTGGGTCGTGTTCATCGTTCGATCTGCGTATGCCGACCTGACGCGGTTTCACCGGTCGCGCGAACCGTCGGCGGAGCGGCCGTGACTCCGCATGCCGCCTGCGGCTGACTCGGCATGCCGCCTCCGGCTGACTCCGCATGCCGCCTCCGGCTGACTCAACGTCCGCCTTATGGAAGGGCAGCGTTCCGCTCGTTACCGGGAAGAACCCGCCGCCCGCGCGCTACGGGGCCCCGGGCGGGATCTGGAAGAGGATTGTGTCTCCACGGCTCACGAGGATGCTGGGAGACACGATGGTGCCGCCGGCCAGGAAGTCCACCTCGACCCTGAGCTGCCGCCCGTCCCAATCGAGGGTGAAGTACTCGGTTCGGTTCCCGCCCACCCTCCCGATCCGGCGGCGGTCCCCGTTCCAGCGGGCATACAGCCGGGCGTCGGCGAAGTTCTGGTTCTCCACCTGGAGGACGAACTGGTTGCTGCCTCGCTCCGAGATGCCGAAGCCGGATCCGGATTCCCTTCCGAGGGACTGGCAGCTGGATACCGCCAGCACGACGGCTGCGCAACTGACGAGAAGAAACGCGGACACCGGATGACCGCGCACGAAGCCGGCCCTGGACCGGAAGCCCTTCCACTTGCTCATGATGGCCTCGGGGGTGGTGGGTGGAGCGACGCTACCCTGCATACCCGGGAGAGGGCGCCCGGGTTCGGTCCAGGAGGCGCCGGCCGGGGCCGGCCCACCCCCGGGCGGCGAACCCCCTGAGACGGACGGGGTAGGACCGGACCCGATGCGCGGTGCTGCTCCGCGCCCCCTTCCCTTGGAGGCGGAGGACCGAGTGATGAATCGACCCCCCTGGACCATGGCCCTGCTGCTGGCTGCGGGCTCGTCGGTGGTGTCCGGAAGCTCGTGATCCCCTCTTCCCTGGGGTACGGGAACCAGGCCGTCGGCCAGGTCCCGCGAAACTCGGTGCTCGTGTTCGAGGTCAATCTCCTGGCTCTGGAGTAGGGCCGGCGGGCCTATGGATACCCTTCGGTACGTCCTGGGAGTGATGCTGGTGGTGGGGGTTCCGCCGGCCGTGGTCTTCTGGTTCGCCATCCACCCTCTGACCCGTTTCTGGCGGCGGCTCGGGGCGACGGCCTCCTATCTAACGCTTGCCGCAGGGTTCCTCATCCTGTGCGTGGTGCTCTACCGGTACCGGGTGGCCCTCCTGGGCAGGGACCTCGGGACGAGCTGGGTCCTCCTGGTTCCCGGCCTGGGCCTCTACGCCGTCTCGGGCTGGATCTCCTTCCTCACCAAGAAGCACCTGGATCTCAAGACCTTCGTGGGCGTCCCGGAGATCTCCGGGAGCCCGGCCGGGGGGAGCCTCATCCAGGAGGGCGTCTATGGGGCCATCCGGCACCCCCGGTACGCCTCGGTGATCATCGGCACGGCGGGGTTCGCCATGGTGGTCAACTACGTCGGCGCGTATCTGATGGTGCTGGGGAGCATCGCCGCCCTCCTGCTGGTGGCCGCCCTGGAGGAGCGCGAGCTCGTGGATCGTTTCGGGGCGGCCTACGAGGACTACCGGGCCCGGGTCCCGGCGTTCATCCCGAGGTCTTCGCGAACGCCCCCATCGAAGTGAAGGCGCCTCGGCAACCCGCCGGTCGTGGGCAGTCGTTGCCCCTGACCCCGCCGGTCGCAAGGGCGGTCATGCCCTCTGACCGGGCGGTCCCGGAGGCGGCCATGGCCCCCGACCCGCCCGGGAGCTCAGAGCTCGAAGATCTCGAAGGAACCGCAGGCGAGGTCCGCCGCGAGCATCCTGCCGGCCAGGGACGGATCCTTCCCGCATAGGATGAGCGCTCCTTCGCTGCACTGGACGGCCGCGGCCAGGGCGATGGCCGGGGCCAGGCACCCGAGGTGCCGCTCCGCGCCTCCCTCCTCCCCGAAGAGGTCCGGCGGGGCCGGCTGGCCGGGCAGGACGGTGGTCACGATGCAGCTCCACCCGGCCACCGCTGCCGTCACGAGAGGGACGCCCATCTCCCGGGCGCACTCCAGCAGCAGCTTCTTCACGGCCACCCCGCCGAGCCCGTCGAACACTACGCCGACCTCGCGGAAGAGGGTGCGGAACCCTTCCCGGTCGAGGCTCTGGGACGTCGCCCGGATCTCCACGGCGGGATTGATGGCCGCGGCCCGTCGCCTTGCGGCCTCGGTCTTGGCCATTCCCAGGGTATCCCGCTCCGAGAGCAGCTGCCGGTTCAGGTTGCTCTCCTCGAAGCGGTCCCCGTCCGCGACCAGGATCGTGCCGACCCCCATCCGCGCCAGGGACTCCAGGAGATGCCCGCCCAGGCCCCCCAGCCCCGCCAGCCCGGCCCGGGACGAGAGGAGCCGCTCCTGGTCGGCGGGAGAGAGCTCACGGCCGTTGCGGAGGTAGCGGGCCGGCGTGATGCCGTGCCGCAGGGCGAGGATCTGGAGGTCACGGATGCCGTGCCCGGTTTCCCGGGAGAGTGCCGTCAGATGCTCCTCCGAGACCGCGTGGAGGGGCGGTCCGCCGGCGCAGGCCTCTTCCCGGGCCAGGGACCTCATCCTGGCGAGGATCGCTTCGGCCTGCATCACCCTCCCCCCACCGGGGGAAAGAGGCCCACCCTGTCCCCCTCCGCCAGCACCTGGTCGTCTTTCGCCTGCTTCCCGTTGACGAACCGCAGCTTCACCTCGCCGGGCGGGATCCCGAGCATGCCCATGAGCCCGGCCAGGTCCGTGGACTCGGGCACGGCCAGCTCGCCCCCGGGCGGGCCGTAGGAAGCCAGCGTTGCGTAGCACTTCAGCGTGATGACGGGCACGGCCTTGTCCTTCGGCAACCTTCAGGAAATCACGGATTCGTCATGCGGAGCCTGACAGGCTCCTCCTCCAGTTCCGCGAGCCGGCCACGGAGCTGATCCAGCTTCACCGCGACATCGTCCACCTCGGCTTCCGCGAACCGCCCCTCCAGCTCTCCCGCCCGGAGGAGGTCCAGGATGCGGGAGGCCGGGACCAGGACGCCTCGCCGGAGGAGAGGGGGTCCGAGCTCGCCGATGAGCAGGTTGAAGAGCTTGAGGGTGGCCAGTCCCGGCTCGCCCCTGTGCTCCTCCCCGGCAGCCGCCGCGTGGCTGATGGAGGAGCGGAAGGAGGCGTACGTCCCCCCCTTCCTCAGCGTGGCCCCCGCCAGCCCCGGCAGGGAGGCGGAGAGCGCCACCACCGATCCGGGGCCCACCAGGGAGGTCCCCGGGTCGTCGACGGGTCGTCCGTCCAGGAAGATGGTCTGCACCCGTTCCGTCAGGTAATCCGGGGGGATCCCCGGGGCGCCGAGGAGGAAGTCCGTCATCCTGGTGCCGGGGGTGACGGGGACGAAGACACCCTGCTGGAAGAGAGGGGAGAGGGCCCATCCCAAGGACCCGGAACACCTCAGGACCAGATCGAGCATCCGGCCGCTAACCCTTTCGACGACCTTCCCCGGCTACCACTGGAAGACCTTGTCCAGC
>Ga0209164_1003478_pt1 | contig 14956 bp, 2 predicted proteins | sample MTBNYHSulfiMetaG_FD_187458 | JGI IMG/M metagenome (GOLD analysis project Ga0209164, IMG submission 187458) | Enrichment culture microbial communities from rom New York Harbor, USA that are MTBE-degrading - MTBE-NYH (New York Harbor Sulfidogenic)... | ecosystem: Environmental > Aquatic > Marine >...
ACCAATGGAAACGTCATCGAGTACTCCTACAGGAGCTTTTGGTGGTCGGATAATCAGAAGTATCTGACTGAGATCCGCTATGGGCCAGGCGCTGGTTCATGGACAGCATTTTATTTCGTTTATCTATCGTATGAGGACAGGGCCGACTGGCGCAGGGATTACAGGAGCGGTTTTCCCATCAGGACAGCCAAGCGGCTCAAACAGATCGACATCGGCATCCAGGGAGTATTGCCAGAGAAGTGTTCGGAGGGTGACGGGAACAGCGACGGCATACCGGATGCCCTGATCCGACGCTACACCTTGACTTACAGTGCAAACGATATCCAGCGCTCGATGTTGTCCAAAGTTACTCAGTTTGGGTCGGACGGTGTCAACTACCTGCCGCCCCTATCGTTTTCATATTCCGTCTTCGCTCCGGAGGCGTCGACGTCGGCAGCCGGCGCGATCATCTCCTCCGCCTCTGCACCGTTCATTGTCATGGACAGCCAGTTGGTAGAACTCATCGATTTAAACAGGGACGGCCTGCCGGACTTGCTGCAGACGGATCTGTACGGCGAAAATCACAGGTGTTTTCTGAACCTTGGAGTAAAAACCGACACAGGAGTCATGGAAATAGAGTGGGATCAGGGACGTGACATAAGCAGCCCTGACGCTCTGGCTGTGCAGCTCCATTTGAACGACGACCGGATCCACCTGGCGGACATGGACGGCGACGGCATCTCGGATCTTGTCCATAGTACGCTTTCCAACGAGGTTTTTTATCATCACAATCAGGGGAATCTTTCCTGGGGCAACAGAAAACGGATGAGCATCCAGGACAGGGCCCCTCCGGCACCCTTTTCCAGCGATGAAGTGAAGACCTCGGACCTGGATTTTGATAAGCGGATGGATGTGGTTCAGAGCACGGACGACGGCTACCGCATCTGGTTCAACGTGAAAGAAGGTGTGTACAGCCGGGAAGTCCGCACCGGTGGCGCCGCATACCAGGGCCGCGTCATCCGGTTTTCCGACGAAGGCGTCCACCTGGCCGACCTGAACGGGGACCGGTTGAGCGATGTGGCGAGAATAAGAATGGCACAGGTCATCTACTGCGCCAACATGGGGCACGGGCGTTTTGACGCCGCGGTGGAGATCCCCATTCCGGACACTGTGCTTACCGACGGTACGAACGGCCAGGTGGAAAGGGCGCGGCTGGAAGACATCAACGGCGACGGCCTTGCCGATCTCATCGTTGAGCGAGCCCGGGCCAACGAACTCTGGTACTGGCTCAACCTGGGAACCGACGCTTTTTCGAGCAAACATGTGATCACAGACATGCCCTCTATGTCCGCGGAAAACATGGTCACCCGCTGGGCGGACATGAACGGAAACGGCACCACCGACCTCATCTATGCCGATTCTAGCGCTGCCTCCCGCCTCATGGTCCTGGACATCGGCGAGCTTGTAGGCGGCTCAGCCCATCCGAACCTCCTGACTGGCATTGATAACGGCCTCGGTTTTCACACGGAGATTCTCTACAAGAGCAGCACGGAATATTGCGTCCAGGCACGAGAGGAAGGCCGCCCCTGGTCTTCAACCATCCCATTTCCGGTCTCCGTTGTCGCCCGGGTCACAACCACCACGGGTCTCGATGTGGACGTCGTCCCCGGCAAGGACGAATACGTCAAGGAATTTACCTACCGTGACGGGTTTTATGAAGACAGGAGAAAGGCCTTTCGGGGTTTTGCCGAAGTCAGGGTGAAGGAATTGGGCGACGAGATAGCCCCCACTCTCCTGTCTACTCACAGCTTCTTTACCGGTGGGCCGGACGGCGCGGATAACGACGGGGACAACGAGATCGACGAGGTGACGGACAACCAATGCCGCTGTCGTGAGGAAGACGCGCTAAAGGGCATGGTCCGGAGCATTGCGGTCGAGGCCGAAGATGGCTTTCTCTTTTCGGAAGAAAAAAACGACTGGCGTGTGAGGAACCTTGCCGTCAGCAGGGACGACATCGAGGTGCGTTTTGCTTACAACCAAAAGACGGAAAGACTGATCTACGAAGGCACGGACACCCCGGAGACGATCCGGACCACCTTCGCCTACGACGACTTCGGAAACATCACGGAGGAGAGGAAGTACGGCGCCCTTTCCATAACAGGGGATGAATCCTTTGCCTTCACCGAATACATCAACGACACAAACCTGTGGATACTCGGGGCGCCCAAACGCAATTACGTTACGGATGCCCACGGGCAGACGTTTGCCGAAACCCGGAGTTATTACGACGGCTCTGACTACACGGGCCTTGCTCTGGGCCAGATTAGTCGAGGAAACCTCACCCGGCAGGAGGGCTGGGTGGAGGGGAGCACCTATATCGATGTTGCCAGAAGCGCGTACGATCCGTACGGCAACATCATCGGCGCCAGAGACGGAAACGGAAACCTGAGGACCGTCGCCTATGACCCCACGTTGCATGTCTACCCCGTGCAGGAGACCATCGAGGTGGGCGGCGGCAAGCCGGACCTTGTTATCTCCGCGGAGTACAATTTCGGGCTCGGGGTCATCACCCGGAGCACGGATTTTGACGGCCACGATACCTATTACGATTACGATCGGTTCAGCAGGCTCACGAGTATCATAAGACCGGGTGGTTCACCCCAGCTTCCCACACAGCGTTTCGCCTACACCATGGCCGACCCTGACAAAGGCCTTGTCTACGCCTATGACGATGCAGGCAATCTGACGCTTCAGATGGGGGTAACAACGCCAAGTTCGATCAAAACTTCTGCCCGGGAAGTTTCAGGCCGGGCAGGGACATTTGACGTCATGCAATACGTGGACGGGATGGGCCGGACGCTTGCTGTTGTGGAGGAGGGTGAAGCGGGTTTTGTGGTAAAAGAGGCGGTTCTTTTCAATAAAAAAGGAACCGCGCTGTTTTCTTTCCTGCCCTACGCGACCGATTCCTGGAATTACCTGCCGCCGCAACCCCTGCTCAGCGCAAAAACCGAGATCCATTATGATGCCTCAGGTAGGGAGGTTTTGACGATCAACGCGCCGGATAGGGACGGTGTGATCACCCAGGCAGCGACGCAGCACCTGCCCCTCGTAAAAACGGTGACCGATGAGAACGGAAATGCCAAAACATTTTACAGTGATGGTCTGGAAAGGCTCGTGGAGGTGCACGAGCGGAACCAGGGCGAGACGTACATCACCCGTTACGCTTACGATTCCGTGGACAACCTCACCCAAATCACGGATGCCCAGAACAACATCAAGACCTTCGAATACGACGCTTTGAGCCGGAGAACGGCCCTGAACGACCCCGACCGAGGCCGCATGGCCTACACTTACGATGATGCGGGCAACCTGATTCAGACCAGAGACAACAAGGACCAGGTGATCACTTACACCTACGACAAGGCCAACAGGGTGCTCACCGAGGACTACCTGGACGGGGCCGGCATTACGCCGGACGTGTCCTTTTGTTACGACGAACCGTCTCCGGACTACCCTGACACCTTGAATCTGAAAGGTAAGCTTTCCTGGGTCGAGGACCTTTCCGGGGCCCAGTTCTTTTCCTATGACCGGAGAGGGAACACGAAGCTGAGCGTCAAGCGGATTCAAGTTGGCGGCACGTATAGGGATTACAGGACCGCCTTCTCCCACGATGCCATGAACCGCGTGGTGTCCATGGTCTTCCCGGACGGCGAGCAGGTGACCTACGGATACAACAACCGGGCGCTTCTCCAGTCGATCCCTGGCCTTATAGAGAGCATCGACTACGCTGCTTCAGGCCGGATCGCATCAATTGCCTATGCCAACGGGGTCTCGACCACATACGCCTACGACCCCCGCCAGAGGCTGACCGACCTCGACACGGTGAGCGCTCTTCAGGGAAGTGCGGTGATCCAGGACCTCGGCTACACCATGGACGGCGTGAGCAACATCACGGCCATCGCCGACGGCAGATCTCTTCCGGCGGGTTCGCCGAAGAACGCAACTCAATCCTTTCAGTATGATCATCTCTACCGGCTGACCCATGCCGAAGGGCCCGGGTACGGGGCGATCGATTTTAAGTACGACAAAATCGGCAACATGATTTTCAAGAGCTCTCCTGGCGTCCCTGACCCACAGCATATCGATGATCCGCTGATCAACCTCGGGACCATGAGCTGCGGCGGTACGGGGGGCACCAGCGGCCGTGGCACGAAAAATCCCGGCGATCCACCGGGACCCCATGCCCTGACCGCCACCCAGAGCGGGTTGGTTTATGGTTACGACGACAACGGGAACATGACCAGCCATGCACAGGGCGACGTTTACACGTGGGATTTCAAAGACAGGCTCATCAGGGCGCAGAAGGGCGCCGCAGACACCAATTATACTTACGACTACAGCGGACAGAGGGTGGTCAAAAAGGTTATCGAAGGGGGCACTGAAAAGACCACGTTTTATATCAGCAAGGCATTCGAGATCCGAGAAGGCAAAACCGCCAAATATGTATTCGCAGGCACCCGAAGGGTGGCGCGGATCGAAACGGAATCCACCGATATCGAACCACCCCAGCAGACCCTCGGTTTTCAGCGGGGGTGGAATTTCTTCTCCCTTGAAGTGGAGCCGGACAACCCGGCCGTTGACGCGGTTCTGGCCGATATTGCCGGCAGTTACACCGATCTGTGGGCCTATGATCCTGCGACCCAGCACTACGTGGGGTATGTGCCCTCTGAATCCATTGCAGATCTGTCCGAGCTGCACGCGCAGAAGGGTTACATCATCAAGGTGACGGGGCCCGTGACCCTCACGGTCACGGGCACGCCCCTGGCGGGCGGCATAAGCCTCTCATCAGGGTGGAACCTGGTGCCCTGCCCGGTTGACGGGCCGGCGCCCGTTGCAGATGCCATGACATCCATTGCCGGGCAGTATGAAGCGGTGTGGGGATATGACACCGCAGCCGCCACCTGGCAAAACTACGTACCGGATCAGCCTGGATTTCTCAACACCCTGGACACCGTGCAGCCCGTAAAGGCCTACTGGCTCAAAATGAATGCGCTTGCGGAGATGTCCGCGCCGCAACAGGTAAGGACGATACACTTCTATCACCCGGATCACCTGGGAAGCTCCAATGTGATCACCGATGCAAGCGGTGCGATCGTCGAGAGCACCGAGTTCTACCCCTACGGCAGGCCGCGGCACGAGGAGAGGACCGGGTTTGATTCGGCGTACAAGTACACGGGCAAGGAGCTGGATAAGGAATCCGGGCTCATGTACTACGAGGCCCGTTACTACGAGCCGGTGATAGGGAGGTTTGTGAGTGTGGATCCGATCCAGTCGCTTCTCGGTGATTACGCCGAAGAAGTCTTCGCACAATTCCTCCTGGAGCCTCAAAACAATAACTCATACAGCTACGCGCTGAACTCCCCGCTTGGTTGTGTGGATCCAACTGGACTTGATGGGCTAAGGTTTGAATTGCTTGAGACTGCAAGAGCGATAGCGGGGGCCTGGGCAACATTCAGCAGCCACCTCGAATCAGCAAGAAAAATGCGGGGTGGGGTGCAAAAGGCTGCAGGAGAAGCCGAGACAATCTTGGAAGCGTTCAAAATAACCACGGAATTCCAACAATTTGCGGCTACAAAAAAAATTAAACAAGGGTATTTGTTTTACGCAGCTAAGACTGAGGAGGATGGCAAGCCTGTTGCTCTCCTATTGGCACGTCCAGAGGAGAGGAAGGAAGTCCTATATATAGAAGCGATAGGCGGATTGCCCAGTGAGTATAGTCGCTTGAAGGGTGCCGGTAAGGGGCTTATTCTACACGTGCTTGGTGAAGCGTTCGAAAAAAGTGGTTACAAACAAGCAGCACTCGCGGCGGCAGCAGGTGAATTAGTACCGTATTACAAAAAATTGGGATTTAGAGAGGAGCAGCGGCATATGACAATTTCTAAAGAGGAATTTCAAAAAAGGTGGGAACTTAGAGATGGTGATTACGTGCCGAAAGAAACGAAGTAGTGCAGGGTATTTCTACGACATTGGTATATTCGATTTGCCTCTCAAAACCAATTTGGGGTGGTTGAAACAACGAATGCATCGATGGACTTCAAATGGTGGGTACAGCCCACCCTACGAAATCCCTGAAACACGGTGAACAAATGTAGGGTGGGCTGCGCCCACCGGGCTTTGAACCAAGAATCCAAACATTGAGCAATAACCAATGCCCAATTACAAACGAGCCCGGTTCGGCACAACTTATTTCTTCACGGTCGTAACGCATCAAAGGAGAAAAATACTGTGCCTTGATCCATGCCGGGAAATATTGCGGGATGTGATGAAACAAACACGGGACGCATACCCGTTTACGATTGAAGCCATGGTCCTGCTCCCTGAACATCTGCACTGCATCTGGAAATTGCCTGAGAACGACACGAATTATTCAATGCGATGGGGGATGATCAAAAAGGAATTTACGAAACGTGCGCGTGACGTGGTGGAAAAAATGGTGGGCACAGCCCACCCTACGGCGTCCAGAATGAAACATGGGGAGGGGACCATGTGGCAAAGGCGCTTCTGGGAGCATGAGATACGGGACCAGGAGGATTTTAACGCCCATGTGGAGTACATTCACTACAACCCCGTAAAGCACGGGCTGGCAAGGGCACCGATAGACTGGGAATATTCATCCTTCGGCAGGTATGTGAAGGAGGGCATCTATGATCGTGAATGGGGCGCCGGCCGTGATATCACATTTGATGAGGCCATTGGAAATGAATAATGTTGGCGGGCATATACGGTGGGCACAGCCCACCCTACAAGTACTTTTGACAGGATTGACGGGATCAACAAGATCACCAAACATCCTGAAAATCCTGTTCATCCTGTCTAAAAGCAGAAATGTAGGGTGGGCTGTGCCCACCGGGTTCGGGAAAAATGACCCGTGTATATCCGTGTCCGGAAAAATCAGATGTAGGGTGGGCTGCGCCCACCGAACTCGCTGGGTCCCGAAATATTATACAGGAGAAATCCATCATGAAAGACTACCTCAAAAACCTAATCATCACGCTGGGGGTGGTGCTTCTGCTCCTTTCAACGACCAAACCTTCCAAAGCAGAGACGGTCACTCAAACCATCACCCTCCGTCCGGGATGGAATGCCGTCTTCCTTGAGGTACAGCCGGAGTCGACGGCTCCGGTGGACGTCTTTGCAGGAGTAACAGGTCTCCAAAGCGTTTGGACATGGAATCCTCGAACCTCCACCGTGGAGTTTATCCAGGATCCGGACACCCTGGTCCCCGAGCAACCCCAGTGGATGGTCTACTACCCTGGAAATCCCATTCTGACCAATCTTTATGCCATTCAAGGGGAAAGGCCTTACCTGATCAAGCTGGATGGCACCTCCGATGTAAACTGGACGGTTACGGGTGAACCGGCCATTCCGCAGATCGACTGGAAGGCCAACTCTTTCAACTTTGTGGGTTTCCACCTGGCTCCCGGCGAAGAGCCCCTTTTTGGTGACTTCTTCTCTTCCTCCTTGGCTCATAACGGCCAGGAGATCTATATCCTGAATCATGCCAGTGGAAATTGGGAGAAGGTCACCAACCCTGCGACTACGAAAATGCTTCGCGGCGAAGGCTTCTGGATTTACTGCAAGGGGTCATCGGAGTTCACCGGGCCGCTGTCCGTCCAGCTCGAACAGAGCAGGGGCCTTTATTACGGAAAGACCCTCTCCGAACAGGATGTCATTTTACGGAACCACTCGGCGGCGCAAAAGAGTGTGACTCTATCGCTCTCGGCTCTGAATGCCACGGTTCACTACTGGGTGTTCGACCCGGCCAACGAGGTGGCCGGGTGGACTGCATTTCCATTATCCCTTGATTTGACAATCCCTGCCGGGGAGTCGCAGAAGCTCCGTCTTGGCGTGAAACGGGCGGGCCTTGCGGCGGAGACCGTGTACGGGGCGAACATGAACATAACGGATCAAGCGGGCATGAACATCGTTGTCCCTGTGAGTGTCACGGGTATCAGCTACTCAGGCCTCTGGGTGGGCGATGCAACCATCACCAAGGTGAGCCAACCGGCGAATGACGCCGATACGCCGGTCAAGGCCGGTTCCGAATTCTCATTCAGGCTGATGGTGCACGCCGAGGATTCCGGCACGGTGAGGCTTCTTAGCCAGGTCATCCAGATGTGGCAGGAGGGCACCTGGAAGCCGGACCCGACCGACCTGGGCAAGCTCATCGTGGACGAGCCCGGGCATTTCGTGCTATTCGCCGATGACTCGCTGATTTCGAGCTATTCGGGTGCGGCCATGCGTGACGGCCAACTGGTGGGCAGAAGGATCAGCGCACCGGCCTTTCCCAACCTGACAGCCGCCCAGGGAGTTATGGACAGCTCAGCCGGCCGCCTCAATCCCTCCAACGGCAACACCTTCTCCGTAGTGGTCACCCTGGCAGCGGATGACCCGACCAACCCTTTCAGGCACCTGTACCACCCGGATCACAAGCTGCCCGAGCAGTACCAGGTTTCACGCACCATCACGCTGACCTTCAGGGATAAGGACCCGGAGGGAAGACCGATCACCGGGGTCCCCACGCTCGGCTGGGGAAGCTCCGAGATCGGCGGCATATATAAAGAAGACATCACGGGCCTTCACAGGGACCCCTTGCATATCGAGGGTACGTTCCTGCTGCATAAGGCGAGCAATGTGGGGACGCTGACACAGTAGGGTGGGCAGCGGCCACCAATAAACAAAAGGTGGGCAAAGCCCACCCTACGAACCGAGAACGAATAGTAGGGTGGGCTCCGCCCACCAGGAAAGCGAGTAGCAATGAGGTGGATATGGTGTGTACCCGTTTGGTGGGCAAAGCCCACCCTACGGATGGAGGAAGGTGTCCGGGCAGGTAGGGTGGGCTCTGCCCACCGGTAAAGCGAGCAGACAACGATTTGGAAAAGGTGGGCACGGCCCACCTACAAGACTGCAAAAAAATGGGCAATGATGTCCAACAAACCCCAAAAAGAGGGTTAGCCATGAAAACGAAAAGGACGATGTCATCCTCGAAGTCTAGATCGATTGGAAGGGAGGTGCGGAAAAGTTCTCTCCGCCTGCTCATCTTTATAGCGATTGCAGCGCTTGCTTCGTGGTCTTTGGCGGCAACGGCCCTCGCTGATACCGTCTACGTGGACGTCGCCAACACCACGGGTACTGAGAACGGGAGTGCAGCAAACCCGTTCACTACCATCCAGGAGGGGATCGATGCCGCAGTATCCGGTGACATCGTGCAGGTTGCTGGCGGAACGTACACTGGCCCTGGGAATAAAAACCTCGTCCTGGATGGCGCCAAGAATCTCACCATAAGATCCGAAAACGGAGCTGAAAGCACGATTATCGATCTCGAATACAGCGGAAGGGCATTTACTTTCCAAAATGGAAGTGCTTCTATCTTGGACGGATTGACCATTAAAAATGGATTTACCGATGACTCTGGTGGTGGTATCTACGCAAATTATGATCCTCCCAACTCACCTGTCATTAGGAACTGCAGATTTCTCGATAACTACTCAAAGCAATCCGGCGGGGCAATCTATATTGAATTAGGTGACAATGCCACGCCTGTGGTCCGGAACTGCGACTTTTCTAGAAACAAGGCAGGAAGCGATGGTGGGGCTATAGTTATGGATGGTGATCCCTATCAGGGCGTTGATACTTTTTGCGAGATTTCCAATTGTAAATTTTCGTACAACACCAGCATGTGGTCTGGCGGGGCAATGAAACTATCCACCACCTCCTTTTTGATAAAAGACAGCTCATTTCAAAGAAACATCGCGCTTCGAGGTGCTGCGCTGAACATCGAGGGCGCTATAGGAGGTGTTGGTGTCAATGTGCTTGACTGCGTTATAGCCAATTGCGCTTTTTTCAACAACCGGACTCGGAATTTCGGTTCTGGGCCAGATGGAGGCGCGATTTACACATCGTTAACCGAGGACAGCAATTTTCATGTCATGAATTCAATTTTTTTGGAAAACAAGACTTCTGGGTCTGGAGGGGCCATAAAGATCAATTGGGCGGGTATTACGCACACCTTCAGCCATTGCACATTCGCAAAAAACGAAGCCGGAGATGTTGGAGGCGCAATCTATGCGTTTGGATCCATAGACTTGTACAATTCGATTTTGTGGGGAAACAAGGCAGAAGATGGGGGGAATCAGATTTACCTTGAAAGCTATGACTACATTCCTGAAATCCTGAGCATTGGTTATTCGGACCTTGAGGGCGGCTTCAAGAGCATCGGAAAAAGTGACCATGCCAAAACACAATTCACCATCAACAACCTTGGTGGAATGATCGATTTGGACCCGAAGTTTGCGCTCGAGGGGGATCTCCATCTAATGCCGGACTCTCCCTGTATTGACGCCGGGAGTAATACCCTCGTCCCGGCTGATCAATCTGACTTAAATAACAACGGCAACACGACGGAGCCGCTTCCCTATGACGCTGACGGCAAGGGTCGCATGCTTGACGGCAAAGGGGATGGAAATGCAATTGTGGACATGGGGGCCTATGAATTTGACCGGACAGCGTTTGCGGTCGCTGCGATCTCACCGGCCGAGTTCGTTTTCACGGCAAGGGAGGGAGGTGCTTTACCCGAAGGTCAGACACTCTTCATTCGAAACAGGGGGCTTGCTACGCTGGGTCCGTTGAAGTGGGCAGTCGGTGAAGAGATTCCCTGGCTGCGGGTTGAGCCAGCCGAGGGCGTTTCAGGAGGGGAGTCGGATTCCGTGACGCTGTATGCGGATCACTCAGATTTAGCTCATGGGGTATACACCGGCGATCTTCATGTCACCGACGATACGGGATCGCACCTTTTAACAGTGCAGGTGACGATCAAGGTTACGGGCGAGCTGCATGTGCCTTCTTCTGATTACAGTACTATACAGGAAGCCGTTTCTGCAGCGATAGATGGAGACCTTGTTGCTGTGGCCGCAGGTACATATACAAGAGACGATGGCGACGGGATGCATAGGGATAAGAACATCCAATTCCACGGCAAGGCCATAACGGTGAAGGGTGTGGACGGTCCTGAGAACACAATTATTGATTGCGGTAACAGCGGCAGAGGATTTGAACTTGATAGTGGAGAAACCTCTGACTCTGTCGTTGAGGGTTTTACCATCATGGGGGGGAATTCAGAAGATGGGGGAGGAGGAATGCTGATAAGTGGGCTTTCGTCGCCAACTATTCTCAACTGCATTTTTGAAAAAAATGTCACTACTAGGCGTCTTCCCCAGCAATGGACCAGTGGAGGGGCCATCCGTATAGTTAGTGCAAAGGCCTATATCCGAAATTGCAAGTTTCTGGAAAACACCGCGGACAGCGGCGGAGGGATAGGAATCCATAATGGCAGTGCGGCCATCGAAAATTGTTTTTTTTCAGGAAATTCAGCAACGGAATTTTCTGGGGGCGGCATTTATTGTTGGCCTATGGAGACCAAAGACAGCGGCATGAGGTTTACTGTCAAGAACAGTCGGTTTGAGGGCAACACGGCTCTCCAGGGTGGAGGGGCAATCTTCTGCGGATCCGAAGTGTTCCGGCGCGGAGAGACTTCTATTTTCGGATGTTTTTTCTTGATGAATTCCGCCAATGAGGGTGGCGGTATATACCAGGAAAATATGCGGGATTTTACTGTTTCCAATTGCATGTTTTCAGCCAATAGCGCCACCAATTCAGGGGGAGGGATAGACTCAGAAGGCGGCGGGCTGGATGTAGCCAATTGCACATTCTTTTCAAACAAAAGGGGGGATGGTGGAACGGGAGGGGGGATTTATATCTCTAACCCTATAACGGCCACAATAACGAACAATATCTTGTGGGATAACGGTTACTGGGTTGACACTAATTTGACAACACCCGATGACATAGCTCCGATACCGGCTGAGACCACCTCTGATGTCTCGTACTGCGATATATCCGACTCCAGGTGGATCAATAAAGGGACGCGCATCATAAATGAAGACCCTCTGTTCGTCGATCCCTATGACGATTTTCGCCTGGAGCCCGAGTCTCCCTGCATTGACGCAGGCAAAAGAATCCAGTGGCTCTTTTCCGATATTCGCGGGTCGCTGCGTCCGGTGGATATACCGGACATGCCGCGCAATGTAGCCCAGCATTCGGCCTTTGACATGGGGGCGTACGAATTCAGTACGGACTACGGCGGGCTTGAGGGCGATCTTCTGACAAAAGCATTCAAGGACTTGAAGATAGGCGGGTCCCTGGCCGTGACCAACTTCGATTACCAGATCGAGTGGAAAGACAAGGACCCTTTTGCCTATGACACCAGGATCAGTTATCCCGGCGAATACAAAGTGAACCTGGCACTCGTTAGCGCGCAGGGGCTCAGAATCGACCTTGGCACTTACACGGTACAGGTGAGCCAGCATGGGTACTCGATTTCGTACACTTTTGGATCTGAGCATATCGGTGTCTGGCGGCTCCGCCTCGAGCTGGTTTCCGACCCCAACCAGTTCGTGCTTTCAGACGAATTCTCCATACAATACAAGGAAGCCACGAGGTACGCCTTAAGCCAGTGGATTAAAGCTCCCGAGGGAGCCGACCCGACGGTGGAGCCTGATGTGGCGGATGAGGAGACCTGTTACTGGAGCGTTGAAACGAAAAGGCTTTACGCCATTGCGCCCAGGACCACGGTGATCACGTGGTACGCCGACGAAAACCGGGAAATCCCCATTCCCGTGGTGGCCTATGTGACCTACCCCGACAGGGAGAAATACCCTGCTGATCCTGATGTGCAGATTCATATAGGGGATACCATGCCGGTGGATCTGCTCCCCGAGGGGACCCCATTCGATCTTGTCGAAGTGAAGTACGCGGGGAACGATGCGACGATTTCGGCCAGCCGGTTTACTGCCCGCCAGGAGGGGTGGAGCGTTCTGCTTTACCGGGACAGTCAGGCTGTCAATCCGGATGACATGGAAAAGTTCGATGTGGTCAGGACCTATGCGTGGGACCACGCACAGGACCAGAGCAAGGACCCCAGCGCGATTTTGAACCCCGACTTTCCCAATGAAGAAACCTGGGACATTGGCACGGAGGTTACGGACCCTGAACATGATACCGGATGTGGCGGCGGCTATGTCTTCTTTGAGGGCGCCCGGTATGACGGATACGGCGAGACCAAGGCCTATAACCGCGAGACCCGTGAAGGGCCGATTTTCGCTGTCAATGAAGACGATCCCGATAAAGATCAGGACGATCTCGTGGTGGTCTGGTACAAAAGAAGCGATGCATCGGGTGTCTGCTGGCCCTCGAAGCCCGTGCGGTACGACGCTCGGTGGCCGGATGATGCAAAAAAAATCGTCATCGCAAGTCAACTCGGATCAGGACCGCTTCCCCCGGAAAAATATGGTCCGACGAATACCATGCTCATCTACTCGCAGCCCGACAGGGCAAAGACCGGCTACAACGCCAACGAGGAGCACGCCTCCTTTTTCACACCACCCTGGTCCGAATACCCCGTCATTTTCCCTCTTCGCACCGACTTGAACAAACCCACAGTCTTTGTCGATCCCGACGATCCCGACACATATTACCGGGCTGAAGACCGCTCGAGACCGTATGTGCTCCTCAAATACCTGGATCCGGATACGGCGGAGTGGGCGTTTGAGGTCTTTGAGGTTGTGGCCCAGTCGGGAAGCTACATGGTCGAGGCGAACCAGGTCGTTCCGCAGAACGGCAGCGACATGCGATACGACATCATGGAAAACGGTGTCTTGACCCTGCGCTCCGGAACCGTTCCTGAAACCGGCTATTACCTCAGCGCCCAGGGGCTGCTCGTGAAACACGACGATACGGGGGAAGCATGGTATAACCTGGTCGGCGATTCGATCCAGCCCGTGGCCCAGGCAGATGTGATGACCTACTATATCGATGACAGCGGTGTGCTGGTGGAACATGGCCTTCTTTCAAGCCAGCCCGGCCCGCCGCCCGAATCGAGCTATTCCCTCGATGTGCATGGGGTCATTGTGGAAAGCGATACTTACTACCGCTTCCACTACACAGGGACGGCCGGGCAGGAGATAAATCCGCCTTATCCTCTCAACCAGCCCGCTTTTGGTCCTTGCTCCGAGTCTTACACGAGCACACCCACCTCCGTTCTGGAGGACAAGGACAACCGCTTCCACGCCAAGCACGGGGGCTTCGGAGGCAAGCCCGCAGAGGACGGTGTGCTCCACTACTTCTACCGCCTGCAGTCCGGGTTCTTCTATGACCTGGACGATAACGGCGTGGCCGACAAAATGGTGGGCACTTGTGTCCCCTGGCTGGGAGTTGTTAACGGAACCACGGAGGGGGCGCCGGAAGAAATCGCCTATGCCATGACCTGGCCTGACACGGTGCCGACCCTTCATGTGGGGGAAACCCTCACGGAGGCAAAAACCCAGGAAGGCGAGACGATAGGGCTTCCCAATGTGGCTGCCCAGTGCATCGTGGATGTGCTCTTTGACCAGTCTGTTGCAGAGGGCGGGGGTTCCAGCGCAAAGCTGATGGATCCCCTGGCAGGACACGCCGTTTCTTGGCCCTTGGCGGATCCGGAACAGCAGCTGCCTCCGCAACTCAACCCCCAGTTTGACCTGGGAATCAAACGGTGGGTGTTCAAGGCGCTGCCTGAATACCTGCGGGCGCGCCTGACCTACGATAGTGTGACGGGAGAGCTGAAACTCAAAGGCTTCTATGAGAGAGGCACAGGGGAGCCGCTTCTCCTTCTAAACACCCTGACGGAAAGGGACATCATGGAGATTTCGCGGCCCTTCCTGCCGGATCCGGACAACCTCGATCCCCAGACCTGGACCGACACCGTAATACCCCTCACCTTCAGGGAATCCTTGTACGCCCTTAAAGAGGCAGGCGACGCCGGACTGGCCGGAGTCTCCACACTCAAGGATGCGGAAATGAAGGCTCTGACTGCCGGTGACGCCCA
>Ga0209164_1003480_pt1 | contig 14954 bp, 14 predicted proteins | sample MTBNYHSulfiMetaG_FD_187458 | JGI IMG/M metagenome (GOLD analysis project Ga0209164, IMG submission 187458) | Enrichment culture microbial communities from rom New York Harbor, USA that are MTBE-degrading - MTBE-NYH (New York Harbor Sulfidogenic)... | ecosystem: Environmental > Aquatic > Marine >...
ACCCTGCATGACGCGGGCGCTCAGCAGGACCTCGGGGATGAAGCACTCACCGCTCTTCATGCGCTGCCCGACGACCTCCATGCCGGGCAGGAGGGCGCCCTCGAGGATCTCCTTGGCCGTGGCGCCCTGGGCGAGGGCGGCCTGCACGAGGGCGCCCGTGAGGTCGGCGTTGCCGTCGATCACCGCCTGCTTCAGTGGTGCGTACTGGTCGCTCACGTCTGGTCTCCTTCTCCGCGGTCTCGGGCGGCGGCGCCCGCCCCGTCGTCGCGGGGGCCGCCGCCCGGTCTGTCTCAGGCTACGCCGGCCGCCCGGTCCGTCTCCTCAACGATATCGCGAATACGCCGCGCGACATCGTCGGGCACCGGCTCGGGTTGGTACTCCTCGACGATCTGGCGCGCCTCGGCGGCGCAGCGCGCGTACAGGTCGCTCGCGCCGCGGTCCTGCCAGTCCTCGCGCACGCGGCGGTCGATGAACTGCGGCTCGCTGAGCGTGCGCATGTGCTTGAGCGTGGCGTCGAGCGAGAGGAAGTCGCCGAACGGCCCCACCCTGTCGATGTCCTCCACCGCCAGGGTCTCGTCGTCCACCGGGATGCCCATGACGCTGTGCTTGATCATGCGCGCGAACTCGTTGTCCATGACGAACTGCCCGCAGTCGAAGGTGACGCCCGATTCGATCATCCCCGCCCCGTAGATCAGGTTGGCCCCTGCCAACGCTGCCAGTAGCCCGGTGAGGGTCTTCTCGTGACCGGTCTGCGCGTCACCGACCTTGGAGTCCGCCTACAACCCCGCCACGAAGCTGGGGAGCAGGTAGCGGCGCGCCATCTGCGCGACGGCGGCGCTGACCATCGAGAGCTCGGGCGTACCGACGCTGGCCGCGGCCAGCTTCAGGTCCATGGCCGTCGTCGAGCTGCCGTAGATGACCGGGACGCCGCGCTCGGTGAGCTGCGAGAGCGTGATGCCGGCGAGCACCTCGGCGTTGTGCGTGACCATCGTGCCCGCCAGGGTCACCGGCGACGAGCCGCCGGCCATGGCCATCGAGAGGACGTTGCAGGGCAGGCCCCAGTGCGCCGTCTCGATGATCACCTCGGTGACCTCGTGCGGGAGCTTCAGGGGGCTGACCGGGCAGACGCCGTTGTAGATGATGGGGCGCTCGCGCAGCTCGTCCTCGCCGCCGGCGATCTCGGCGCACATGCGGAAGATCGCGATGCTCTCCATGCGCGAGAGCGGCCCGACGCCGATCGGCTTCGTCGTGTTGAGCAGCTGCTGCTCGGTGTTGTGCACGGCGATCGTCTCGGCCGGGGCGTCGCTCGCGCCCACCGAGATCTCGTGCGTGTCCATCTCGCTCAGGTAGTCGTTGAGCCGGGCGATGGCGGCGACGTCCTTCTTGGTCGGGTCGCGGTACTCGCCGGTGATCACGTCGATCACCCGGATGCCCTCGCTGAAGTTCGTGAACGCGACCCGGCCCGGCTCCATCACGAAGTCGTTCTTGGGGACGCGCCCGCAGAGGGTGATCCTGCTCGGCGCCGAGCGGATCGCGTCCTCGACGAGGTGCGGCGGGATCCTGACGATCCGCTTCTCCCTGTCGATCCGGCAGCCGGCGTCGCTGAAGATGTCGATCGCCTCGTCGGCCTCGACGTACACGCCGGTGCGCTCCAGCACCTCGAGCGTCGCGACGTGGATCGCGTCCATCTCGGCCTCGGTGAAGACCCCGAGGCTGAACCCTCCGCTGCGCGGGTTCCCCGCGTACAGATTGCGTTTCACTCGCTCACCTCCCGGGCCGTCACTCGGCCGCGGCGCCGGCGGCCGACGTGCGCGGCGCCCCGAGGCCCGCGCGCGCGGCGAAGCGCTCGACGCTGTTGATCGGGATGTCCAGCAGCTCGCTGATACGGAACTTGGCCTCGATCGCGTAGGGCTGGTCGGCGTAGGTCAGCTCCTGCACGGTGACACGCCCGAGGCCGAGCTCGCCGCGGACGTCGTGCATGACGATGGGGTCGGCGAGGTCCAGGGTCGAGACGCCGAGCCTCCCGGCGACGTACTCCTTGGCCTCCCTGAGCCGCATCCCCCGGGTCATCTGCATGCGCGCGACCAGGTCTCCGGCGGCGCGCATCCCGCCCATCCCCGAGGCGAGCGTGTGGGCCATCGACATGCCCACAGGGTCGCCGACGCCGACCTACAAGCCGTCCATGCGGGTCACGTCGACGAGCGCCTTCGAGACCCGCGAGACGGCGTCGATCGGCGGGTACGGCGTCATCGGCACGCCGCCCACGCCCATGCCGACGTTCATGTGCACGGGGATCGTCGCCTCTTCGCAGCAGCGCTTGACCAGCGTGCACGAGCGGCTGACGTTCCAGGCCACCGACTTGCGCGTGTTGACGTTCACGGCCGGCCCGAAGATCGTGCCGCCGGCCGCCGCCACGGCCCTGACCTGCTCGTGCGGCCACATGCCGGCGAGCCGCGCGCCCTTGTACTCGAGCTCGCCGTGCATGCCGAGCACGAACTCGCTCGCCATGCCGACCTCGATGCCCACGTGCGGGTACTTCGCGCGGATCTTCTCGACCGCGTTGAGCGTGGCGAGGAAGTCGCCGTCGCCGGCGGCGCCGGCGGTGTCGAAGTCGAGGCCGTCGGTGCCCGCCTCGACCATGCCGTCGGCGACGAAGAGCATGTCGTGCGTCGCCATCTCGCCGGCCTCGAGCTGCGCCTGCCGCGCCTCCTCGATCCGGCCCAGCGGCAGGAGCTCGGACCAGTTCGGGATGGGGCCGTCGGGCATCGAGTACCGGCCCAGGTCGGGCATCGCGCCGTACTGCATCGGCACCGTCAGGTTGAGCTGGCTCATCTTCATCTCGTGGGCCTCGAACGAGAGGATCGTCTTGATGGCCTTGTACGAGTAGTCGATGTGCCACAGCTCCAGCATGTCGGCACCGTGGTGGGTCTGGTAGGCGAGCATCTCCGTCATGCGCGAGCCGAGGTCGGCGTTGCCCGAGCCGTCGTAGCTCAGGATCACCTCGTCGCCGAGGTCGACGCCGGTGAGGCGCGCGTTGGAGCAGAAGATGTCCTCGATGTGGTCGAGCTCGCCCTGCTCGAGCGGCGGCACCTTGGCCCGGCGCGCGGCCTGCTCGGTGCCGTCGGCGATCTCGGCGCGCAGCTCGGCGCGCGTCGTCTCGATGAGCGACCCGTCACCCATCCGGGTCAGTATCCTGTCGTCCAAGCCCCTCTCCCGTCGTCTCGTGGATGTCGGCCGGCGCGGCGCCGTGGACACGGGCGCCGCGCCGGCCGTCGTCCCGGCGTCAGGCGCTGACCACCTCGCGCCACGCGTCGTCGTAGTTGCGCTGGAAGTCGCCGACGTCCTCGGCGAGCGCGCCGGCCTCGATCACCTCGTCGCTCGGCCGCATCGCCTTCTGCGTCTCGTTGGTCACGTACTCCATGCCCGCGGTCACCACCGGCTGGTAGCCGATGTAGTCGGCCGCCGCCCCGACGTTCTTGGGGTCGAGCATGAAGTTGAGGAAGAGGTGGGCGGCGTACGGGTTCGGCGCCGCCTTCGGGATGGCGATGCCGTCGGCCCACACGATGTAGCCCTCGCTGGGCAGCACGTAGCTGACGTCCTCCGCCGGGATCGCCTTGATCGCCAGCGCGACGTCGCCGTCCCAGCAGTGCGTGAGCGAGAGGCCCTCGACGATGCTGCGCCGTGTGTTGGTCGAGTCGTACTTGAGCACCAAGGGCTTCTGGTCGATCAGCTGCTGCACCGCCTGGTCGAGCTCCTCCTGCGTGGTCGTGTTGGGCGAGTACCCGAGCTTGATGAGCCCCACGCCGAGCGTCTCACGCGGCGCGTTGAGCATCGAGATCTGCCGCTTGAAGGCGGGGTCCCAGAGCTGGTTCCACGAGTCCTGCGGCGACGGCACCTTGGCCAGCGTCGCCGCGTACCCCGTCGTGCCGAACATGTACGGCACCGAGTACTTCTCGCCGTCCTGCTCGTCGGGGTTGTCGAAGGCCGGCTTCTGGAAGACCTCCTGGGTGACGTTGGCGAAGTTCGGGATCAGCGCCATGTCGAGGGGCTGGATCAGGTCGCTCTTGCGCAGGATCGTCACCCACATGTCGGTCGGGAAGATGACGTCGTAGCCCTCCGCCCCCGCCTGCAGCTTGGCGAACATCGCCTCGTTGCCGTCGTAGAAGCTCTCGCGGACCTTGACCCCGTACTCCTTCTCGAAGTTCTCCAGGCACTCCGGCGACATGTAGTCGGACCAGTTGTAGATGTGGATCTGCTCGGGCAGCGTGGTGTCCCACGCCTCAGGCGTCTCCTCGGTGGTCTCCTCCTCGCCGCCGCAGGCGGCGAGCACCGTGCCGAGCGCTCCCACCGAGAGTCCGAGCGCCACGCCGCGCTCGATGAACTGCCGCCGCGTGAGCTCCCCGTGGGCGACTGCGCCGGTGAGCTTCTCGAGCTCGCTCCGCGTGTCGTCGCCCGGCCGTCCGGTGCTGCTGGCCATCCTTCCCCCTTCCCCGTCCTCGCGCGAGGACGCCGTGAACCATACCTCGACGAGATGCGCGACGACGGACCGGGTCCAGCGAAGAGATGACCACACCGCGCACCTCGCCGAGGCCGCCGGGCTGGGCCCGGCCCCCCTGCGGAAGTCTGTCCATCCGCTAGTTATCCGGATGGATAACTTCGTCGCAATTCTAGGGCCCCCGGAGGGCTTGTCAACACCGCCGCGATGCGGCAGGCTCCATGTAGCGCGCGCCGCGGGGGCGGTGCGCGCCGGGGCCACGACCGACGGAGAGCACGAGCGATGACCGACAACGGGATCCGCGTCAGGGGCGCAAGCCTCGTCACCCACAACCCGGCGGCCGAGCTGTCGCCGACCGCGCGGCGCATCCTCGCCGCCGCGCGGCGCGTGCTCGGCCGGGGCGGCTTCAAGGGTCTGACGCTCGAGGCGATCGCCGCCGAGGCGGGCGAGAACAAGGCCTCGATCCGCTACCACTTCGGCAACAAGGCCGGGCTCGTCGGCGCGCTCGCCGACTCGGTCGTGCACGACGAGAACATCCGTCTCCTGCGCGAGCTCACCAAGGCGAGCCCCGACCACGACCGTGTGGACATCCTGATCGAGCAGCACCTGCGCGTGGTCACCAACCTGCGCCAGTACCGGCTCTTCTTCGACCTCTTCCCGAACCTGCTCCGCGACCCGAGCCTCTGGCCGCGCATGGCCGAGCTCTTCGACTGGTACCGCGAGCTCGACATCTACGCCCTCGAGCCCGAGGCCGACGAGGAGCTCCACGACCGCCTGCGGCTCCTCACCGCCCTCACGGTCGCCGTGTGCGACGGGCTCGCGATGCAGTACGCGGCCGACCAGACCTTCGACGTCGAGCCGGTGCTGCGCTACTGGGCGGGGCTGATCCGGCACGCGCTCGAGCAGGCGCGCGACGGGGCCGGGGCGCCGGCCGGCGACGGGTCCTGACGCCGGCCGGCGCCCCGGCCTCATCTCTCGCGCGCCGCGGCAGCGCCGCGGCGCGCTCAGCTCACTTCTTGCGCCCGAGCAGGCGCCGCCGCACGGCCGAGCCCTTGAGCCACTGGATGCCCTCGGTGGGGCTCAGCTCCTTGGGGCAGGCCTCGATGCAGTTCGTGATCGTGTGGCAGCGGTAGACGCCGCGTTCGTTGTCCCAGCTGGGCAGACGCTCCTTGCCCGCCTCGTCGCGTGAGTCGACCTCGAAGCGGTACGCCTTGAGCAGCGCGGCCGGCCCGAGGAAGTGCTCCTCGCCCCACACCGAGGGGCACGAGCTGTAGCAGGCCGCGCAGAGGATGCAGTCGATCGGCATGTTGAGCTTGTGCCGCTCCGCCGGCGACTGCGTCACCTCGGTATCGGGCAGCTGGGAGTTGCGGATGAGCCACGGCTTGATCGCCTCGTACTTCGCGAAGAAGTCGTCCATGTCCCAGACGAGGTCGCGCACGACCGGCACGTGCGGCAGCGGCTCGACCGTCACCGTCGGGACGCCCAGGTGCAGGACGTTCGTCTGGCAGGCGAGGCGGTAGCGGCCGTTGATGTACATGGCGCACGAGCCGCAGATCGACGACCGGCAGCAGTAGCGGAAGGCCAGCGACCCGTCCTGCTTCTCCTGGATCGCGAAGAGCGCCTCGAGGACGGTCATGCTGCCCTGGACGTCGACGACGAAGTCCTCGTAGCGCGGCGGCGCGCCGGACTCGGGGTCGAAGCGCTTGACGTGGAAGGTGATGTCGCTCATCAGTACTTCCTCTCCTGCGGCTCGAACAGGCCCAGCTCGACCGGCTTGTACTCGAGCCGCGGCGGCCCCCCGTCCGGCTGGTGGTAGGCCAGCGTGTGCGTGAGCCAGCGCTCGTCGTCGCGGCTCGTCGCGTCGGTGCGCGAGTGCGAGCCGCGCGACTCGTCGCGCGCCAGGGCGCCGCTCGCCGTGGCGAGCGCCACGTCGAGCATGCCCTCGAGCTCCGAGGTGCGGATCATGTCGAGGTTCCACACGCCACCCGTGTGACGCAGCTTCGCCTTCTTCAGCCGCTCCTTCAGCGCCAGCAGGGCGTCGAGGCCGCTCTTCATGGTCGCCGCGTCGCGGAAGATGCCGAAGTGCAGGCGCATCGTCTCGGTCATCTCCTCGCGGATCGCGTACGCGTCCTCGCTGCCCTCGCGCGCGGCGAGCTCGTCCATGGCCGCCTGCACCGCCGCCGCGGCCTTGCCGTCGCCCTCGCCCGGTGTCTGGGAACCCTCCGCGCCGAGGATGTCGCGCGCCGCCGCCGCCCCCGCGCGGCGCCCGAAGACGATCGTCTCGAGGAGCGAGTTGCCCCCCAGGCGGTTCGCGCCGTGCACGCTGACGCAGCCGCACTCGCCGGCGGCGAAGAGCCCGGGCATCACCGTGCGGCCGTCCACGTCGGTGTCGATGCCGCCCATCGAGTAGTGCTGCGCGGGAGCGATCGGGATGGGCTCGTACACCGGGTCGACGCCCTCGAAGTGGATCGCCAGGTCGCGGGTGCCCGGCAGGCGCTCGGCGAGCTTCTCGGCCCCGAGGTGGCGCAGGTCGAGGTACACGTAGTCCTTGCCGTCGATGCCCCGCCCCTCGTTGATCTCGGTCTGGATCGACCGCGAGGTGATGTCGCGTGGGGCGAGCTCCATCGCCTTCGGCGCGTACCTCGCCATGAAGCGCTCGCCGTCCTTGTTGAGCAGGTAGCCGCCCTCGCCACGGCAGCCCTCGGTCATGAGGATGTGCGTCGTGTACAGCCCCGTCGGGTGGAACTGCACGAACTCCATGTCCTTGAGCGGCACGCCGGCGTGGTAGGCCATCGCCGCGCCACCGCCGGTGCTGATGACGGCGTTGGTCGTGTTGGAGTAGGTGCGGCCGGCGCCGCCGGTGGCGACGATCACGGCGTCGCCGCGGAACTCCTCGAAGCCGCCCTTCGTCATGCTGTAGGCGACGACGCCGCGGCAGGCGCCGTCCTCGACGATGAGCCGGCACACGAACCACTCGATATACATGCGGATCTGACGCCTGTACGCCTGCTCGACGAGCGTGTGCAGCATGTAGTGGCCGGTCTTGTCGGCGCCGTAGCAGGTGCGCGGGTAGCCGGCGCCGCCGAACGGCCGCTGGGCGATGCGCCCGTCGTCGAAACGGCTGAACGGGCAGCCCCAGTGCTCCAGCTGGTAGATGGCCGGCACGGCGTCGGTCGTCATCTGCAGGGCGGCCTGCTGGTCGGCCAGGTAGTCCGACCCCTTGACGGTGTCGAAGGCGTGCTTCTCGGGGCTGTCGTCGTGCGCGTCGGGGTGGTTGGCGAGCGCGGCGTTGACGCCGCCCTGCGCCGCCCCGGAGTGGCTGCGACCGGGGTGGACCTGGCTGAGGATGGCGACGTCCACCCCCTCCTCCTGGGCCTCGATCGCGGCGCGCAGGCCGGCGAGGCCGCCGCCGACGACGATCAGCTGATGGTGCGGCACTCTCTCCACCCCCTCAGCTGACCCAGACCCAGAGGGCCCAGATGCCGTAGACGCTGGCCGCCACGCCGACCACCCAGAGGAGGGCGTCGAAGGCGCGCCGGCCCGTGCCGAGGTGCAGGTAGTCGAGGACCACCATGCGCACCCCGTTGAGCGCGTGATAGACGACGGCGAGCAGCAGCACCACGTCGTTCACCAGCACGGCGCCGGAGGCGAGCCGCTGGCCGATGTCGTCGAAGGTGAGCGGGACGCTCGCGAACATGTGCGTGAGCACGAGGTGGATCATGATCGTGACCAGCACCAGCACGGCGGTCACGCGCTGGCCGAGCCACGGCCACATCCCCCCGCTGTCGCGCGCCAGGACCTCTTGTCTCATCATCTCCGGCCTCCCTCTAGAAGATCGAAGGCCAGGCGTTCCAGGTGAACACGACCAGCGTCGCCGCGGCGACGGCCATGACCACCCAGAAGACTGCCTTGTGTCGACCGATCCCGATGCCCAGGTCCATGAGGACGATGCGCACCCCGTTGAGCGCGTGGTAGAGCACGGCGGCGACGAGCACGAGCTCGAGGAAGACCATGATCGGGTTGTGGAAGAACTCCATCAGGTCGTCGAGGGCGTCGGCGCCGGCCCGCCCCTGCGAGATCACGAACACATGGACGAAGAGATAGCCGGCCAGGACGAGACCGCTGACGCGGAAGAGGAGCCAGGCCCACATGCCCACTCCCTTCCACAGCCCCGCACCCACATTGGCTGCCTCACGCTCCTTCACATCCACGACGCTACCCCCAGTCGGCTCGAGACGGTCGCACGTACGTTGGCTCTGAATCGTATGGCGAGGGCAAATCGAGGGCAACACGCCCGTGGGGGACGGGCTGGCCAAGACCGCGGGCCGCGGCGCGCCGCCGCGTGGTGCGGGGCAGCGCGCCGTCGTGCGGCGCGACAGGGCGCGCCGTCGCGCGGCGTGATGGGGCGCGCGGCGCACCCGGTCGCCGGGCGCCGCGGGCTCAGCCCGGCAGCTCGCGCCGGGCGGCGGCCACGACGTCGGCCATGGCCGCCTCGGCGCCCGCCGGCAGCGGCGGCGCCCGGTGCGTCGCGAGAAGAGCCTCGACGCGCTCGACGGCCTCGTCCCACTCCGGGACCGGCGGCCCCCCGTCGCGCGGGCGCGCGGCGCCGGCGCGCGAGGGCGCCGCCTCCCCCGGTCGGCCCCCGTGCGGCCCCGCGGCGGCCTCGGCGACCGCCTGCCGGGCCGCCTGCCACGTCTCGTAGGCGGTGCGGCGGTAGAGGTCGGGGCGCCAGTGCTCGCCGGCGCGGAGGACGGCGGTCGTCTCCTTGGCCGAGAGGTAGTGCCCACCCGGGCCGACGCGCTCGACGACGTCCAGCATCAGGTGGTCGTCGTCGAGCGCGATGCCGCGGGTCAGCCTCCGGCAGGCACGCCAGAGTTCGGCGTCGAGCAAGAGCTTCGGCAGGCAGAGGGTGTTGGCCGAGTCGAGCATGCCCATGCCGATGAGGATGTCCGCCCCGGTGAGCGCGCCAGTCGCCGCCATGAGCGACGACTCGGCGCCGAGACGGGGGCCGGGCGTCCACGCGTCGGTCGAGAAGCCCACGGTGAGGATCGGCAGCCCGTACGAGCGGCCGAGCTCGGCGAGGGCGAGGTTCATGAGCGCGCTCTCGGGCGACGCCGCCGCGTAGCTCGCCGCGTGCATGTCCATGAGGGCGGCGTTGGCCACGTAGACCAGCGGACAGCCGGGCTCGACGAGCTGGAGGAGGACGATGCTCGAGAGCACCTCGGCGTTGGTCTGCGCGACGGCGCCGGCCAGCGTCGCCGGGGCGGTGGCGCCGGCGAGCGGCAGCGCGTAGACGCTGAGCGGCACGCGCCGCCGCGCGAGCGCCATCGCCGCCTCGAGGGCGTCGGCCTCGTGCTGCAGCGGCGACACCGGGCAGTAGATCGCCGAGAACACCGGGCGGGCCGGGTCCCAGCGCCCTCCCGGCGCGGCGAGCGCGGCGAGCTCCATGACGTAGGGCACGTCCTGCGGCACGAGCACGGCGCCCTGGGCGTGCTTGCCGCTCGCCGTGAGCAGCGTGTGCGACGAGAGCACGCCCTCGAGGCGCGGCTCCACGCTGCCGCTCGGGTTGACCGCGTACCACGTGAGGGCGACCTCGTCGAGGGCGTCGCCGACGAGGGTCGCGGCGCGCAGGTCGTCGAGCGTCGCCTGCCGCCGCTCGAAGGTGCGGTGGTCGACGACGTAAGCGCCGATGCCGTCGTGGGTCGGGTGGGTCGCCGAGCCGTCGAGGCGCAGGTCGTGCACGCCGTCGCGGGCGCCGAGCACGATCTCGCGGGGCGCGCCGGCGACGGCCGACTCGACGAGGTCGGGCGGCAGCCAGACGACACCGGACTCGTCGTCGACCCGCGCCCCCGCGTCGCGCAGCACGGCACGCGCGGCGGCGCTCTTGAAGGCGACGCCGGTCGTGCCCAGGATGTCGAGCGTCGCCGCGCGCAGGCGCTCGAGCGCGGCGTCGTCGAGCAGTGTCAGGCGGGGACGCATCGCGGCCAATCTTCCTTCGCCCGGCGGGCGCGGCGCAAGCACGCCGTACGGCAGGACCCGCCGCGCCGCGGGAGCCCGGCGTCCGGTGCGACTTCCCGTGAACGCCGCCGCGCGCACGTCCGCGACCCCGTCTCGCCCGCTGCGCACCCGGCGCCGTCCGTGCCCGGGCCTCGCCCCGACGCCGCCCGCCGACAGTACGCGTCGGCGTCGCCTAAAGACTGCCGCTCGCCCTCTCCCTCAGGCGCTCGACCGAGTTGATGGGAACACCAAGCAGGTCGGCGATGCGGAGCTTCGCCTCGATACCCTTGGCGGAGCCGGGCACGGCGGTGATGACGCCGATGTCCAGCTCCTCCCGGAGGGCGCGCATCACCGTGGAGTCGGTCAGGTCGCGCACGCCGACGCCCAGCGCGTCGGCGACGTACCGCTTCGCCTCCGCCAGCCTCATCTTGCGGAGCTGCATCCTGGCCACCAGGTCTCCGGCGGTCTTGATGCCACCCATGCCCGAGGCGAGCGCGTGACAGATCGACATGCCCGACGGGTCGCCGCCGCCCACCTACAAGCCGTCGGCGCCGCCGATCTCGACCAGGGCCGCGCCGGCGCGTGTCGCGACGTCGCTCGGCTGGACCTCCGCCATCGAGATGCCGCCCACGCCCATCCCGACGTTGGCGTGCACGGGTATCTCGGCGACCCGCGAGCACTCCCTGACGAAGGTGGTCGCGCGGGCCACGTTCCACGGGGCCGTCCTGTCGGTGCGCGTCGTGGCGACCGGGCCGAAGATGTGCGCCCCGGCCTGCTCGACGACCTTCACCTGCTGATGCGGCCACAGTCCCGCCAGCCGGGTGCCCTTGTACTCGAGCTCGCCGTGGAAGCCCAGCACGAGCTCCGTCGCCATGCCGACCTCGATCGCGAGATCGGTGGTGTCGGCCAGCCGCTCGATCGCCTCCAGGGTCGCGAGGAACTCGGCGTCGCCGGCGGATGCCGTCGTGTCGAAGTCGATGCCGTCGGCGCCCGCAGCGGCCATCTCGGTGCCGACCATGACCATGTCGTCGCGCAGCGCGGCCGCGGCCCCGACCTGCGTCTCCCTGGCCTCGGCGATGAGCCCTTTCGGCAGCAGGTCGGCAGGGTTGCGGTAGGGACCGTCGGGCCGGAAGTAGAGGCCCATGTTCGGCATGGCCCCGTAGAAGAGCGGCACGATCGTGTCGAGGAGCGCCTGCTCCATCGTCGTGCGCTCGAGGGCGATCAGCGGCTTGGCCGGTTTGAACGAGTAGTCGGGGTGCGCGACCTCCATGGTGTCGAAGCAGAAGGCGCGCTCGAAGATGCGGACCCCCTGCTCGCGGGCGAGCGGGATACCGACGCCGCTCGACATCTGTCCGCTGTACAGCGTGTTGGCGCAGCCGTCCTTGGTGAGGACGACCTCACGGCCCCGCTCGACGCCGGTGATCCGCCCGGGGTAGGCGAACAGGTCGACCAGGTAGTCCACCTCGTTCTCGTCGAGGGCCGGGATCCGGGCGCGGCGCGCGGCGTCCTCGGAGCCCTCGACCACCTCGCGCCGCAGCTGATCGGGGGTGAGTTCGACCGAGTGCCCGTCACCCATGCGCGTGAGGATGGTGGCCATGCGACCTCCTGGGCCGGTGGGACGTGACTCGCTCGCTCGGAGTATCCCACAGCCCGACCGACGCGGCGGCGTCGGGCAGCAGCAGGTCACGCCGCGGCTCACCGCCCTGCCCTGCGGAGCCGCTCCGCAACGACGACCTCGGCCTCCAGCCTGTCCAGGGTCGGAGTCCCGTGGTATGACTTCCGCAGCGACAGGAGGTTGCAGCATGCCGTATCCCGACCCATCGCAGGTCGCACGCGTCGCCGTCGTCGGCACCGGCCTCATCGGCAGCCGCTGGGCGGCGTTCTTCCTCGCCAGAGGCCTCACGGTGACGGCCTTCGATCCGGCGCCGGGCGCCGACGAGCGCCTGGGCGCCGCCGTCGCCGGCTGCTGGCCGGCGCTCGAGCGCCTCGGCGTCGCCCCCGAGGCGTCGCAGGACCGGCTCACGGTCGCCGACGGCCTCGACGGGGCGCTCGACGGGGCGCAGTTCGTGCAGGAGAGCACGCCCGACTTCGAGGACCTGAAGGCGCGTCTTGCCGCCGACATCGACGCACGCTGCGACCCCAGCGTGGTCATCGCCTCGAGCACGTCGGGCATCCTGCCCGACGTCTTCCAGGCGGAGTGCGCCCACCCCGAACGGGTGCTCGCCGGCCATCCCACCAACCCGGTCCACATCGTGCCGCTGGTGGAGGTCGTGGCCGGCGAGCGCACCGCCCCCGAGGCCGTCGAGTGGGCGATGGCCTTCTACCGGCATCTCGGCAAACGCCCGCTGCGCGTGAGACACGCGGCTCCCGGCTTCGTGATGAACCGCTTCCAGGAGGCCATGTACCGCGAGATGTTCCACCTCGTGAACGACGACATCGCGACCTGCGAGGAGCTCGACGCCGCGATCACCGACGGCTGCGGCCTGCGCTGGGGGCTGCTCGGGCCGGCCTTCGTGTACCTGATGCAGGGCGGCCCCGGCGGTATGGCCTACGCCCTCGAGCAGTTCGACCCCTCGCGGATCCCCGACTGGTCACACAACGTCTACCCGCCGCTGACGCCCGAGCTCACGCGCAAGCTCGACGAGCAGACGCGGGCGCAGATGGGCGGCCGCTCGCTCGACGAGTGGGAGGCGCTGCGCGACGAGTTCCTCCTGCGCGTGATCGAGCTCAAGCGCGAGCTGCTCGGCGAGTACTGAGACGACGGGGGCCGGCCCTCGGGCCGGCCCCCGGTCGGGTGCAAGCGTGGCGGGAGCGCGCGGACGGCGGTGTCTGGCCGCCGCGCCTCGGCCTATCGCTTGCGACCGCTGCGCCCGCGCGCCGCGGTCGTCTTCTTGGTCTGCCCCTTCTGCCGCGCCGGCGCGGCCTTCGGCGCCACGGTCGGCGGCGCGGCGGCGGCGGGCTTGCGGGGCGGTGCGGCGGCGGCGGACCTCTCCGCCGCCGTCCCGTCCCCTGCCGCCGCCTCCGGCGCGCCGGCGCGCTTCTTCGCCGGCGCCTTCGTCTTCTCGGGCTTCGTCGCGCGCGCCCGCGACTTCGTCGTGCCGGGCTTCTTGGCGGCGGGCTTGGACCTGCCCGCGCCGGCACGCCCCTTGCTCGCGGCGGCACGCCCCTTCGAGGCCTCGGCGCGCGCCTTGTCGAGCAGGCCCTGGGCCTCCTCGAGCAGCTCGTGCGCCTCGCTGATCTCGCGCCCGGGGCGACGGCCGTCGATGGTGAGACCCATCGCCGCCTCCCAGACCTGCTCGACCCGGTCGACGGGCACGAACGTCATGTCGGCGCGCAGGTTCTCGGGCACGTCCTCGAGGTCGGCCTGGTTGCGCGTCGGCATGATCACGGTGTGGATACCGGCGCGCTGCGCGGCCAGGGTCTTCTCTTTCAGGCCGCCGATCGGCAGCACCTGGCCGGTGAGCGTGACCTCGCCGGTCATCGCGACCTCGCTGGAGATCGGCGTGCCGGTGACGAGCGAGCAGACCGCCGTCGCCATCGTCACCCCGGCCGACGGGCCGTCCTTGGGGATCGCCCCCGCCGGCACGTGGATGTGGATGTCGTTCTTCTGGAAGTACTCGTCGTCGACGCCGAGCTCGCGGGCGTGGGCGCGCACGTAGCTGAGGGCCGCCTGCGCCGACTCCTTCATCACGTCGCCGAGCTGCCCGGTCACGGTGACGTGGCCGGTGCCCGGCATCGACGTCGCCTCGATGAAGAGGATGTCGCCGCCGACCGGCGTCCAGGCAAGGCCGGTGGCCACGCCGGGGTCGGAGGTGCGCCGCTTGGCCTCGGCGAAGATACGTGGCCGGCCGAGCAGCTGGTGGACGCGCTTGACGTTGACGGTGAAGCGCTTGCGGGTGCCGTCGGAGGCCTCGGCGACCTCGCGGGCGAGCTTGCGGCAGACGGTGCCGATCTCGCGCTCCAGGTTGCGGACCCCGGCCTCGCGCGTGTAGGCGCCGATGATCTCGTTGACCGCCTCGTCCTTGAAGGTCACCTGCCCGCGCCTGAGACCGTTGGCCTCGATCTGCCGCGGCACGAGGTAGTTGTGCGCGATGTGGAGCTTCTCCTCCACCGTGTAGCCGGCCAGGTTGATGATCTCCATGCGGTCGCGCAGCGGCGGTGGGATGGGCTCGAGCTGGTTCGCCGTGGTGATGAACATCACCTTCGAGAGGTCGAACGGCAGGTCCATGTAGTGGTCGCGGAAGGTGAAGTTCTGCTCCGGGTCGAGCACCTCGAGCAGGGCGCTCGACGGGTCGCCGCGCCAGTCGGCGCCGGTCTTGTCGATCTCGTCGATCATGAACAGCGGGTTGTTGGTGCCGGCGTCGCGCATGGCGCGGATGACGATGCCGGGCATCGCCCCCACGTAGGTGCGGCGATGCCCGCGGATCTCGGCCTCGTCGCGCACGCCGCCGACGCTGATGCG
>Ga0209164_1003487_pt1 | contig 14920 bp, 13 predicted proteins | sample MTBNYHSulfiMetaG_FD_187458 | JGI IMG/M metagenome (GOLD analysis project Ga0209164, IMG submission 187458) | Enrichment culture microbial communities from rom New York Harbor, USA that are MTBE-degrading - MTBE-NYH (New York Harbor Sulfidogenic)... | ecosystem: Environmental > Aquatic > Marine >...
GGATCGCATTGTCCAGTCTCAAGCGAGCTGAAGAGACGCCTCCGTCACCGGACCATCCGCATTTGCAGCAAGCGTCGCATGTCCATCGTCGCTTGCCTGCCGGACATAGCCCAGTAACCGCTCGAGGCGGGACGAGACGCTTCTCCGGTCGGCAGCGACATCGAACGTTCGGCCTCTTCCTCTTCCAAAGCTATATAACTGGTAACCGCTGAAACAATGGCCGCTATGACCGGCCTTTGATGTTGTATATCCATTGGGTCTCCGCCCTGCTTCCGATTCAGAGAGTCAAAGTTATTCCTTCAAAGTGCGGGCCGCCTGAAATACCGGGATTTCCCGGATATAGCCGGCCAAGCTGACGCAGGGCCGTTACTCCAAAGTCCCCTGCCCGGATCGGTCCGCACTATTTGGAGAAAACGCTGCGCGCCACGGTTCCGATCTGTCCCGCGTCTCGAACAACGGTGATTCCGGCTTTTTCCATGGCCTCGATTTTGGCTTGAGCCGTGCCGCTCGACCCGCTGATAATGGCTCCGGCATGGCCCATTCTTCGCCCCGGAGGAGCCGTAAGGCCGGCGATAAATCCGATCACCGGCTTGCTGACCTGCCGAGTGATGAATTCCGATGCCTCCTCCTCGGCGCTTCCCCCGATCTCACCGACCATGACCATCCCTTCCGTCCTTGGATCCGCCTCGAAGGCGGAGAGGCAGTCGATGAAATTGGTTCCGGTAATGGGGTCCCCTCCAATGCCGAGGCACGTACTCTGGCCGATTCCCTGCTGAGTGAGCTGGTGAACGACTTCATACGTCAAAGTGCCCGAACGCGAGACTACGCCTATAGGGCCGGGCTTGTGGATAGGACCGGGCATAATGCCCACCTTGCTTTCACCGGGCGTAATGATGCCGGGGCAATTCGGACCGATGAGACGGGATTCCGACTGATCCAAAATGATCTTAACTCGCATCATATCCATCACCGGTATGCCTTCAGTAATGGTCACGATGAGCCGTATTCCCGCGTCGATGCTTTCGAGAATGGCCTCAGCGGCAAAAGCGGGAGGCACAAATATCATCGAGCAGTCGGCGCCGGTTTCCCGAACGGCGCGCTCCACCGTATTGAACACGGGAATGCCTTCCACCTTTTGACCGCCCTTGCCCGGCGTCACACCGCCCAGGACGTGTGTGCCGTAAGCTTTGCACTGTGTTGTATGGAACAATCCTTCCTTGCCGGTGATACCCTGAACGATGACGCCTGTATTGCGATCCAACCAGATGCTCATTCCATCGTCTCCCTTATACCTTCGCTATGTTCGCCACCTTTTCGGCCGCATCCTGTAAGTCCCGCGCCACGACGAGGTTCAGGTCGGCGGTTTCGAGAATTTTGCGACCTTCATCCACGTTGGTGCCTTCCATCCGGATCACCACGGGAACCTGAATTTCCACTTTCTTGGCCGCCTCGACCATGCCCTGCGCCAACACATCACATCTCAGAATGCCGCCGAAAATGTTTACGAACACTCCTTTTACATTGGGATCGTTCAGAATGATCCGGAAACCGTTTTCCACCATTTCGGCGCTGGCTCCACCGCCCACATCCAGAAAATTGGCCGGCTCGGCGCCCGCAATCTTGATCAGGTCCATAGTCGCCATGGCAAGCCCGGCGCCGTTCACCATGTTCCCGATATTTCCATCCATTTTGATGTAATTCAGATTGTAATTGGAGGCTTCGATCTCGAGCGGTTCTTCCTCGTCCAAGTCGCGGTATTCCAGGATCTCTTTATGGCGAAACAATGCGTTGTCATCCAGATTCATCTTGGCGTCCAGAGCCAGGAGACCTCCATCCGATACTACCACCAATGGATTGATTTCGATCAGCGAACAATCGCAGTCTATAAACAATTTGTACAATCTGCCCACCATGGGAACGAACGCCTTCATCTGTTCGTTCGTCAGACCCAGGCCATAGCCGATGCGGCGCGCCTGAAAAGTCTGAAATCCCACAAGAGGGTTCACCTGAACCTTTATGATCTTTTCAGGCGTGGAGGCCGCCACTTGTTCAATATCCATGCCTCCGGCAGCGCTGGCCATGATCACCACCCGGCTCGTCGCCCGATCCGGCAGGATGCTCATATAGAGTTCCCGCTCGATTTCGAGTCCCTGCTCCACCAGTAGTTTTCGGACCACTTTACCCTCGGGTCCCGTCTGATGGGTTACCAGCGTCATCCCGAGCATCTGTCGCGCAATCGTCTGAACCTCGGACGCCGAATTCGCTAGCTTGACTCCGCCACCTCTACCTCTGCCGCCGGCGTGGATTTGAGCTTTCACAACCACCGGATAGGCCCCCAGTCCCTCCGCCACCGATTTTGCTTCCTCGGGGCTGTGAGCAATGCTCCCTTTGGGGATGGAAATCTGGTACCGGGCAAAAAGCTCTTTTGCCTGATATTCATGAATTTTCATAGGTTACGCCCCACAATTTTTAGGTTTGGTTTTTCGATCTGTCCGCGATGACGACCGTGAACTCGCAGGTATTCTATAGTACAGGATCAGCGGGCGCTTGAGAATCCGAGGATTTCTGATTTTACTGTAAAAGAAATTCTTACACGCAGGCGGATGTTACCAAATCGAGGGAGGGACAATTGCATATGGGCTTCTGCATGACCGGCCGGTATGATCTTTAGAAAAAATCGGACGTCAGAATTCAACGAGTCGGTTTTGGATGGCGAACCTCGATACTTCCGCATTGTTTCTCAGGTTGAGTTTTTTGAGCAACCGGAATCGGTAGGTATCCACCGTTTTTACGCTGATGTGATACACCTCCGCAATCTCGCGCGTGGTCTGTCCCAATGCCAGACGCCTCAACACCTGGATTTCTCTGTTGGACAGGCAGTCCAGGGGCGATCGGCCGGGAATTCCCTCGGCCATACGGGACGCCAGCGATTCCGCAGCCGAATCACTGAGGAAACGGCCGCCTTCTTTCAACTTGTATATGGCTTTTACCAATTGTTCGGGAGCCGAACGTTTGGTTATGTAACCTTTGGCTCCGGCGCCTATGGCGCGCACTACGTATTGCTCCTCCTCGTGCATGGTGAGGACCAGGATCGGCAAAGTCGGACAGGTGGATTTAAGCTCGTTGATCACCTCGAGTCCATCCAGGCCCGGCATGGATATATCAACCACCGCCACGTCGGGAACCGTCTCGCGGATCTTCCTGATGGCTTCACGTCCGTCCGCCGCTTCGGCAATCACCTCTATCTCGCCGCTCTCTTCGATGATGCGGCGGAGTCCGGCGCGAACGATGCTATGATCATCTGCCAGAAGAACCCGGATCAATCATCCACTCCGATCTTGTCTGCTATTGGGATCGTACAACACACGTGGGTGCCGCTTCCAGGCTGGGATCGTATATCGAGCGTACCGCCCACCAGACCCGCACGCTCCCGCATTCCGGCCAGACCCAGCCCCTCTATTTTCTCTACATCGGCAAGGCTGAAACCGTCTCCATTGTCCATGATTTCCAGGGTCAACGCGCCGTTTTCGAATTGCAGTTTTACCTCCGCGTGGGAAGCCGAAGAATGACGCGCAACGTTCGTCAGGGCCTCTTGAGCGATGCGGTAGGCTTCGGTTGCGACCACCTCGTCCACATTGGGCACGGTCATATGCTGCAAAATACATCCAATGCCTGTGCGCTTTTCGAATTCACCGGTATACCATTCCAGTGCAGGAATCAAACCTAAGTCATCGAGAATGCCCGGGCGCAACCGAAGAGCCATGCCCCGAATCTCATCGATCGTCTTGTCGACGAGGTCACGCATCGTCAAGGCGCGCTTCGATGCTTCGGGATCGGTTTTGGACACCCGTCCGAGCAACCACACGGAATCCATACGCAGGGCCGTAAGCGCCTGTCCAAGTTCGTCGTGAAGCTCCCTGGCAATGGCGGCCCGCTCTTTTTCCTGGCTCGTTATAAAACTGGCCGAAAGCCGTCTGAGTTGATTCTGCGCTTTCTTCAGTTCCGTTATGTCCGTAGAGATACTGCATACGCCCGTGGTGGCTCCGTTTTCGTCATAAAGTGGAAATTTGACCGAAAGATAGGTGTGGATACCGTCGCTCTGCGGCACGGATTCCTCTATTTGCAGAGAACGCCCTTCTGAGAGCACCCTGAGGTCGTTGCTGCGGAATTTCTCGGCCGTTTCTTTTGGAAAAATATCGTAATCGCTTTTACCACGGATTTCCTCTTTCGAAATGCCGAACAACTCTTCGTGCCGTGCATTGACCAGCGTATAGCACGCGTCCCTGTCTTTGATATACACCACAGCAGGCGTGTACTTGAGAATGCTGGTAATCTGGCGGGTTCTCTCCTTCACCTGCTCCTCGAGACTCTTGGAATACCGGCTCAGTTTCTCTTTGGCCCGCTTCAGGTCCGCTTCCGCTTTCTTTCGCTCGGACAGGTCTCTGGCCACGCACACACTCCCCACCGTGCGACCCAGGTGGTCCTTCAGCAAGCTGATGGAAATGTCCATGGGAACGATACTCGTGTCCTTTTTCTTCATCAGGATCTCGTATTCGCGAACCACATCGTGCTTACGAAGCCGCGACAGCATGCGCTCCAAATCCACGGGATCCACATAGAGATCAAAAGCGGTTCTGGACCTCAGCTCTTCGAAACCGTATCCGTATATCTCGGCGGCGCGCCGATTCCACAATAAAAATCGTCCCTTACGATCCACGATACCAATGGCGTCTACTGAATTCTCGATGACGTTCTCGAGATACTCTTTGGTCGTGTGGAGTTCGGCTTCCGTACGCTCACGGCTGAACTCGGATTGCTGAAGTTCGGCGTTCCGCCGACGCAGCTCAGCCAGTTCTTTGATCAGCTGCTCTTTGGACTTGTCCTCATCTCTCACAGCAAGCCCCGCGGCCTTTCCTTTCAGGTTCATTGGGGACCTTTTTTCCTGAAGATCCGGATATGCGGAGAATACATAATCACTTCTTTTCAATCACGGGAAGATCCTTCAACTGACCGGACATGGAATACGAGGAGGTGTCGGAATCCGTGATCACGTTGAGAAGGACCGGTTTTCCCGAATTGAAGGCTCGTTCCAGAGCCGGTCGGATTTCGTCGGGATCTTCAACGGTTTCTCCGTAGCAGTCCAAGGCCTGGGCCAGCAAGTCATATCGCGTACAAGACAGGAGCGTGCACACGGCGGCATCCGGCCCATACATTCCCTTCTGCATGTTGGAACATACGGCCCAACAGGCGTTGTTCGATACCACCACAACAATGGGAGCGCCGTGACGCGCCGCAGTGTCCATTTCCATACCGTTGAACCCGAAAGCCCCGTCACCGCAGACGGAGAGCACCTGGCGATCCGGATGAGCCAGTTTCGCGGCTATGGCGTAAGGTATGCCGACACCCAACAGGCCTGTTATTCCCGGATTCAACCGGGCGCCGGGTGTATAAGACGGTATCAGATTTCGCGCAAAATCCAGAATCTCTCCGCCGTCGATGGTAACAATGGCGTCCCGATCCAGAAACTGAGCGATTTCATGGCACAGCCGGACCGGATTGATCGGTTTTTTGCGAGAACCGGTCCAAGTGGACCATTTCTTTTTCTTTGCCTCTTCCGTGGTCTTCAATTCTTTGGCCCAGGAGTCGTTTCCAACAGCGTTCACCGAGTTCCACTGTTCCGTAAGCTGTCTCAACACGGCTCCGGCGTCTCCAACAATGCCCACGTCAATAGGCCGGTTCCGGCCGATCTCTTGCGGAGTCACGTCAACCTGGATGGTTCGCGCGTCCGCATTGAAGCGCGGCGGCCTTCCAAAACTCAAGACGAAGTTGAGTCGGACCCCCATGAAAAGAATCACGTCCGACTGTGCCATAGCACGCGAACGCGCCGTGAAACAGCACAGGGGATGATCGTCCGGCACGCAACCGCGGGCTTGCGGTGTGGGCACACACGGTATCCGGGTCGTCTCCACGAAACGCAAAAGCTCTTCGTGCGCCTCACTCCAGATGACCCCACTGCCGAACAGAATCATAGGACGTTCGGCCCCCGCCAGCATGGCAACCGCCTCCGCCACCAGCGACGGATCGCCGTGGGGACGGGCCGTGGTTCGATAGCGATCCGGGACTAAGGCATCCTCGCTGTTCACTTGACCATCCAGAACATCATGAGGGAACTCTACGAAAGCAGGGCCCGGCATACCACTCGAGGCTTCTCTGAAAGCAATGCTGATGTATTCCGCTATGCGTCGGGTTTCATAAACAGCGGCGCTCCACTTGGTGATGGGTTTCATGATTGACAGCTGGTCCGTTTCATGAAACGCACCCAACTGGTATTCCGTGAGTCTGTTCTGCCCGCCCAAAACCACTACAGGGGCCGATCCATAATAACAGTTGGCCACGCCGGTTACCGCGTTCAGCACGCCGGGTCCGGGGACCACCATGGCTACACCCGTACGCCCCGTGGATCGGGCGTACCCCTGAGCCATCAGAACCGCAGCCTGCTCGTGGCGCACGTCGATCATCCGAATTCCTTTGTCCCTCAAAGCCTCGTACACGCCGAAAGAAGGAACGCCGCTCAACGTAAAAACAAACTCGACCCCCTCGTTTTCCAGAGCTTTTGCCACCAACTCACTCCCATAAAGCGTACTCATCGTGTACCTCCTTATCCAACTCTATCTATTCTCCGGGAACGAAGAAGATCCAGTAAACTTGAGCCTCGCACCCTGAAGGAGAAGCGTGAAATGCGGCACCGCTCTCTCCTCCGCCAGGATGCGCAGGTACGAAGGCTTGGGCAACGTTGCCTTCGGGACCTTTACGTCCAAAACAACGACAACCCGCCTCCGGACTCCGGTAATTCTCCATCATAGAAACGACGTGCTATAGAAATTGGTCGCCGGGTTTCATGCCCGAGTTTTTGGCAAATTCCGCCGCTTTTAGTTTACCCGCGGCCGAGCGTACTTTGGTGATGCGAACCGCGCCTCCCTGCGCAGCCACGTCCAGTCCGCCCTCGTCCAACGAAACCACGGTTCCGGGAGCCTTTCCCGTCTCCCCCGGTACCAATTTGGCGCCGTAAAACCGGACCTGATCATCCTTGAACGTGGAGTAGGCTCCCGGCTGAGGATCGCAGCCACGGATGAGATTGTATACTTCCTGAGCCGGCTTTGCCCAATCCACTTTGGCCACGTTGTCGTTGCAGATGGGCTCATACGTGGCCCGGCTTTCGTCCTGGACCATTCTGGGCGCCTTCCCGCTCTTGATGAGATCCACGGACTCGATAATGGCCTCCACACCCATGGGAAAAAGATGATTGAAATACAGCGATCCCGTGGTGTCATCGGGTTGGATGGCAACGCGTTTCTGCAGCAAAACCGGACCCGTATCTATGCCGGCGTCGGGCCGGAAAATGCTGAGACCCGTCTCCTGATCCCCCATGATCACGGCCCAGTTGATGGCGCTCGCGCCCCGATGGCGAGGAAGTATCGAAGGATGGTAACAGATGGTTCCATGACTCGGCACCTCGAAAAACGACTCCGGTACGATATCCGTGACAAAAGCCATGATCAGCAGATCCGGATTCAGGGATTTGAATTCCGCGAGCGCTTCAGGCTTTTTATAGCCGTCCGGCTGGTAGACCGGTATCTTTCTTTCCACAGCCAGAGCCTTGAGGGGATCGTCCTTTCCTCCCGGCGTATCTTTGGGAGTGTATACAGCGACCACGTTTTCGCCCCGATCAAGTAACGTCTCCAACACCTTTGCACCAAAAGGGGCCTGACCCATAACGATAATGCGCATAATATCCTCCTTCCGCAGGGTTGTATCCCAACCGATCCTCGGTTGCCTATTACCATGGTGACATCATTCGGAATCCGGATTCCCGGCATGCGGGAGCGCCGGAATCGTCGCCAACCGCCTGCTGATTGATATACATCATCCCAAGAGACCGGACAAGAAGGCAATTCTTTTTTCCCATCCTTGCATCAAGCCCGAAGGCTTTTCAATTCATAATACGGTATGATATACAACAGTTATCAGTTGCCCCTCAACCTTACCTGTTTCGGAGTAGGACGAATGAGCAATGGACGATTCAGACGAATTCTCGATTCAATAGCAAAAACGGCCGGAAAAGAATGCGTTTCAGTGGAGGTATGTGTATCCGACGGCCCGAGCCCTCTCTTCACCAGTATCGTGATCCAATTTCCCGAACTTCGGATCGTGAATGCCCGGATGGAGAGTTTCACCACGGATCAAGACGCGATTCCGTCGTCATGCGTAATGCCGCTGCCCGAAATCGAGGGTATCGATACGGGACCGGGATATATCAGAAAACTCAAGAAGGCCTTCCAGAACCGCGATGTTCCGGACGCCCTGCTCGACGCACTCGTGGAGACCGCCCGGATGGTAGGCCAAATCGGCATGCTCGGGCCCGAGGAACTGGAGGGACTCGATTTTTCGGACCCCAGGACCCTGCGCCGGCTGGACCTCACGCATTGGCCTCAACTTGAAAACGGTTGCATTCCGTATTCTTCAGGCATAGAAGACCGGTTTGAGGAATTGGGCGTCAAGGCCGCCGGTCGGCCGGACATTTACGCGCCTATTCCGAACCAGGTGTATCGATTCCGGCGCAGCAAGGTCTTCGAATATCGGATACGGTCTGATATCCACCTGATGCACGCCTATATGGGCGACGACATTCACGAACTGGAGATCGAGATCCGACTTGCACCCGGCGACGGGAAGATCGAAGGCCTGGAAGCGCGTTCTCATCGGTCACCCTATCCCGGAATATGTAACCGGCCTTTTCCTCGGGCGGCCGCCCTGGTGGGAACACTTCTAGATTCAAATTTGAGCAGTCGTCTGCATGAGGCCGTTGGGGTGAGCGATGGCTGCGTCCATCTGAAAGATTTGATCCAGGATGCGGTCCGCTACTACCAGCGCGTCATTGCCGGTCCGGCTCGGAACGAACGAGAAGAAGCGCCGCAGGGTTAGCGAGCGGGGCCGGCTTAACCCAGCGCATTGGATTTGTTGGGTTTCGTTCCTCAAAACGGCCGTTGGAATTGCCCTCCTCCGAGGAGCACACACTGAACTTTCCCACCAGTTTCGTAGATTGGGTTAGCGACCAAAGCGAGCGTAACCCAACACATGTACCCGTATTCGTTGGGTTTCGTTCCTCAACCCAACATACCCGCATATGCTGAAATCAATTACGTGGTAATCTCCTCGTACCCCGGAGGGTTGTCCCATCACCCATTGAACAGGTCCGAAACCCTCGACTCGCACGGATGTCCGAACTCATACTCCTTTTCCCTCTGGAGTGGGTCCCGGACTTGTCTATCTTGGAGAAGGTCGGGATGAGGGCGTCTCCCGGAATCTTACAGTACGACCCGCTTCTTTATGAGCTTCACCACCTCTTCCGGCTCGTCCACCAAGTCGATGATGTCCAAATCCGCAGGAGAGATCGTTCCCTCCACCAGAAGGCGTTTCTTAATCCAGCTCACAAGTCCGGACCAGTAATCCGTACCTACCAGAATTACGGGGAACGGCCTCGCCCGTTGGGTCTGAATCAGGGTGACCGACTCCATCAATTCGTCAAGCGTTCCAAACCCGCCGGGCAGGATGACGTATGCAAAAGCGTACTTGACGAACATGAGCTTCCGAACAAAAAAATACCGGAAACTCAGTTTCACGTTGGAATAGGCATTGGGAGCCTGCTCGAAAGGCAGTTCGATGTTCAATCCCACGGAGGTGCCGCCCGCTTCGGCAGCACCTTTGTTGGCGGCTTCCATAACGCCGCCGCCGCCACCGGATATGACGGCGAAGCCTTCTCGGGCTAAAAGTCGTGCAATTTCAAGGGCTTTTAAGTAAACGGGCGAATCCGGTTTAACTCGGGAGGAACCGAAAATAGATACGGCACGGCCTAACCTGCCTAAAGTTTCGAACCCGTCCACCAGTTCCGCTAGAATTCGAAACACGCGCCAGGCTTCACTTGAGGACAAAAGATCGACCACATACTGCTCTTTTTCTTGCATCACGGTTATCCTTCACATATAGTTTAAGTACTGCGATTCCATCGGCATGAATCAAAGCCGGTTCGTATTCGAGGAAACATAAAGGTCTCCAAGTGGGCCTGTATCGCTACATTGAAGCGGCTGAGATCACGTTTCACAGCATAATAGGATGACTTATCCTGTGCCGGAAGCCGGCTCTCGGAATGGATGGTTGCCTTGAAATGAGCGAATCGACCCGGATCGTTTGTCCCAAATGCGGTCAGACCGGATTCATTCATGTTCCCGAGCACACCCCGGGACCAAAGAAATTGACCTGCCCTCGCTGCAAGGAACGTTTTTTTCACGTTTCCGAAAAAAGAGCCTTTTTTCGTTCCCAGCCCCTCCCCATCGTACGCTACGGCCCTTTTCACTTTGACTTCGCCGACCTGACGCAAAAAGCCGAACTAGTAGACCTCTCCATGGAGGGCATGCGCATCAAGACCAAGAAAACGCCACCCGAGGCGCACGCGCGCGTCGCACTCTCATTTTTCCTGCCGGGTTCGGACGAGGAGATCAAAGCAGGCGCTGAGGTCATGTGGGTTCAAGAAGCAAAGAACGGCATGTACGATATCGGACTGCGCTTCTTTCACCTGGACCCTTACGCAAAAACCGAAATCGGATTCTACCAGAGATTCTGACGTCCAATCATCCCTGTCACATACCGTTACCGTGTTTGGTAGCCACACCACGTTCCCGAGCCTCCGTTCGACCCCCCTGTGAAACCGGCGACATCCCTTTGGGACGGAACGGTATTCAGAAACCTTCCCAGCTTCCTGATAAATCGAAATCTCTCGCCCTGCTGATTTCCAAAGCGCGCCGAAACCTTCAGGGGAGATATCACATTCGCATCCCACTCGTCCATATCCTCTGCCGACTTTATGAACGACCGGACCGGGTGAACCTCTATTGTTCAACGGCAAAAAAACAATTTCCCTTGATTCATCCGGACCTTTTCATCCATGCATGTCATCCCATCTTCTTCTCCCCTCTCACTTTCCTGAAATACCGGCTTCATATGAGGCCGGGTTACCTTTTTGTTACCGAAGGAAATCCCATGTGGGGGGACGGGGCCCATTATGACTGAGGTCGGATATCAACAGGATGCATCTTACGAGTAGACCCATTCAACGCACCTGATGACGTCCGAGCTGACCGGCGCCGACAGATAGGATAGGACGGCGGAATGACGCCGCCAACGTCTGTTGAAGCGCCTAACCAATCGGGATCTTTGTAATAATGCAATAGCGACAGTGATCAGGTGACGGAATGAAACGAGCTCGTGCGACCTCCTTCAAAAGCGGTCAGGGCGGATAAAGGTTTTTTTACTCCTAAAAAAGGATTTGAAGTCAATAGGTTATATAAACGGACACCAAGGAGGGGCGTTGGGGGTAAAAGATTTTTTATCGCGAACGAATTCACCGGATGGTCCAAATGGCCGAATTGCGCCCTATAACGGCGGTTTCGGACCGTTTTCCGGATGAACTGAAAATTGGCATGCATATTGCTTCAAAGAATATCAAACAACCTCTCTCTTCTCCTTCAAAGCTGGGTCGTCGCAAGACGCGCCCGGCTTTTTTCATGTCACGCCCTTAGCGGAGGGGCGTGAACAGGCGCAGCTGCTCCACGGGCGGCATGATGTTTTCCGTAAAAACAGACCTGATTCGATTTTACTGGAGCGAACGCTGAGACATCTCTCCTGGAATACCCTGGGATTACTTGCGCATGGACGCTCCACTCTTATCGGAGCGGCTTTGTGGACACACCTTTTTAGGCATCTTCCCACCCATGTTGGCCAATAAGTCGCACGAAGGCTACCCCCATGAGAATTTCCTGCCGGAAATCGCCGCTCGGTTCACGGGTGATGCGGATAAGCGTTTGGCCGTATTCGTCTTGGCCCACGGGCATAACCAGAACGCCCCCTGAAGCGAGTTGTTCGGTTAACGGCTGAGGAATACGAGGCCCCCCCGCAGTGGCTATGATGGCTTGAAAAGGCGCCTGGGAATCCCAGCCGCGGGTACCGTCCCCAACGAGGCAATGAATGTTGTCATAGCCTAATTCAGCGAACCGCCTCTGCGCCTGTTCCATCAGTTCGGGTATGCGCTCGATGGTATACACTTCTCCCGCGATTCTGCTCAATACAGCGGCCTGATAGCCTGAGCCGGTACCAATTTCCAGCACTTTCTCTCCGCCTTTGAGTTCGAGCGCTTCGGTCATATACGCAACAATGTATGGCTGAGAAATGGTCTGAGCCTGCCCGATGGGCAGAGGCCTGTCGTCATAGGCTTCGTAGCGCATCGTCTTCGGGACAAAGAGATGCCTGGGTACCGTGCGCATGGCTTCGAGCACTTTGGGATCGCGTACACCCCGTCTTTCGATCTGATCCCGAACCATATTTAACCGCTCGTTAACGTAACCATCCTCTGTTATCTGAGAATCCGTCAAGCCAACCTCCAACTCAAAAGGTTCTTTCGATGTCTTTGGCCCAAATCGGCGAACCGGTGCGTCCGGTAGCCTTGAAACGGATTACCTGACCTTAGCCCAAACAACGTATAAGCGTGTCCGGCAATCCGGGATACAGTCCATCTCCATGAAATCGCCTCAAGGATTCTTGGTCATCGAGTCTACATCATATCCGGCTTTTCTGTAATTCTCCAGCGCCCTGGTTTTCATTTGCCGATCTTGTGTTTTCTCCGAGTGTTTATCCGCCATCTCCGCAGCATGACTCCACTTTCCTTCTTTTTCATACGAAGTCAATCGCTGTTCCACATGTCTCTGTACTTCAGAACGTTCAACCACCATGGCGCGGCACCAGGACAGCACCTTTTTGACTCCCGCTCCGCAGTCGGGACAACATTCAATCGGATCTTCCCGCAGTGATTGTACTGTTTCGAAACCGTACCGGCACCGGTCGCACGATGCTTCCGGCGAGACGGCTTCGTATTCATAGATTGGCATGAACGGTCTCCCACATCCGCAAAAGCGCCGCCCGGATTCCATCTAAAAAGGTTTATACCGCAACGTGCTCTTTGTTTTTCTCGTTTCGACATCTTTTTGGTGGTGAAGTTAAGAGCAAAAGCATACCGGCTCAACCCCGCCACAGACAACGCAATTCGGATCCCTTTGAACTTCGATCTCAGAAAATTTCATGGTAAGCCCATCATAAACGAGCAATCGCCCCGCAAGCAAATCTCCGATACCCACCAGATACTTGACGGCCTCCGTCGCCTGGATCATGGCCACGATTCCGGGGGTGGTACCCACTACAGGGAACATTTCTTTGTCGAGCCGTTCGGGAAACAGACATTTCAAACAAGGTGTTCGTCCGGGCAGAATCCAAGTGGTCATACCGTTCATACCATTGATGCCCCCATAGATCATGGGTATCCGGGCTTGAACGGCGGCATGGTTCAGAATTTGACGAACGGAAAGATCATCCAAAGCATCCAGTATGAGATCGTGGCCTGATACGATCTCGAGCGCATTTTCGGCTGAGAGAGATACCCTGAGTTCACGAACTTCCGTGGCCGAGTTCAGCCGCCGGATCTTTTCCGCAGCGGATCTCACCTTATCGCCGCCCACATTCTCTTCCCAGTGCAAAATCTGGCGATTCAAGTTGGACCATTCCACTATGTCGTGATCCAGCAGACCGATCGAGCCTATGCCGGCCGCTGATAGATATAAGGCCAGCGGGCATCCGAGCCCCCCGACTCCGACGATCAGCACTCGGGCCTGTTTGAGTTTTTCCTGACCCGCCTCGCCGAAATCGGTCAATATGATCTGCCGCTCGTAGCGCTCGCGTTCCTTCCGGGTAATCATGGGTGAACTCCTGCATTCATCCGTGCTTGATCAAATCCCAATGGCATGCATCATCCGGGTCTCGACCGCTACTTTTTGACGGGTCCGGCCGCCACCAGGTAAAGCATCCGCTCGGCGGGCTCCAATCCCAAGACTTTTGCGGCCTCGGCGTCATAAAAAGCGCCGATTCCGCAAGCGCCCATTCCCAGACTCGTGGCGGCCAGGTAGACGCGTTGCCCCAGCATGCCCGCCTTCAACATGAGATGTCGATAGGACCGGGGGCCGTAACTTCCCTCGAACTTTTTCAAATCCGCAAACATCACGAAAAGAACGGCGGCTTGGGCGAGCCACATCTGGTTTAAAGCGGCATGGGCCATGTCTTGCAGGAAATTTCCCTCTTTTACCAGGGCCATTTGTCGGGCACTTGGGTCGATCCGATAAAATCCCGGTACGGTATCGGCCACATCCCCGACCAGTACACCCAGATCCGGCCTTGGTCCGCGGTACAGATCCGAATCACCCGGACCCAATACCAATCTGACCAACGTTCCCAATCGGCTTCCGGACACAGGCCGAACAACATAGTTGCGCTTCGATCGCCTGGTTTGAACCGTTTCGACAAAGGAGGGAAAGTCCATCGTCTCTTCCGCCTCCGGTATGGCCGCCCAAGACCAGGGACCCTTCTTGTACGCTTCGTCACCGCCCGACATTACCGACCTGACGGAACCCGTTTCCCGATGTACGCCAACGATCTTATCGAATGTCTGAACTTTAGGCGACAAGGGGCTGGATTGAAAGGACATGCGCGAAGCCGCTTCTTCCGTTAAAACGGGAACGGAGCCCTTGAAATTCGAATGGGCTCGAACCAGCGCTAGTGCGCCTTCTTGCTCGTCATCGATATCCAACAGCCGCTCGACTGCAGCGTTCCTAAAATCCAAATGCAGCTCGCACGGAATGCCGAGCGCTTTCAACGAGAGTAATAGATTCTCCAGAAGATGTCCTGTGTCCAACAGACAATAGCGGTATGCACGTTCCCGGTATTTCCAGGCGCTACGGAAGAATATCGCTGAAAGCAGGAACGTCAC
>Ga0209164_1003489_pt1 | contig 14912 bp, 15 predicted proteins | sample MTBNYHSulfiMetaG_FD_187458 | JGI IMG/M metagenome (GOLD analysis project Ga0209164, IMG submission 187458) | Enrichment culture microbial communities from rom New York Harbor, USA that are MTBE-degrading - MTBE-NYH (New York Harbor Sulfidogenic)... | ecosystem: Environmental > Aquatic > Marine >...
CCTCGAAGAAACCCAGGCTGATCATGGGCGAGGAGGGGGAGACGATGACCAGCGCCTCTCGGCCCAGCCTGGCCAGGGCGTGAAAGGTCAGCATGCTCTCAAGGCCGGGCAGCCGGCCCAGAAGGTAGCAATCCATTGGGTAATCCTTATTATCCGGACCGGCCGTCCCCTGGGCGGCCTGGAGACCGGCTGGCTTTTTATAGATTTCGCAATCAAAGCCGGCTGTCGGCTTTGATCGCCGCCGGCCGGCAAGAGTGCGGTCTTGCCGGCCCTACGAGCTCTCTCGAGCTCGGCGCGCCCCCCCGGGCGCGCCTACCAGGCGGCCTTGAGAAGGCAACCTGGTATTACTTGATCTGGTCGGAGATCCGCTCCAGCTCGGAGCGGATGAAGGGCCCCAGCTCCGAGGCCTTCATCAGGTTTTCCAGCTCCTGGTCCAGGTCCGAGGCCTCGATCTTGCAGATCCAGGCGGAGTAGGGGTCGCTGTTGACCGCCTCCGGCTCATCCTCCAGATCCTCGTTTATCCCGGTCACCTCTCCCGAGACCACGGCGTAGACCCGGCCGACCCACTTCCCCGACTCTATGGACCCGAAGGGCTTGCCCTGGGTGACCTCGTCCCCCTCCTCGGGCAGATCGATATAGGTGATCTCTCCGGCCAGCTTGGCCGTGAAGTGGGTCGTGCCCATGGTCACCACCCCTCCCTCCACCTTGGCCCAAAAGTGGTTCTTGTCGTAGTAGAGGTCATCGGGAAAGTTATAGCCTTCAATCTCCATCACCGCCTCCTGTAACCCAGGCTAGGGAGCCAGGGTTTTGTCCCATTAAATTATCTAAATAAAAGGGTGGGGTGGTGTTGTCGAGAGAGCCGGCTTTCGGAACCGGCCGCCCCTCCAATTACCATATGTTTTAAATTTAAGCGGTTTATATTCCAATTACCTCCGGCGCAATACTTTCGTTATTGGCGGCCATCTCCCGGCGACTGGCCGGCCTCGAGGCAACCCACCCCACCCTTCTCTTTTCTTACTTATACCTGGTACAGAACACTAGGTCCCGTCCTCAAAGGCCTCGACCAGCTCCTTGTTCTTGATCCGGTTGAGCTTGAAGCCCAGCTCCGAGGGCGAAAAGCCCATGGCCAGCCCCAGGAGCTGGGGTAAGAAGAAGATGGGCACCCTGAGGTCCAGCTCCAGGCTCTTGTTGATCTTCTTCTGCTGGCCCTCCAGCATGACGTTGCAGAAGGGGCAGATCAGGGCCAGGCCGTCGGCCCCGGCCCTCTCCGCGGCCAGGAGGCGGTCGGCCGAGAGGAGGTTGGCCAGCTCCTCCTCGCTCCCCAGGAGCCCTCCCCCGCAGCAGCCCGGGGCCCGGCCGTCTTCCACCGCCCTGGCCCCGGTCAGCTCGATGAGGCGGTGGAGGGTCCGGGGCCGCTGGGGGTCGTCGAACCTCTCCATGACCTCCGAGGGCTTGAGGTAGTGGCAGCCGTAGTGGGGCACGAAGCCAAAACCCTTGAGCGGCCTTTCCACGGCCGCTTCGAGCCTCTCCCAGCCCACCTCCTCCACCAGGTAGCGGACGAAGTGGAAGACCTTCCGGCCCGGCTCATACTTGAGGCCGATCCCTTTAAGCCGTTGATTGACCCTCTCCCGGAGCTCCTCGTTCCGGTCCAGCTCATGGGCCGCCTCGGCCAGGGTTCCGGCGCAGGCCGAGCAGAGGGTGACCAGGTCCAGCCCCAGCCCGCCCCCCAGGGCCAGGTTGCGTCCGGCCAGGGTCAGGGCGTCCTCAATGGAGAGGGACTTCATGGGAAAGCCGCAGCACTGGAAGCGGGGCTCGTCCACCAGCTCCAGGCCCAGCTTTTCGGCCACCCGGCGGGAGGCCAGCTCGTAGTTGAGGTTTCGGACCGGGACGGTGCAGCCGGGGTAGAAGGCGGCCCTCATGACCCCCCTCCCCCGCCCTTGTCCTCCCGGGGCCCGGGCCTGGAACCGGCCCCGCCCAGCCTGGCCGCCAGGCCGGCCAAAAGGCTCCGGTAGTCCCCGCCTTGGCTCTCCTGGGGCGGCAGGCCCAGCTTGGCCCGCTTCTCGTTCTCGAACTCCCCCACCTCGTAGAGCCGGCCGAAGCGGCTCAAGAGGTCCACCTGGGCCGGCAGACCGGAGGGAAGGAAGCCGGCCTCCACGGCCAGGTTCTTGAGGGCAAAGGAGATCTCGGTGAAGGAGACCTGCTGGGGGCAGACCTCTTGGCAGGAGTAGCAGGTGGAGCAGAGCCAGATCAGGGGCTGCCCTAAAACCAGCTCCCGCTGGCCCAGGAGGACCAGCCTGATCAGCCGCCTGGGGTCATAGCCCTCGGCCTTGGGGAGGATGGGGCAGAAGGCCGAGCAGGCGCCGCAGCCGTAGCAGTTTCTCAAGCCCCCTCCTCCGGCCTCCACCACCTCCTGGGAAAAGCCCAGATCGGCCCGGTCCAGATCCAGGACCGCCGGGCCCTTGGGGTGATCGCTCATCTCTTCTCCTCCGCCCCCAGGGCGCCCAGGAGGCGCTGGTGCTGGTGGGGGGCCAGGGGGACGTAGGAGACGGTCGAGGCAGGGAGGCCCAGCGAGCTCAGCCAGTCCCGAACCTCGGCCACCACCTGGCCGGCCCTGGCCGAGCCGGTCAGGGAGCGGCAGTTGCCGGGATGGCAGGCCGCCACCACCACCCGGCCGTAACCCCGGCCCAGGAGGGCCAGGAGAACCCCCGGCGAGACCCGGCCGGCGCAGCTCAAGCGGACCGTTCGGACCCCCTCCGGGAGCCTGGCCAGGGTCTCGGGGCTGACCCGGCCGCAGGCCAGCACCAGCCGGCCCGAGCCCGGCTCCAGGAGAAGGGCCTTCAACCCCTCCTCCTCCTCCCAGAGGGGCTCGATGACGGCGGCCGGGCAGACCGCGGCGCACTGGCCGCAGCTCAAACAGGCCGACTCCAGAACCACCGGGCCGGAGTCCCAGCCGATGGCCTGGACCGGGCAGGTCCTGAGGCAGGTCAGGCACAGGGCGCACTGGCGACGGTCCGAGGCCAGCCTGGTGGCGGTCTGGACCCGATCCCCGGAGCCCAGGAGGAGACCCAGCTCCTCGGTCAGCAGCTCCAGCTCCTCCCCGGCCCGGTCGTCCTTGACCTCAAGCCCCCGCCCCACGGCAAAGACCCCGGCCCGGCTGGTCAGGGGCGGGGGGAAGAGAACGTTGTCCGGGTTGGGACCCTGGTCCGGTCCGGCCAAAAGGTCCAGGGACAGGCCCGCGGCCCTGATCTCCTCCGGCACCCCCAGGGGCGGATCAAAGACCAGCCTCTCCACCTCGAGTCGGACCTCCTGGTCCAGGATGGGGTCCAAGAACCGGAGCCCCACCTTGCCTGGGGCCGGCTCCAGGGCCGGCGGACGATCCAGCCTGGTGACGACCGCGCCCCGGAGGCGCAGCTCCCGGTAGAGCTCCTCCAACCCCGGGCCGGCCACCTTGGCCTGGGGGGTGAAAAGAAACAGGAGCCCGCCCCCGGCCATGATCCGGAGGCCGGCCTCCAGGGCCAGGCCAAAGGAATCGGGGCTTAAGCGGGACCAGAATCCGGTCAGGAGGGCCGTCCTCCCGGAGCCGGCCTCCGGCTCCCGGTCCAGCTCCCTCAGGCTCAGGCCCAGCCCCTGGTCCAGTTCCTCCAGGCCCTGGAGCGGCCCGGGCCAGGGGGCCGGCGTTCCGGCCAGGACCACCGCCCCCACCCGTCCGGTCCGCCTCTGCCCGTCGTGGTTGACCACCACCCTGAACCCGCCGGCCAGACCGCTCAACCCCTCCAGATCCCCCTTGAGGGAGACCGGCTCGCCGCCGGCCCGGCGGACCGCCTCGGCGGCGGCCTCCTCCACCCGGCCCGAGCCGATGACCAGGACCCTCTTCTCCGGCCTCAGGGGGAGGGGATGGCCTTCACCGCGAAACAGGTTCACCGCTCCCCCTCGGGCCAGGCGGCCGCCCTGAGGGCGGCCAGACGGCCCTGGGCCACCGCCTGGGCGATGCCCACCGGGCCCCCGGCCGCGCCGCAGACCAGGAGCCGGTCCTTGGTCCCGGCCTTAAGGGAGCCGTCGGGGTTTCTCTCCAGGCCGGGAACCAGGGAGAGGAGCCCCGAGTCCGGCCCGGTTAGGCCGATGGACAGAACCAGGAGGTCGAACTCCCGCTCCTCCAGGCCGGCCACCCCCTCGGGCTTGAACTGGAGGATCAGGGCCCCGTTTTCGGCCGGGCGGGTGAAGCCGGGGATGGCCCGGATCAGCTCGGCCCCCTCCTTAAGCCGGACCGCCCCTTCCGGGTCCCGGCCCCAGGACTGGAGGTCCATGTAGAAGATGGTCACCCTGGTTCCGGGCTGGTAGGCCCTTATCCAGCCGGCCAGCCGGGCGGTGTAGCCGCAGCAGACCCGGCTGCAGCCGGGCTGCCCGCCGGCCTCCGGCCCCAGGCCCAGGTCCCGGGAGCCGACGCACTGGATGAAGGCCACCCGGCCGGGCCGGGCCCCGTCCGAGGGCCTGGTCAGGGCCTGGGAGCGCCGGATCATCTCCTCCAGCTCCAAGCCGGAGATCACGTTCTCCAGGGCCCGGTAGCCGAACTGGGACTTGAGGGCCGGGTCCACCGGACGGCCCCCCACGGCCAAAATCAGCCCCGAGACCCGCCGCTCCCCGGTCCGGTTCTCCGGCCCGGTCAGACGGGCCGTCCAGCCCCCGGGGCTCTTTTCCAGACCGGCCAGGGAGGTGGAGAGCTTGACCTCGATGAGATCGGTCCCGGCCGCCTGGCCCAGGAGGTCGTCCACCAGGCAGACCCCGCAGCGGGCGCAGACGTCGGTGGCCTTGCAGGCCAGTCTGGCCGCCAGACCGCCCAGGCCGTGGCTTTGCTCCACCAGGAGGACCCTCCTTTGCCGGAGGGCCAGCTCCACGGCCGCGGCCAGCCCGGCCGCTCCGCCGCCCAGGACGAGAACCGGTCTCCCGGACAGCTCAGCCACGGGCCCCACGGTCGGTCTCTGGTTCGGTCAGGGTCGATCCACCCGGGAGGGGGGGCTGGGGATGGCAGCTGGTAAAGCCTGGGATATCGCTATCTTGGGGCATTAACTTCCTCTGGGGAGCGTCGCTCAGGACAGTATACAAAAAGATAGAGGAGGTCCCAAACCTTGTCAAGGCGAATTCCGGGGCGGGGCCGGCGGTTGGCCCCGCCGGAGAGGAGCCGGGGATCGGCCGTAACCTCCTCTCCCGGCTTGACTTTATCACCCTCCTTGGGGACAATATCAGCTAAGGGAGGGTCCGGGGATGAGCGAGGACAGGACCGAGGGGTCCGTGCCCACGGTCGACAGCCTCTGGACCGCCTGCAGCCTGGACTCGGTGTGCCGGGTCAGCGACCCCATCCAGGTCTGCCGGGCGCTCGCCGTGGGGCAGACCCTGTCCGTGCAGCGAAAGGGCTCGGCCGACAAGGACAGGATGACCACGGCCGGCTGGGTGGAGGAGGAGTCAGTCTTTGTCCTGGCCCCCCGGCGGGTCATCCTGTCCGGGGGACTCAGGATCAACGATCCAGTGGTGGCCAGGTTCGTCTCCCGGGGGTTGGTCTGCGCCTTTACCGCGGCGGTGGACGGTCTGGTGGCCGAGCTGGATCTGCTGGTCCTGACCTGGCCGGAGGCCATCGAGATCGTGGCCCTGACCAAGCAGCCCCGGATCCAGGTCCTCATCCCGGCCAGGTTCAATCTCAACTCCCTTGGTGGAGGCCAGGGCTACCCCGGGCTGGAGGTGATCATCACCGATCTGTCCAACTCCGGCTGCCAGATCAGCCTGGAGCCCACCCCGCTCCTGAAAGGCGCCCTGGCCCCGGGCCTGGAAGGCTCCATCTCCTTTCCCCTGACCAAGGGGCTGTTCATAGAGAAGCTGGGGGTGGAGGTCAAGAGCGCCCTGGTCCAGGCTGGAAAGATGGTGGCCGGGCTCAAGTTCCGGCCAGAGGAGCACCTGGAGCTGGAACAGATCGCCAAGGTCCTGGAGACCCAGCTCAACCGTTAAGCCTCGGGGGACCGGGAAAGGCGGGTTGGTGGAGATGAGGGGAATCGAACCCCTGACCTGTACGTTGCGAACGTACCGCTCTCCCAACTGAGCTACATCCCCGCCAGGGCAAATAGTTACGGCCTCTGCCCGGTCATGTCAAGCCACTTCTAGGCCTTGGGGCCGGCCCAGCCTGGATATTTCACAAGCCTCATGAAATATCCAGGCTGAGGTTGACAGCTCCCGACCCTTGCTCTATTGACAGTCCCCATGACCGATTTCAAACGCGACGACGGCCGGGCGGCCGGCCAGGTCCGCCCCCTCTCCATCAGCCTCGACCCCCAGCCCTTTGCCGAGGGCTCGGCCCTGATCCGCTGGGGCCGGACCGAGGTCCTCTGCGCCGTCTCGGTGGGGGACCGGGTCCCGGACTGGCTCCAGGGCCGGGGCCGGGGCTGGCTGACGGCCCAGTACGCCATGCTTCCCCGGGCCACCAAGACCCGCAACCAGAGGGCCGGCTACGACGGCCGGGTCAAGGGCCGGTCCACCGAGATCCAGCGCCTCATCGGGCGCTCGCTCCGGGCCGGGCTGGACCTGGAACTCCTGGGGGAGAGGGTCCTCAACGTGGACTGCGACGTTATCGTGGCCGACGGCGGGACCCGCTGCGCGGCCATCACCGGGGCCTGGGTGGCCGTCCGCCGGGCCCTGGCCGGGCTGCTCGAGGACGGACTCCTTCCCGGGGACCCGGTCCTCCCCCTGGGGCCGGTCTGGGCCGTCTCGGCCGGGCTGGTGGACGGCCGGCCGCTCCTGGACCTGGAGGCCGCCGAGGACCAGAGGGCCGAGGCGGACTTCAACTTCGTCCTGACCGGCCCGGAGAGGATCATCGAGGTCCAGGGCACGGGCGAGAGGAGGGGCTTCTCCTGGTCCGAGGTCCAGACCCTCTTCGGCCTCTGCCGCTCCGCGGCCGAAAAGATAACCTCCGTCCAGGAGGCGGCCCTGGCCGGCCGAGAGGGAGGCCGGGGGTGAAGGCCATCCTGGCCAGCCGCAACCAGGGCAAGCTCCGCGAGTTCAAGGCCCTGTTCGAAAGCAGCGGCCTGGAGCTCCTCTCTTTGAGCGGGCACCCGGAGATCGGCGAGCTCAAGGAGGAGGGAAAGACCTTCCTGGAGAACGCCCGCTCCAAGGCCTGGACCGTGACCCGGCTGACCGGGCTGCCGGCCCTGGCCGACGACTCCGGCCTGGCCGTGGAGGCCCTCTCCGGCCGGCCGGGGGTTTACTCGGCCCGCTACGCCGGCGATGGGGCCGACGACCAGGACAACTTCCTCAAGCTCCTGGAGGAGCTCAACTCCACCCCCCCGGACAAGCGGCAGGCGGCCTTCATCTGCTGCCTGGTCCTGGCCCTGCCCGACGGGCGGGAGGTGGTGGCCGAGGGCCGGCTGGAGGGGCTCATCGCCCCGGAGCCCAGGGGGGAGAGGGGCTTCGGTTACGACCCGGTCTTCTACCTCCCCGACCGGGGGGCCACGGTGGCCCAGATCGGGGCGGAGGAGAAGAACAAGATCAGCCACCGGGCCCGGGCCGCGGCCAAGCTTGTTGAGGAGCTGAACCGGCTGGGGCTGGCCGGGGGAGAGGGAAAGTGTTAACCTGCCCCGAAGTCATTTTTATTAATCAAGTTCATAAGAAGTGGTTTCAAAACCTTCAATCGGGTTCGAGGTCAAGGAAGGCGAAGAAGCGTAACCGGAGGAATATATGTTAATATTTCGAGGATTGCGCTTCGAGCCTGACGTAGATATCGGGCCCGAGGGGAGGTTTTGAAACCGCTTCTCGTCGGGGAGTAGCGCAGCCTGGTTAGCGCGCGTGCCTTGGGAGCACGAGGTCGGCGGTTCAAATCCGCTCTCCCCGACCAGCCTCATCCGCCCCCGGGTCAGAGAGCGAGCCCCCGACCGGGCCCGCCCTCCCTCATTGGACATCCCTCCGGCCATGGTTTATATTTCTCCTGCGCACCCGGAGACCGCCGTTGTGAAGCTGTCCACCAAAAGCCGCTACGGGGCCAGGATCCTCATGGATATCGCCCAGCACCAGGCCCAGGGTCCGGTCCAGAACTCGGAGATCGCCCGGCGCCAGGCCATCTCGGTCCAGTACGTCCTCCAGATCGCCCGGCTGCTCAAAAAAGCCGGGTTCATCAGGACCAGGCGGGGGCCCAAGGGCGGCCATCTCCTGACCAAAAAGCCGGAGGAGATCAGCCTGGGCCGGGTGGTCCGGGTCCTGGAGCCCATAACCGAGCTGGTGGAGTGCGGCTGCAGCCCCGAAGTCTGCGACAAATCAACCGACTGCCGGGTCAGGCTGGTCTGGATGGAGGCCACCGAGGCCCTCTTCGACCACCTGGAGACGGTCACCGTGGCCGATCTGGCCCAGGGAACGGACCGGTCCCAGGTTCGGGCGGCCGCCTCCTGATCCTGACGCGGCGGCTCACAGAAACCCCATACCTTTCTCTTCAGCTTCGTGTTTTATCCGTGATAACCTAAAGATACAGCTCCAGCCTCCTTCCCCTACGGCCTTCCCTATTCAGTGACTAGTCTTTTTGGCTTGACGGGGAGTCTGGTCTGGGATAATACATGACTAAATTAATCATGAATAAACTAATCATGATCAATCGGATAATGTAAGGCCAGACCGATGGGGGGCCGGTGAAGCTTTCGACCCGCACCCTGTACGCGCCCAGGATCCTCCTGGACCTGGCCCGGCACCACGGCCGGGGCCCGGTCCCCTGCGGCGAGACCTCGTCGCGCCAGGGAATCTCGGTCAAGTACCTGGACCAGATCGTCAAGCCCCTCAAAAAGGCCCGCCTGGTCTCCAGCGTGCGCGGGCCCAAGGGAGGCCAGCTCCTGACCAAGAGCCCCCGGGAGATCACCCTGGGCCAGATCCTGCGGCTGATGGAGGGGGAGATCAAGCTCGCCCAGGAGGGGGAGATCCCCGATCCCAAGGCCCGGCGGGATGAGAACCGGGTCCGGAAGGCCTGGCTGGAGGCCACCAAGGCCCTCTACGACAAGCTGGACTCCATCACCCTGGCCGACCTGATGGCCGGGGACCTGGCCCCGGGCCGGGGCCGGAAGGACGGGCCGGGGCCGGCCGGGAAAAAGCGGGAGAAAGGTTAGAGAGCGGCCGGGACCCAGGCGGACCGCCGCTGAACTTCAAGCCGAATCGGTGGGAAGGCCACCGACCTAAATCTGCAGTGGAGGAAAGACAGATGAGAAAGATCGTCATCCTTGGCTCCGGCGCGGGCGGGACGATGGTGGCCAACAAGCTCCGCAAGGAGCTCCCGGACACGGAGTGGGAGATCACCATCATCGACAACGACGAGCGCCACCACTACCAGCCGGGCTGGCTGTTCATCCCCTTCGGGGTCTACTCCGAGCAGGACTGCTGGAAGCCCAAGCGGGACTTCATCCCCTCGGGGGTGGAGTTCGTCTTTGACGAGGTGACCAGGGTCCTGCCCCAGGAGCGCAAGGTGGAGACCAAGGGCGGCAGCTTCGATTACGACTGGCTGGTGGTGGCCACCGGCTGCCGGATCGCCCCGGAGGAGGTGGAGGGGATGATGGACGACTGGATGGGCGACGTCCACACCTTCTACTCCCTGGAAGGGGCCCTGGCCCTGCGCAAGAGAATGAAGTACCTGGACTCGGGCAAGCTGGTGATCAACATCGCCGAGCTGCCCTACAAGTGCCCGGTGGCCCCCATCGAGTTCGTCTTCATGGCCGACTGGTTCTACACCGTCCACGGGGTCAGGAACAAGGTGGAGATCGAGATGGTCACCCCCTTGAGCGGGATCTTCACCAAGCCCCTGGCCACCCAGGCCCTGGCCGCCCTGGCCGCGAAGAAGAACATCAAGCTGACCACCCTCTTCGACATCGCCAAGGTCAACGCCAAGGACAAGACCATCGAGTCCTTCCAGGGGGCCAAGGTGGACTACGACGTTCTGGTCTCCATCCCCCCCCACTTCGGGGCCAAGTTCCTGGAGGAGTCCGAGGTCAGCGACCCCACCGGGTTCATGGAGACGGACAAGCAGACCCTCAAGTCCAAGAAGTTCGACCGGATCTACATCCTCGGCGACGCCACCGACGTCCCCACTTCCAAGGCCGGGGCGGTGGCCCATTACGAGTCGGACATCCTGGTGGAGAACATCCTCCGGGAGATCGACGGCCATCAGCCCAAGCCGGTCTTCGACGGCCACGCCACCTGCTTCATCGTCTCCGGCTACGAGAAGGCGGTCCTGATCGACTTCAACTACGACATCGAGCCCCTCCCGGGGATGTACCCCTTCCCCGGGGTGGGGCCGATGACCCTCCTGGGAGAGAGCCACGCCAACTACTGGGGCAAGATGATGTTCAAGTGGGTCTACTGGAACATGATGATGAAGGGCCTCGACCTGCCCCTGGAGCCGCAGATGACCATGGCCGGCAAGCTTCGCCAGGCGGCCGCCTGAGGGAGAGGGGGGAGCCATGACCAACGAGCAAGCCATCCTAGAACAATCCATCCTAGACCGCCTGGACCGTCTCGAGGCCCGGTTGGGGCCCATGTGCGACTCGGCCCGGGACCTCCAGGAGCTCAAGGAGGACATCCTGCCCCTGCTCAACGGCACGGTTCAGCTCCTGATCCGGGAGCTGGGCCAGGTGGAGTCGGGCTTCAGGCTGGACGACCTCTTCCGGCTGTTCATCAAGGCCCTGCGCAACGTCAAGAACCTGACCTTCGCCCTGGAGCAGATGGAGAACCTGATCGACTTCGTCCAGACCATCGAGCCGCTCCTCAAGTCCAGCGTCCCCCAGCTGATCCAGTACCTGGATGAGCTGGAGCGGAACGGGGTCCTGAGGATCATCCAGGCCGGGCTGGGGGTCCGCTCCAAGATCGCCTCGGCCTACTCGGCCGAGGACATCGACCAGATCGGGGACGGGATGGTGGTCCTCATCGGGCTGGCCAAACGGTTGAGCGAGCCCAAGGCCAGGGAGCTGCTGGACAAGCTGGCCGCGCTGCCCGCTGGCCTGGACCTCTCCCAGGCCAAGGGGGTGGGCCCCATGGGCCTCCTCTCGGCGGCCGGGAAGAGCGAGGTCAGGGAAGGCCTGGGGGTGGTGATGGAGCTGACCAAGGCCCTGGGGAAGCTGAAGAATTAATAAGGAGGGCGGAGATGGCCAAGAAGATCATGGTCGTGGACGACGACCGCCACATCGTCAACTATCTGGTGACCCTTTTCAGCGACAACGGTTATGAGACCTGCTCCGCCTCCAACGGGGCCGAGGCCCTGGAGGTGGTTCAGAAGGAGAGGCCCGACCTGATCACCCTGGATCTGGAGATGCCCGAGGACGCCGGGCCCAAGTTCTACCGCAACCTGACCCGGCTCGACGACCTCAAGGAGACCCCGGTGATCGTGGTCAGCGGGCTGTCCGGTCCCCACCGGGCCATCAAGAAGGCGGCCGCGGTGGTCAGCAAGCCCTTTGACCCCGAGCAGGTGGTGGCCACAGTGGGCCGGGTCCTGGCCGGCGGCTGCTGAGGGGAGATCGGCGGAAGCGGCCGGGTCTCCCCGGGCCTCCGGGTCAAGGCCGGGCCAGGCCGGAAGCGCTCCGGGGACCGGGCTATCAACCCCGGGGGGAGAGCGGGGCGGAAAGGGCCGGGAAGCGGAGGCCCGGCTCCCGGGGTGATCATCGGAGCCCCGGGCTGGTCCGGAGCCGCCCCCCATGGTCGTCCGGGGCCCCGCCGCCTTCCAGAGGGAAGGTATCTCCGGCAACCGGGTTAATATCTTCAGGGAGGTCTCCGAGGATGAGCCGGGACCGGTCCAAGACCAAGGCGGCCCTGATTGAGGAGCTCAACCGGGAGAGGGAGAAGACCGCCAGACTGATGCGGCTCCTGGCCCCCCCGCCCCTGGACCCCGGCCCGGGGCCGGACCAGGGGGAGGCTGGTCCGGACAACTTGGGCCGGCACAGCCAGATGGTCTTCGACAGCATCAGCGACGCGGTCTCCATCATCGGGGCCCGGGACTTCAGGATCATCGACGCCAACCGGGCCTTTCTGGAGCAGTACGGGCTCAGCCGGGGGGACGTCCTGGGAGCCACCTGCCACGAGATCACCCACCACCGGGCCCAGCCCTGCGTCCCCCCCCTGGACCCCTGCCCCCTCTTTCAGACGGTTCATGAGGGCGCCCCGGCCACGGTGGAGCACTGCCACTTCGAGCGGGGGGGGGAGAAGGTCTTTGTGGAGATCACCACCTTTCCCATGTTCGACCGGGAGGGACGGGTCCAGAGCGTGGTCCACATCTCCCGGGACATCACCGAAAGGAAAAAGGCCGAGGAGGAACGCCAGAGGCTGATCGGAGAGCTGGAGCTGGCCCAGGCCGAGCTCAAGCAGCTCTTTGACGAGGTCCCCTGCTTCATCTCGGTCCAGGACCGGGAGCTCAACCTGACCGCGGTCAACCGGCTCTTCGAGGAGCATTTCGGGCTGGCCCAGGGCTGCCGCTGCTTTCAGAGCTACAAGCAGCGAAACGAGCCCTGCCTCTCCTGCCCGGTCCAGGAGACCTTTGAGGACGGGCTGTCCCACTGCTCCGAGGAGATAGTGACCACCAAGAGCGGGGAGCAGCTCCACGTCCTGGTCCGGACCGCCCCCATCCGCGACGCCAAGGGGGAGATCACCAGGGTCATGGAGATGTCCACCGACATCACCGAGATCAGGGCCCTCCAGGACCGGCTCTCCTCCCTGGGCCTGATGATCGGCTCCATGTCCCACGGGGTCAAGGGCCTCCTGACCGGCCTGGACGGGGGGATGTACCAGCTCGACACCGGGCACAAGAAAGGCGACCAGGCCCGGATCCGGGAAGGCCTGGAGGTGGTCAAGCTGATGGTCAAAAGGATCCGGACCATGGTCCTGGACATCCTCTACTACGCCAAGGAGCGGGACCTGGACTGGGAGCTGGCCGACGCCCGGGAGTTCTGCCAGGAGCTGGCCTCCATCATCGAGCCCAAGGCCCGGACCCAGGGGGTCGGGCTGGTCCGGCGCTTCGAGGAGGGGGCCGGCGACCTGGAGATGGACGTGGGGGTGGTCCGCTCGGCCATGCTCAACATCCTGGAGAACGCCCTGGACGCCTGCTTGGAGAACCCCTCCCAGCCCGAGCCCAGGATCATCTTCGGCTTGGGCCGGAGGGGCGATGAGCTGCTCTTCGAGATCGCCGACAACGGGACCGGGATCGACGCCGAGACCAGGAACAACATGTTCACCCTCTTCTTCTCCTCCAAGGGCTCCAAGGGCACCGGCCTGGGCCTGTTCATCGCCCACGAGATCATCACCCAGCACGGGGGCCGGATCGAGGTGGACTCCGAGCCGGGTCAGGGGACCCGGTTCCGGATCACCCTCCCCCGCCGGCTGCCGGAGCCCATCAAGGCCTCCTCCGCCGGACGGATGGAGGTCAGGTCGCTCAAGACCTGCCGGCAGGCCGGTTGACCCCGGGGAAAGGAGGAGATTGACTTGACCGGCCCGCCCTGAACAGAAGACAGAACCGATCCCCGCCTCCTCGCTCCGGTCTGACCGCCCTTCCCCGGGCCGTCCCCGCGACCGCCGGCCCTGGTTGCGGCCCGGCGGATTGCCCGCTACATTATCCCAAGCCAACAGTCTCAATGGATCGGAGATCCGCGCGGGTCGGCCTTGGACGAGCTCAGCTTCGTAGACATCCAGTGTGATCAGGAACGGATCGCCCGCCTGGCCGGGTTCATCGACCAGGCCGCCCTGCTCCACCGCGCCCCCCCCTCCCGCTACGAGGCCGGCCACGTCTTCGACCTGGCCATCACCGGGGTCTGCCCGGCCCTTCCCGGACGGGTCAGGCTGGAGGTGGAAAGGTTCGTCGGGGCCGGGTTCGCCGGCCAGGCCTACAAGACCAGGCTGATCGGGCTCACCCTGGACCAGGGTCCCATCCCCGGGCTGGAGGAGGGGCTGACCTACGCCGTCAAGATCATCGTCCCCCCCTCAAGGTTCTCCCGCCTCTTCAGGAACACCATCTACTGGCTGGCCTTTCAGGGACCCTTCGCCGCCCAGGTCAACCCGGCCGCGGCCAGGACCGGGGTCCTGTGGCAGAAGCTCCTCCGGAGGGGGGCCCAGCTCAGGTTCAAGGACCCGGGGGCGGCGGTGGACACCTACGCCACCTTCTTCGAGCCGGGCCTGCGCAGCTTCGGCGAGATCAACGAGTGGATCCCGGGCCGCAACTGGAGGCTGGAAAAGGACGACGAACTCTTCGGGCGGCCCTCCCGCGACCCCCGCCAAGGGGGGGGATCGCAGGAGTACCTGGCCAAGAAACGGTTCATGGCCGGGCTGGTGGACCTCTTCCACGAGATGGGGGCCCCGGAGCTGGCCCGGCAGTACGAGTGGTGGTCGGGCAAGAGCCAGCCCAACGTTCTCAAGCGCCTGGACCGCAACGGCGGGCCGGCCGACGGCCTGACCGCCGTGGACTTCCGGGCCGGGCTGGCCCTCCTCCCCTTTCTGCCCCTGAGCCCGGTCGATCTCCGGCTGATCCTGGAGGGGTTCAAGCGGCGGGCTTTCGTCCAGTTCGACCGGGGGGATCTCAAGAAGCTGGAGGGATACGTCCAGGAGCGGGCCGACGAGTTCGCCGATCTGCGGCCGGCCCTGGAGGAGCTCAAAAGGGTCGACCCCGACTACCGCTCCTCCCAGCCGGACCTGACCCGCCACCGGACCAGGGTCCTTTTCGACCGGGACTTGAGGACCAGGATCAGGTCCGAGTTGGTCCAGGGCTGGAAGGTCCTGGGCCTGGCCGACGAGGCCAAGGCCCAAAGGCTCCTCCTCTCGACCCGGGCCTTCTGGCTCTTTTACCTGGCCGGCCTGATCCCTTTCCTGGGCCGGCCCCTGCGCCGGGGGTGGGGCGACCGGGTTTATGGCCGTCACCTGAAAAAGCTCCTCACCGA
>Ga0209164_1003490_pt1 | contig 14910 bp, 11 predicted proteins | sample MTBNYHSulfiMetaG_FD_187458 | JGI IMG/M metagenome (GOLD analysis project Ga0209164, IMG submission 187458) | Enrichment culture microbial communities from rom New York Harbor, USA that are MTBE-degrading - MTBE-NYH (New York Harbor Sulfidogenic)... | ecosystem: Environmental > Aquatic > Marine >...
TATATGTTGAAAAGTTTATTCTCATCATCCATACGGGCGGATGTTCTCTCACTCCTTCTCAACAGCCCTGACGAACAATTCTATATCAGGGAAATAGCCAAGCTTCTCAGAAAGAATCCATCGGGCATCAAACGGGAACTGGACAATCTCGAAAAGATGGAAATCGTGACAAGCGAAAGGATCGTGAACCTGAAATATTTTCAGGCAAACACGGAATCGCCACTGTTTTCGGAACTGAAGAACCTCATCACAAAATCCCTCGGTTTGCCCGGCGCGCTCAAGGCAGTTATCCGTGCCGCAGGGGCAAAAGCTGCCTTCATTTATGGCCAGTATGCTGAGGGAGAGAACGGAAGAGCAGTTGACCTTTTTGTTATAGGAGCATCATCATCGCTCACCCGGGAATTAAAAGACCTGGAAAAAAGGTTCGAACAGAAGATCAGCTGCACGATGATAGAGGAAGACGAGTATAAACAGAAAAAGAAAAAGGGCGACTCAAACTTGAAAAGAATTTTGTCAGGGAAAAGGATCACGCTTATAGGAAGACTCTAAGCGTTCCGTATTCTGCATTTCTTTCATTTACCGAGAGATGCGGAAAAGAAAGGGGGTGAACAGAACATGGCGACCAAGAAACCGGCAGCAAAGAAAAAGACAGCGAAGAAGACCGCAAAGAAGAAATAATTTACCTCACCATGTTGACACAGATATTTATGGCTGGAGAAGATATTCTCCAGCCTTCTTTTTGCGGTCTTCTACTCTATGAAACTCTATTCCGATGAAAAATTCAAGTAAAATTTACAACTTATTGATAAATAAGCATATTAAATATAGGACAGCGTCTTACCCCTGTTCAACTTTACCATAAATGCCCGATATCCGGGAGAGGAGGAGGTTTTTTCAGGGGATTTTCAGGTCTATGGCATGTTCCGGTCTGTCGGGAGCGCTAAGGGGAAAAATATTGTAACTTATTGAAAAATAAATATATTAAATATACACAGGCGTCTCGACATGGTTCGCCTCTGCCATAAACTCCCAGTTTTCAGGATGGGCGAGGAGCTTTTTCAGGAATTTCAGATTTGTGGTGTGCCCTGACTTGTTGGCAACGATGTGGCCGTAAATAGGGTATCCGAGGAGCGATAAATCACCCATAAGATCAAGGATTTTGTGGCGGACAAATTCGTCCTTGAACCTGAGCCCGGACCCGTTCAGAACGCCGCCTTCTCCGAGGATGATTGCATTCTCAAAGGAGCCTCCCCGTGCGAATCCGTTTGCCTTGAGATATTCGACGTCTTTCAGGAACCCGAAAGTCCGTGCCGGGGCTATCTCGGCCGCAAAGTTTTCTTCAGTGAGTTCAATACTCAGGTTCTGTTCACCGAGGAGATCGTGATTGAAATGGATGCGATAGGTGATATGTCTCCCGTTGTGCGGAAGCGCCGCGATTTCGGCCTGACCGTCAGACAGAAGAATAGGGTGCAATATCCTGATGTAAGGCCTCTTCTTGCTCTGTTTCGCGATTCCGCCTTTCAGGATGAGGCTTGTCAACTCCATGGAGCTGCCATCTAGGATAGGGATTTCCGAACCATATACTTCAATGATCAGGTTGTCTATCCCGAGACCCGCGAGCGTCGCAAGGAGATGTTCTACCGTACGAATTTTGGCCCCGTTAAAGCCGAGAGTAGTCGCAAAGGCGGTATCCGTGACATAGCTTGCAGACGCCTTAATCGCAAGGTCCTTGTCCTTGCGCATAAATATTATCCCGGTATCACGGGGGGCAGGTTTCAGACAGACCCTCGCATTCCGTCCGGTATGAAGCCCTATGCCCTCAAAGCTTACTTGTTGTTTTAATGTCCTCTGTAAACGCATAACCTCTCTCTGTCCAGAATTATTTGTGAATATGGAAATAGTCTTAAGTCTTAAATAGATTTGCAAATATAGTGCCAGCTGATGCATTCCTGGTTATGTTTATTTATAAATAGGCATATCTGTGGAGAATGGCTTCGCAGTAGACGCTGCGGGTTGGGTCCCTTACTGCCCCATATTGGGCCGAACTTTTTTCCCCGCCTGTCGTGTTGTTCACCGACAATGAGGTGTGTATTATTTGCCACAGTGCTTTGAGGGTTTCGCAAATGTCTGTTCATTGTTTTGTGAAATACCGGGAAGCAAATGCCGCTCCCCCCGCAGATTACTTGCGGCAGCATGATTTCTTCCCGTCTATTTCCAGGTTAAGTGAGCCTGTATGCAAGGTTCTACCCTGAAATATAAAGTAAAAATTTATGGTTGCTGCAGGATAGGTTTCATCGGTCATATATGGTACAATTTCTCAGAACGACCGAAACAAGTTTTGTATCAAGGAGAGAGATGCATGACAGGGATAATCGGAGGGAGTGGATTATATCAAATCAGCGGGGTTGATATCAGAGAGAAAGTCAGGATGAAAACCCCCTTTGGATCTCCGTCAGGTTCCTATCTTATTGGAGAGGTTTCCGGGAGGACAATCGTGTTTCTTCCCCGGCACGGCGAAAACCATACGGTCCCCCCGCATAAAGTCAATTACAGGGCCAACATCTGGGGCTTTAAGGAACTTGGAGTGGAGAGGATACTCTCGGTCGGGGCTGTCGGCGGAATAAGTTCCCGGACAACCCCTGGGACTCTCGTCGTTCTGGACCAGATCATAGATATGACAAAAGCCAGGGAGTCTACCTTCTATGAAGGGAAGGCCTGCGTCGTGCATATAGATTTCACCGAACCCTACTGTCCGGAATTGCGAAAAATCCTTCTTGACGCGTCCCGGAGATCAGCCGCCGCAATAAAGAAATCCGGGACTTATGTTTGCACTGAAGGCCCGAGGCTTGAAACAAAGGCAGAGGTCCGGTTTTTTGCCCGCATCGGCGCTGATGTGGTCGGCATGACCGGAATGCCTGAGGCATCACTGGCACGGGAAGCAGAGATATGTTATGCAGGCATCGCTGTGGTGACAAACTCCGCAGCCGGCTTGCAGAAAAGAAAGCTGACGGTTACCGAGGTGATAGAGACGATGAACAAAACGACCGGCAGTTTACAGGCTCTCCTGAAAGAAGCACTCATGAAAATACCGCTCCGGAGGGGATGCTCTTGTAAGGATGCGTTAAAAAAGGCGAAAATATAAGGCACTATGGAGACCATACTCGTTGCAGAAGATAAGGAATCGATGGCGGCGATGCTGAAAGAGACCCTTGAGTCTGAAGGATACGGAGTTCTCGTTGCGAGGGACGGACCGGAGGGCATTCGCCTTCTCCGAGAACACAAGGTGGACCTTGTCCTTACCGACCTGAAACTGCCCAAAAAAACCGGGATAGACGTCCTCAGGTTCTCGAAAGAAGAGAACCATCTGAGGCCGGTAATTATCATGACGGCATTTGGTTCTGTAGAAACCGCTGTCGAGGCGATGAAGGGCGGCGCCTTTGATTTCATCACCAAGCCTTTTGATACCGATCATCTGCTCATGCTCATCAGGCGTGCGATTGAAACCCAGAGACTCGTTACCGAGAATATCCTCCTCAAGGAGGAATTTGCCGCTCAACTCGGCCTGCCCCGGATTATAGGGAAGAGTGAGAAAATCACAGCGGTAGCACAGATTATCCAGAAAGTAGCTCCCACAAAAACAACCGTCCTTCTCGTCGGCGAAAGCGGCACCGGAAAGGAACTTTTTGCCAGGGCGCTCCATAATCTGAGCAGCAGGCAACAATACCCGTTTGTGCCGATCAACTGTGCCGCAATCCCCCGCGAACTCCTCGAATCGGAACTTTTCGGGCATGAAAAAGGCGCGTTCACCGGTGCGGAGTCGAAAAAGCTCGGAAAATTCGAACTTGCCGATAAAGGGACTATATTCCTGGATGAAATCGGGGATATGGACATTGTCCTGCAGTCGAAACTCCTCAGGGTTATCGAAGATGGTCAGATAGAGCGGGTAGGAGCTGAAAAATCCGTCAAGGTCGACGTAAGAATCATTGCCGCAAGCAACAAGGACCTTGAAAAAGCGGTCGAGGAAAAGAAGTTCAGGGAAGACCTCTATTACCGTTTAAATGTATTTCCTGTGCATATACCCCCGCTCCGGGAGCGCAGAGAAGACATCCCGCTGCTCGTTGAATATTTCATAAATCAATATGCCGTGGAACTGAAGACATCATCCATGTCCATCTCTTCGGATGCACTTGATTACCTTTTCAATTACTACTGGAAAGGGAATGTCCGGGAGCTCGAAAACGCCATAGAGCGGGCGATTATCCTTTCTGACGGCGAGACAATCACGCTGGAGCACTTTGCCCTCTCCAAAGCCCATCATGCTGAACCTGCCGATAAATTGCACCCTGCCGACGGCTCTCTGGAGGCAGTTGCGAAGGGAGCATCGCGGGCGGCGGAAACAGAGAGGATTACGAAAGTGCTGAAAGAGACCCGCGGGAACAAATCACGGGCGGCTGAGGTTTTGAAAGTAAGTTACAAGACCCTCCTCACCAAGATCAAGGACTACGGGATAGAGTCTTGACAGTAAACGAACCGGGGAATTATCATAAATAATCTGTAATACACAGTCATTGCAGATAAATCTGCATTTCTATCCGGAGGGGTCACCGTGTCTGGACATTCCAAATGGGCGCAAATTAAGCACAAGAAGGCCAGTACCGATGCAAAGCGGGGAAAGACATTCACCAAGATCGTCAAGGAGGTCGTGATAGCTGCCAGGCTCGGAGGCGGCGACCCTACAGGCAACCCCCGGCTGAGAGTCGCAATCGAAAAGGCCAAAGAAGTGAACATGCCCGGCGACAATATCAAGAGGGCGATCATGAAGGGCACCGGAGAACTCCCCGGAGTATCGTACGAGGAAATACTTTATGAAGGATATGGACCGGGCGGGGTTGCGATACTGGCAGATGTGCTTACGGATAACAGGAACAGGACAGGCCCTGAGATACGGCATCTTATGGCAAAGCACAACGGGAGCCTTGGAGAGGTCGGCTGTGTTTCATGGATGTTCGAAAAGAAGGGGTATATCCTGATAGAGAAGGAAAAGACAGACGAAGACAGTCTCATGTCGGTGGCGCTTGAAGCCGGGGCTGAGGACATGAAAAACGACCCGAAAGAAGACAATTACGAAATTATCACCGCCCCTGAAGCTATGGAACGGGTTAAAGAGGCGCTTGAGGCATCTGCCATGGTCCCCTCTCTTGCAGAAGTCACCATGCTCCCGAAAACCTATGTAAGTCTCGATGAGAAACAGACAGTACAGATAATGCGTCTGGTTGAAGCGCTTGAGGACCACGACGACGTTCAGAATGTATACACCAATATCGATGTTTCAGATGAGGCGGTAGCCGAAGTAGAAAAATAATATGGGTATCTCTATCCGTGCCACCTTCAAGAGAAGATTTTTTGCAGGGCTCCTTATCTCGATCCCCGCAATAATCACCTTCCTCATCATCGGGTGGTTTTTCCGGTTTGTCGACGGCCTTCTGGAACCCATGTACTTTAAAATCCTTGGATACCATGTCCCTGGTCTTGGGTTTGTTTCAGCGATTGTGCTGGTTTTTATTGTCGGTATATTCTCGACGAATGTCATCGGCAGAAGAATCATTCTCTCTATAGAAAATCTGCTTCTTAAAATACCTCTTTTTAAAGGAATCTATACCTCGGTCAAACAGCTCGTTGACGCTTTTTCACCCGAGAGCAAGATATCTTCTTTCAAAAAGTTTATCGTGGTGGAGTATCCGAGACCGGGAGTCTACGCATACGGCTTTCTTACAAAAGAATGCATTCTGGAAACCCGCAGCGATGAGCCCGGAATGAACCTCAAGGCAGTTTATATCCCGACGAACCTTATTTATTTCGGCGATATAGCCCTTTTTCGTGACGAACATATTTATTACACTGATATCTCAATAGAGGAGGGTATAAGAATTATCCTTTCAGGCGGTATTGCAACCCCATCAAAGGTGACCGGATTAAGAGGATGAACATAGCGGGAGTCATTCTTGCTGCAGGTCTCAGTACGAGGATGAAGTCATCCCTGCCGAAAGTCCTTCACACAATGCACGGCACCCCTCTGCTCCAGTATGTAATCAATGCCCTTTCAACGCTCAAACTAAAAAGACTTGTTCTTGTGGTCGGAAAACATTCTGAAGCAATCAGAGAATCGGTGCAGAAGACCGGTAAGATTTTCTTCGCAGAGCAGAAGGAACCGAAAGGTACAGGACATGCGGTCCTGCAGGCCGTACCCTCCCTCCTCGGTTTCAAAGGGGCGGTGCTCATTGTGAACGGTGATTCGCCGCTCGTGACTCCGGAAACCTTAAGGAAATTTCTCAAATACCATAAAAAGAAGAGAAACGATATTTCAGTGCTGTCATTTACCTCACAAAATCCGGCCTCATACGGCAGGGTCCTCCGCGACGACCGGGGCCGCATGCTATCAGTGGTTGAAGAACGGGATGCAACCGCCGAGCAGAAGCTGATCCGGGAAGTCAACAGCGGAGTATATGCACTAGGTTCTCACGTGCTGCCCCTGCTCAGGGACATACGCCTTAACCCGGTCAAGAGGGAATATTATCTGACCGACCTTGTGCATATTGCAAGGGGGAAAGGGTTGAAAGAAGATGCCTGTTGCATCGGCAGCGAAGAAGAATTTATCGGTGTCAATACGAGGGAGGAACTTGACAGGGCTAGAGCATTCATGAAAGACCGGATGATCAGCAGGTTTACGAAAAAGGGCGTGAATTTTGTGGCGGCTGTTTCGGTTTTCCTCTCTTCAGATACCGATATCGGGAAAGAGACTACGCTCTATCCGAATGTTCACATCGAAGGGAAGACGCGCATCGGAAGAGGCTGCGTGATCTACCCGAATGTCAGGATACTCAACAGCGTCATAGAGGACGGGGTGGTTATCAAGGATTCGACCCTGATCGAGGATTCCGTGGTGAGAAAACTGGCCTCCGTAGGACCGTTTGCCCATATCCGTCCCGGATCAGTAATCGGGAGGGAAGCAAAGATCGGCAATTTTGTTGAAGTAAAAAAGTCCGTTATCGGTCCCGGAACCAAGGCTTCCCACCTGACCTATCTCGGTGACGCCCGTATCGGCAAGGACGTGAATATCGGGGCAGGAACGATAACCTGCAATTATGACGGAAAGAAGAAGCATACCACGACGGTTGAAGACCATGTGTTTATCGGAAGCGATTCGCAGCTTGTTGCCCCGGTAATAATAGGAAAAAGAGCATATGTGGGGGCAGGCTCAACTATCACCAGGGACGTTCCTGCTGAGGCGCTCGCCGTCAGCAGAACCAAACAGACCAATATCGAAGGCTGGGCAAGAACAAAAAAATCAAAAGCGAAGGGAGCGAAGAGCAAAGCGGGAAGAGCAAAGAGTTAGGACAAATACTCTATGCACTATGCTCTCCGCTCTATGCATTCTTAATTCAGATATGTGCGGAATTATTGGATATATCGGCTCCAGAAATGCGGTTTCCGTAGTGCTCGAAGGGTTAAAGCGGCTCGAGTACCGGGGATATGATTCGGCAGGGGTCGCCTTTTTTGCTGATGCCCGTATCGAGGTGAGGAGGAGCAAGGGAAAGATACATGAGCTCGCTTCGCTCATCGAACCTGAAAATCCACAGAGCACTGTCACCATAGGACATACGAGATGGGCAACCCATGGAAGACCGTCAAACGAAAATGCCCATCCTCACCGCTCTGACGGCATTGTGCTTGTCCATAACGGCATCATAGAAAACTACCTTTCCCTGAAACAGCAGCTTGCCGGGGACGGATATCACTTCACTTCCGAGACAGATACCGAAGTGCTCTGTCATCTTATTGCGAAACATGCAAAGTCGCTTCCCTTCGAAGATGCAGTGAGAAAAGCGCTCACGGAAGTGAAGGGTACCTATGCAATTGCGGTGATGAAGGAAGACGATCCGGACAGGATTATCGCCGTCAGGAAGGACAGCCCCCTCGTGGTCGGACTGGGTGAGGGAGAATCGTTCGTTGCGTCCGATATCCCGGCCTTCCTCAATTATTCCCGTACGGTTATTTTTCTCGATAACGAAGAAATGGCGGTCCTGCGCAGGGACGGGGTGACGATAACCGGGCTTGACGGCACGGTGAGAGAGAAGGAGACAACTGCCATATCGTGGAGTCCGTCTATGGCGGAAAAAGGCGGCTACCGTCATTTCATGCTCAAGGAGATTTATGAACAACCCAGAGCAATTGCGGATACCCTGAGGGGGAGGTTCAATGCAGAAAACGGCGAGGTGTACCTCACTGAATTCGGTCTCAGGAGAGAAGATCTCGAAACAGTGAAGAAAATATATATTGTTGCCTGCGGCACCTCATATCATGCAGGCCTTATCGGCAAGTACATGATCGAGAACCTTGCGAGGGTCCCCGTCGAAGTGGACATCGCCTCGGAATTCCGCTACCGGAGCCCCCTCGTCGGCCCGCAGGACCTTATGATCGTCATTACACAGTCAGGCGAGACAGCGGACACCCTGGCTGCCCAGCGAGAGGCAAAAAGGCTCGGGGCAAAAGTCCTCACTATCTGCAATGTGCTGGGAAGCACTTCATCAAGAGAAGCCGATGCGGTTTTCTATACCCATTCCGGCCCTGAAATCGGGGTCGCGTCGACCAAGGCTTTCACCACACAGCTTGTCGGGCTCTACCTTTTCGCTCTGGCCCTCAGTGGCATACAGCGCTCCTTACCGGCAGACACCGGGAAGAAACTGTTAAAAGAACTCCTGCTGCTCCCCGGGAAAGTGGAGAGCGCCCTGTCCACTGACCGGCAGGTCGGCGTGATTGCAAAAGAATTCTTCAAGGCGCGCGGGTTCCTCTATCTCGGCAGAGGGATGAACTATCCGGTGGCCCTTGAAGGCGCGCTGAAGTTAAAAGAGATATCGTATATACACGCCGAGGGATATCCCGCAGGAGAAATGAAACACGGACCCATAGCGCTCATCGATGAAGAGCTGCCGGTAGTGGTGCTCGCTCCGAAGGATGCCCTTTATGAAAAAATACTCTCCAACATCGAGGAGGTAAAGAGCAGGGGGGGGGAGATCATCGTAATTACCAATGATACGGACAATGATGTATGCAGGATTTCTGATCAGTGCATCATGATGCCTGAGACGAACCCCTATCTCATGACAATACTGCTTGCGGTCCCGGTACAACTGCTTGCCTATCATATCGGGTTATTGCGCGGATGTGATGTGGACCAGCCCAGGAACCTGGCGAAGAGTGTTACGGTCGAGTAGGAGGCAGGCCGTCCCCGGATTTCTGAGAGACTGCGGAACGAAAAACAGGAACGCAGCAGGCCGGGACGACGGCAGTGATGGACGTGACATGGATTTAATTTACGGGAATCTGTTAACATGAATAGATCAAAGGAGAGAGTAATGCATGATTTAAATCCCCAGCAAAAAGAAGCGCTCAGGCATAGTTCCGGCCCGTTGCTTGTCTTTGCCGGCGCCGGAAGCGGTAAGACGAAAGTCATCGCCCACAAGTATTCTTATCTCCTCAAAACCAAGAAACTCCATCCCGACTCCATCTTCACGGTCACCTTCACCAATAAGGCAGCAGACGAAATGAAAGAGAGAATCACCTCTCTGCTTGAAAAGGATATGCACTCTGCATGGATCGGCACCTTCCATTCCCAGTGCAACCGGATTCTCCGTCAGGAAATCCATTCGCTTGACTACAAGAATGATTTTTCCATCTATGACGAGGACGACCGGTGCAGCCTTGTAAGACATATCCTGAAGGACTTTAAGATTTATGAAGCCCTCTACAAGGGCATCGTCTCGAGGATCAGTTACCTGAAGGCGTCTCTCATCAACCCCGAGGAGTTCCTTTCAACCGGAGACGGGTTTGGCTTTGACGAAAAACTTGCGAAGGTATATGTGAGGTACCAGGACGAATTAAAGAGAAGCAACGCCCTCGATTTTGACGACCTTATCATGGTAACCGTAAATCTTTTTCAGCAGAACCCGAAACTTCTGGAGAAGTATCAGAAAAAGTTCTCGTACATCCTCGTAGACGAATTTCAGGATACCAACTTTGCCCAGTATCAGCTGCTCAAACTCCTTGCATCCGGACATAAGAAGATCTGCGTTGTGGGTGACGATGATCAGAGCATCTATAAGTTCAGAGGGGCGAATGTCAATAATATCCTGAACTTTGAGAAGGACTTCCCCGGAGCAAAGCTCATAAAACTGGAACAGAATTACCGTTCAACAGAACATATCCTCAAGGTTTCATCGTCGGTCATTGCGAGGAACCTGAAGAGGAAGAACAAACGCCTCTGGACGAAGAACGGGAAGGGAGAGAAGGTACACTACTGCTGGCTGAATACGTATGATGATGAAGCGAAATATATTGCAAAAATTATTAAAGAACACTATCTCAAGGGCATATACGCATACAGGGATTTCGGAGTATTCTACCGGGTGAACCTTCAGTCCCGTGTGATTGAGGACGCGCTGCGTAACGAGGGGTTGCCATACCGTGTTGTCGGGAGCATCAGTTTCTATAAGAGGAAAGAGATCAAGGATATCACCGCCTATATGCGGCTTACCCTGAATCATGGTGATAACGTGAGCTTCAGGAGGATCATCAATGTCCCGCCCCGCGGCATCGGCGCGGCGGCCCTTTCCAAGATAGAACTCGAGGGAAAGAAGAAGTCCCTTCCCTTGTTTGATGCGATGAAGTCTTTGCTGCGCGGCGACCATTTCGCCTCTTCCGTGAAGGAGAAACTCGCAGATTTCATCAAGAAGATCGAACATTTCTCATCTGCAAAATACAAGACCCCGGCGGACATGATAAAAAATATCTTTGAGAAATCAGGGTATAAAGAGACGCTTGCAGAGGAACGGGTCAAGCATGTAGAAGAACTTGTCGCATCTGCAGAAGGGAAAGATATCAGTGAGTTCCTGAACAGAATAGCCCTCGTCACCCAGATGGATGAAGCAAGGAACGGTGATTGCGTATCGCTCATGACCCTGCACAATGCCAAGGGCCTTGAATTCCCGATCGTATTTATCTCCGGACTCGAAGAAGGGGTATTACCTTACTGCAAGGCGCTCGACAGGGAAGATGAGATAGCCGAAGAGCGAAGGCTTTTGTACGTCGGCATGACAAGGGCGAAGGAAGTCCTCTGGCTTACCGGTGCAAGCAAGCGGAAGCTCTATGCGAAAATACAGAACCAGGAACCTTCCCGGTTCCTGAAAGATATCCCGAAAGAATGCTGCCACCTGATAGAAAAAATAACAGGACAGCGGGTAATCAAAGTTGAACCTCTGAAGAAGAAGAACGCTTCCCAGGAGACATTCACTCTTTATACCGCGGGATGCAGGGTAAAACATCCCTCCTGGGGCATCGGCGTTGTTCGAGACTGCTACGGCGACGGCGATGACATTAAGGTGATGGTGAATTTTCCGAACATCGGGGTGAAGAGGCTTGCGGTGAGGTTCGCAAACCTTGAGAAGATATAAGGGGTACCTGTGAAGATCTCGAGGGAAGAAATCGAACATATCGCAGTGCTCGCACGGCTTTCTCTGTCTGAAGAGGAAAAAAAAGTCTTCGGTCCGCAGTTGAGCAGCATCCTCGGTTATATGGAAAAGCTCAACGAACTGGACACCAGCGATACCGAACCCACGTCCCATGTGCTCCCGCTCAGCGACGTTATGCGTGAGGATATTCCTATAGATTCACTGCCCCGCGAAGAGGCTCTCAAAAATGCCCCAGCTCATACCGATAAATTCTACAGGGTACCCAAAATCATAGAGTGATGGAGATCAAAGTCCGCTTCAGAGTATAACCTCCCTCTTATCCGCGGGAAGGATTTTTGAGTACAAAACTTATTTTCTAAGAAACCGGGAAATGTATCCGGTTATTTTTTCTTATGCGATGCGCAGAATTTCGATTTCCCTGCTGCCTTGTTTTTGCACGCTTTTCCTGCCTTGGTTTTTGCCGCGCATTTTGCTTTTCCTGTTGCCATGTCGCCTCCTTAATATTTATTGATGCTACCACTATATCACAAATCGTCACGGAAACCTAATCCGGTGTGTTCGGAGAATAAAAAAATACTATCAGGGCAGGCATTCATAATCCCCGTTCGAACACTTACCCATCGTGTTTTTTATCAGAGGTGCGGACCAGGAAATATTTTACAGAGAATGCGCCTGCAAGACCTGACGCTTGGTTCACTGAAAATGACTGAAGATAACAAAGAGGAGAACTTCTCGCTGTTTATTTGGAGGTTGGCAGCCAGCAGGAGGGTGCTGGCTGCCTGAAAGTGAAGAAAGTTAATTTCTATTCTTTAAGTATAAGAGGACAATATGAAGGAATAACGATAGAAATATGAATGATTAATGAAGGACAACAACCCTGCAAACGGGAAGTGTCGCAATCTTGTATACTTAAGAAATTAATGGATATCAACAAGTCAGTGCAGGTAGCATTTCATTGCTATCAAGCAGGAAATTTCCCGCAGGCAAAAGATATCTGATGGGAATGGTCTCTTAGCATGCCCAAAAAACGGTTAGGACAGCATTTTCTCTCTGATCCTTCAATCCTGAAAAGGATAGTGCAGGCAGCGAGGCTTGAATCTGAAGACCTTGTCGTGGAGATCGGTCCCGGCCCGGGCAGACTTACCCGGATACTTGCCGGAGCAGTGAGGAGGGTAATTGCCATCGAACTCGATGAGGCCTTATACAGGGCATTACGGGATGAGTATGCTCAGGAGGAAAGTATCGAAGTCGTATATGGGGATGCGCTTGAATATCCTTACGAAGACCTCCCCGAATTCAAGGTCGTTGCGAATATCCCGTACTATATTACGACACCGATCATCTTCAGGCTTCTTGAAAAGAAATCAGCACAGCTGAATATGCTCAATAAGGTTCAGGGAATTCCTCCTCTGGAAAAAGAGAGAATGCCGGATTTTCGGACAAACAGACTCAAGTCCATGACCCTTACCATCCAGAAAGAAGTTGCCGAGAGAATCGTCGCCAGGCCCGGCGGGAAAGATTATGGAGTGCTTTCGATCATGGTCCAATACCTGGGAGACCCCGAATTAAAGTTTGTCATTCCCAGACAGGCATTCAGACCTGTTCCCAAAGTGGATTCTGCGGTCATATATATCAGAATACGTGAACATCCCGCGGTGAATGTCCGGGACGAAGCGCAGTTCTTCAGGATTGTCAGGACCGCTTTTTCACAGAGGAGGAAGATGCTCTCCAATTCACTGAAAAATTACGGTGGAAATGTGAAGGAATGGCTCGACAGAGCGGAAATCGAAGGGGTCAGGAGACCCGAGACATTGAGCATCGGGGATTTTGCCCGGCTTGCGGACACCTTTGAAATATCATGACTTTTTCGATTCCTGTATGATCTTCTCTATCGCCGTTTTTTCGAGGACCTCTTCTTTTATGAGGGCGGTTGCCAGGGCGTCGAGGACATTCCTTTCCCTTGTGAGTATCTCCTGTGCCTTTTTCTCTGCATCGATGATGAGTTCCCTGATCTCCTGATCCATAAGCCAGGCCATTTCTTCACTGTACCGTTTCGGTTGGGCCAGCTCTCTGCCGAGAAAAGGATGCTCTTCTCCTCTCCCCAGATTGACCGGACCGACCTTGTCGCTCATGCCCCACTGGGCCACCATCTTTTCGGCAAGGGCGGTTGCTTCCTTGAGATCGTTCTGTGCGCCGCTGCTCATATCATTGAACACGATCTGCTCGGCGACCCTTCCGGCAAGTCCGACACTCAGCCGGTTCATAAGGTACGATTTCGGATAATAGTGCCTGTCTTCCTGCGGGAGGAGCTGTGTTACTCCCATGGCCATCCCCCTCGGGATGATGCTTACCTTGTGAATCGGGTCCGTGCCCGGGAGGTTCCATGCGACCAGGGTATGACCTGCCTCGTGATATGCAGTGATCTGTTTCTCGGCCTCGCTTATGGTCTCCTCCCTCACCGCACCCATGAGGGTCACATCGCGCGCCTCCTCAAAGTCGCTCATGTCTATCTTTTCCTTGCCCTTTCTCACGGCGATAAGCGCGGCTTCATTCGCAATATTTTCGAGATCGGCTCCGGTCATGCCCGGGGTGCCCCGTGCGATCTTTTCAAAATCCATGCCCTCTTCAACGGTTTTCCCCCGGGTATGCACTTCGAGGATCGCCTTGCGTTCTTTCAACCCCGGCCTGTCGATAACGATATGCCTGTCAAACCGTCCCGGCCTGAGGAGCGCGGGGTCAAGCACATCCGGTCTGTTGGTCGCCGCAAGAACGATCACTTCTTCATGGGACTCGAACCCGTCCATTTCACTCAGGAGCTGGTTGAGGGTCTGCTCGCGTTCATCATGACCGCCTCCAAAGCCTGCGCCGCGCGTTCTGCCCACTGCGTCGATCTCGTCAATAAAGATAATGCTCGGCTGGGAATCCTTCGCTTTCTTGAACATATCCCGTACCCGTGATGCGCCGACCCCGACAAACATCTCGATGAATTCCGACGCGCTGATACTGTAAAAGGGAACGCCTGCCTCACCTGCCGTGGCCCGGGCAAGCAAGGTCTTCCCTGTCCCGGGGGGTCCGACCAGAAGCACCCCCTTGGGAATTTTTGCGCCGAGCTTTTTGAACCTGGAAGGGTCTTTCAGAAATTCGACCGTCTCCATGAGTTCCTTTTTTACATTTTCCATACCTGCTACATCTTTGAACGTGATGTCGATCTTTTTTGCATCAAAAAGCTTTGCCTTGCTTGCACCGAACGTGAACAGACCGCCTGCGCCTCCCTGTACCTGCTGCGCCCGCTTCATAATCAGAATCCACACGCCTATAATCAGTACCCACGGCAAGACTCCGATGAGGAGCTGCCAGAGGAAGGACCCCTTTTCCGAAGGTTCGA
>Ga0209164_1003493_pt1 | contig 14900 bp, 12 predicted proteins | sample MTBNYHSulfiMetaG_FD_187458 | JGI IMG/M metagenome (GOLD analysis project Ga0209164, IMG submission 187458) | Enrichment culture microbial communities from rom New York Harbor, USA that are MTBE-degrading - MTBE-NYH (New York Harbor Sulfidogenic)... | ecosystem: Environmental > Aquatic > Marine >...
GACGGGGAAGGATGGGATAGTCATCGACCCGAAGGATCACAACCTTGCGAGGCAGCATCCAGCCGACTATGTGAAGGGGCTGGAGGTCACTATCAGAGGGGCTATCGCGCAGGCGAAGAAGGCTGACAAGAAGTTCAGTGCGGCGAAGATAGTGGGGATAGGCGTCGATACCACCGGCTCGACGCCAATGCCGGTCGATGCCAATGGAAAGCCGCTTGCTGAGCTGGCGAAGTTCAATGGTAATCCGAACGCGATGGCGTGGCTTTGGAAGGACCACACGGGGTATGCGGAGGCGGCGGCGATAACGGCGTCGGCGAAGAAGAAGCATCCGGAGTACCTGGCGAAGTGCGGCGGGACGTATTCGTCGGAGTGGTTCTTCAGCAAGATATGGCATTGCCTGAAGGTGGACCCGAAGGTGTTCAATGCGGCGTACACGTGGGTGGAGTATGCGGACTATATCCCAGCGGTGCTGACGGGGACGACGCATCCCGCCAAGATGAAGCGTTGCCGGTGCGCGGCCGGTCACAAGGCGATGTTCAGCGATGCGTGGGGCGGGTATCCGGATAAGAAATGGCTGGCGAGCCTTGACCCGCGGCTGGGCAAGCTGCGCGAGCGGCTGCCGAATAAGACGTTCACGATAGATACGCCGGTCGGGGGGCTGACGGTAGAATGGGCGAAGAAGCTTGGGCTGAAGGCGGGGATACCCGTGGCGGCTGGGGCGTTCGATGCGCATCTCGGGGCGGTGGGCTCGGGGATAGCGCCGGGGATACTGGTGAAGATAATCGGCACGAGTACGTGCGACTGCATGATAGCGCCGAAGAGCGCGAAGCTGAAGGACATACCGGGGCTGTGCGGGATTGTGGATGGGTCGATACTGCCGGGAGTGTGGGGGCTTGAGGCGGGGCAATCGGCAGTGGGTGACATATTCAACTGGTTCGTCAATTACATCCAGCCGGGCGGGGCGGCGGCAGGTTCTCATGCGGCGCTAACGCGCGAGGCAGCGAAGCTGAAGCCAGGGCAGAGTGGACTATTGGCCCTTGATTGGAACAACGGGAACCGGACGATACTTGTCGACCAGCGGCTGACGGGGTTGCTGGTGGGTCAGACGCTGCACACGAAGCCGGAAGAGATATACCGGGCGCTGATAGAGGGGACGGCGTTCGGGGCGCTGACGATAATCAACCGGCTGGAGGAATATGGGGTGAAGGTGAAGGAGATAATCAACTGCGGTGGCATCGCAGAGAAGAACCCGATGCTGATGCAGATATACGCGGACGTTACGGGGCGAGAAATGAAGGTGTCGCGTTCGTCGCAGACATGCGCGCTAGGCAGCGCGATGGCAGGGGCGGTCGTGGAGGGGCGGAAGGGGGGCGGCTGGGATACGTTCGAGCAAGCGCGGAAGGCGATGACGGGCGTGAAGGCCGTGACATACAAGCCGAAGGCGGCGAATGTGAAGGTGTACAGGGAGCTATACAAGCTCTATAGGCAGATGCACGATGCGTTCGGCGTGGCGGGGAACAAGGCGACGCTGGCCAATGTTATGAAAGACCTCTTGAAGATAAAGGAAGCGGCCAATGCTTGAAGCTCTGAAAGAGGCTGTCTGCAAGGCGAATCTCGAGCTGAAGGAACACAAGCTCATTATCTACAGCTGGGGCAACGTCAGCGGGATAGACCGCGCGAAGGGCATCTTTGCGATAAAGCCCAGCGGCGTGGCGTATGATGAGCTGACGCCAGACAAGATGGTGCTTGTGGACCTTGATGGAAAAGTCGTGGAGGGCGGATTGCGGCCGTCGTCCGATACGCCGACGCACACAGAGCTTTACAGAAGTTTCAAGTCTATAGGAGGTGTCACGCACACGCATTCGCCATATGCGACGATGTGGGCGCAGGCGGGGCGCGAGATACCGTGTTTCGGAACGACGCATGCGGATTACTTCTACGGGCCGGTGCCTGTTACAGATAAGATGACAAAGAAGGAAGTGGAGGGGGATTATGAGCTCAATACAGGCAAGGTGATCGTGAAGCGGTTCAAGAAGCTTGACCCGGCGCAGATGACGGCGGTGCTTGTGGCGGGTCATGGGCCGTTCACGTGGGGGCCGGACGCCGCCCATAGCGTTGAGGCAGCCGTTGTGCTGGAAGAAGTGGCGAAGATAGCAGCGGAGACCGCTTTGATAGCCGCGTTGGGCGGGAGCCGTGTACTTGGGCTCCCAAAGCCGATATCGCAGTATCTGCTGGATAAGCACTATCTGCGCAAACACGGAAAGAATTCTTATTACGGACAGAAATAGTTCGACAAGCTCACCATAGAATAGCTGGAGAACTGATATGAAGAAAATGACATTCGCAATTATCGTTGGAAACCGCGGGTTTTTCCCGGCGCACCTGGCCAAAGAGGGCAGGGATGCGATCATCAAAGTGCTCAATGAAGCCGGCCATAGTCATGTGGTACTGAGCAACAAAGACACGCAGTATGGTGCGGTAGTGACGCTGGAGGATGCCAAGAAGTGTGCGGACCTATTCCGGGCCAATGCCGGGAAGATAGACGGCGTCATCCTGACGCTGCCCAACTTCGGCGAGGAGAAGGGGATACTGGAGACGATGAAGAGGTGCGGGCTGCAGGTGCCGCTCCTCATACAGGCTGAGCCGGACACCGCGGGGAGGATGACCATCAAGGACCGGCGTGACTCTTTCTGCGGCAAGATAAGCGCATGCAATAACCTGAGGCAGGCGGGCATTCCCTTTACGCTGACCCGCAACCACACGGTCGCGATCGACTCGAAGGAATTTGCCAGAGAGCTTGAGCAGTTCGCAGCTGTGTGCCGAGTCGTGAAGGGCCTGACGAACTGCCGTATCGGTGCCATTGGCGCGAGGCCCGCGGCGTTCAATACCGTGCGGTACAGCGAGAAGCTGCTTGAGATGTCGGGCATTACCATCGAGACAATCGACCTTTCCGAGATAATCGGCCAGATCGAGCGGATGACCGATAAGGACAGGGCTGTCACGACGAAGCTGGCGGCGATAAAGAAATACGTCAGGACTGAGGGCATCCCGGCGGAGTCGCTGATGAAGATAGCGAAGTTCGCCGTCGCGGTGGACAGGTTCATAGCGGAGAACGAGATAAACGCCACGGCCATCCAGTGTTGGACGAGCCTGGAAACGTACTTCGGTATCACGCCGTGCACGCTGATGAGCATGATGAGCGAAGGGCTTGTGCCAAGCGCGTGCGAGGTGGACGTGACAGGCGCTGTGTCGATGTATGCGCTGCAGCTTGCCAGCGGTGTGCCGAGCGCACTACTGGACTGGAACAACAACTATGCTGACGACCCCGATAAGTGCATACTGTTCCACTGCAGCAACCTGCCCAAGAGCTTCTTCATCGATCCGAAGATGGACTACCAGGAGATAATCGCCGGCACGGTTGGCAAAGAGAATACCTATGGCACTATTGTGGGCCGGGTGCGCGACAGTGAAGCGACGTTCTGCCGTGTGACGACGGATGATGTCGAGGGCGTGGTGAGCTGCTACGTGGGGCAGGGCCAGTTCACGAAGGATAAGATAGCTACATTCGGCGGCTATGGCGTGATGAGGATACCGAACCTGCAGACGCTGATGCAGTACATCTGCCGGATGGGCTTCGAGCATCATGTGGCGGTGAGCATGTCGAGCTGTGCTGATGCCATCGCCGAGGCAATGGATACTTACATGGGCTGGGAGGTTTACCGGCACATTTGACGGGAACGGCCTTTTTGGCCTGATTTGCGGGATTCTGACAGGGCCTGTCGGCCTCCGGAAGCGACCATGCCGGAGGACGGCGGGCCCTGTTGCGTAAGTCGGCTGCAGGGCAGTGCGGGCGTTCGGTTGCGTGCTGGTTTCGAGTTGACATCGGGCGAGGCTATCAATATAGTACTGGTCTTTGTTTTTGGGCCAGATTGCTGGCTGCTCAGCAATAATCTTTAGGAGACTATGAAATGGCGGCGAAGTTTGTTTACTTCTTCGGAGGCGGCAAGGCCGAAGGCAACGCGACTATGAAGAACCTGCTCGGCGGCAAAGGGGCTAACCTCGCTGAGATGGCGAACCTCGGAGTTCCTGTCCCACCGGGCTTCACCATTACCACTGAAGTATGCACTCATTACTATGCGAATCACAGGAAGTATCCTTCCGGCCTGAAGGAGAAGGTCGCCGAAGCGATTAAGAAGGTCGAGAAGATAATGGGCAAGAAGTTCGGCGATTCCGCCGACCCGCTTCTGATGTCGGTCCGGTCGGGCGCGAGGAGTTCGATGCCGGGCATGATGGAGACGGTGCTCAACGTCGGCCTGACCAGCAAGACGATTCCCGGGCTCATCAAGAAGACCGGCAATGAGCGTTTCGTGTACGATGCGTATCGCCGCCTGATAATGATGTACTCGGATGTTGTGATGGAGAAGGCTGCCGGCGTCGAGCCGAAGGATGATGAGGGTATCCGTCGGCAGCTTGACAGGATAATGGAGAACGTGAAGCGCGAGAAGGGTCTGAAGCTGGATACTGAGCTCAGTGCGACGGACCTGAAGAACCTGTGCGAGGTTTTCAAGAGCCGTGTGAAGGAGGTGCTGGGCAAGGACTTCCCGGATGACCCGAATGAGCAGCTATGGGGCGGTATTCACGCTGTGTTCGCGTCGTGGAACGGCAAGCGGGCCGTAAGCTACAGGCGCATAGAGGGTATCCCTGATGAATGGGGGACGGCGGTGAACGTGCAGGCGATGGTGTTCGGCAATATGGGCGAGAAATCGGCCACAGGCGTCGCTTTCACGCGTAATCCCGGCAACGGCGAGAACAGGTTCTACGGCGAGTATCTGGTCAATGCGCAGGGCGAGGATGTTGTGGCGGGCATCAGGACGCCGGCTCCTGTGAATGAGGATTCCAAGAGCGAGCACAATAGGGAGCTTGTCTCGCTTGAGAAAGCAATGCCGAAGATATACAAGGAGCTCTTCGCCATACAGAGAAAGCTCGAGAAGCACTACCATGATATGCAGGATATCGAATTCACCATTGAGAACGGCCGGCTGTGGATGCTACAGTGCCGTGTCGGCAAGAGGAACGGGCCGGCGGCAGTGAAGATGGCCATGGACATGCTGAAGGAGAAGCTCATCACCAGCAAAGACGCGGTGAAGCGTGTCACGCCGGCGCAGCTGGATGAGCTGCTGCATCCAATCATCGATCCGGCAGCGGAGAAGAACAGCAAACCGCTGGCGAAGGGGCTTCCCGCTGGTCCGGGCGGAGCCGTAGGGCAGATCGTCTTCTCTGCTCAGGCTGCCGTTGAGTGGGCGAAGGCGGGCAAGAAAGTGATCCTCTGTCGTGAAGAGACCAATCCCGAGGATGTGGAGGGTATGCGGGCAGCGCAGGGTGTGCTGACGGCACGCGGCGGAATGACCTCGCACGCGGCGCTTGTCGCCCGTGGGTGGGGCAAGTGCTGCATTGTCGGCTGCGGCGCGATCGATGTGCACTACAGCGCAAAAGAGATGCACGTCGACGGCAAGGTGCTCAGGGAAGGCGACTGGCTTACCCTCAATGGGACAAAGGGTCTGGTATACGAAGGCCAGCTGCCCACGCTCGACGCGGCGGAAGAGAACAAGCTTCTGAGCGGTTTCCTGAAGGTCTGCGATTCGCTGCGAAAGCTCGGCGTGCGAACCAATGCTGATACGCCGGAGGACGCGACGAAGGCCAGGCAACTCGGCGCAGAGGGAATAGGCCTCTTCAGGACGGAGCATATGTTCTACGGCAAGGGCAGCGACGAGCCGCTGTTCCTGCTGCGAAAGATGATCGTATCCAAGAACGCCGACGAGCGCAAGAAGGCTATCGACGGGCTGTATACATATGTGAAGAGAGATATCAAGGGCACGCTGGCTGCGATGGACAACCTGCCGGTCGTTATCCGGCTGCTTGACCCGCCGCTGCATGAATTCGTGCCCCGTGACCGCGAGAAGCTGCAGGCACTGGCATCGGACCTGAACATATCGATGGATGAGCTTGCCAAGCGTTCCGAGGCGCTGCATGAATCGAATCCCATGATGGGGCATCGTGGTGTACGTCTTGGCGTGACGTACCCCGAAGTGAGCACAATGCAGATAATGGCGATATTCGAGGCAGCAGCCGAGCTGATCAAAGAAGGCAAGAAGCCGTACCCTGAGATAATGATACCTGTTGTCTGCGACGTCAAGGAACTGAGGAATCAGCTCAACCTGGCAAGAGACATATACAAGCAGGTTCTGGCGAAGACCGGCGTGAAGAAGATACGTCACAAGCTCGGTACGATGATAGAGATACCTCGCGCGGCGCTTGTGGCCAACGAGATAGCCGAAGAAGCCGAGTTTTTCTCCTTCGGCACGAATGACCTGACGCAGATGAGCTTTGGATTCTCGCGAGATGACATCGGCGGCTTCCTGCCCGACTATCTGTCCAAGGGCATATTGCCCGGGGACCCGTTCCAGAGCATCGACCAGAAGGGCGTGGGCGAGCTCATCGGGATAGGCATCGAGCGCGGCCGCAAGACCCGCAAAGACCTCGAGGTCGGTATCTGCGGCGAACATGGCGGCGAGCCTGAGAGCGTCGCGTTCTGCCACAGGGTCGGCATGGATTACGTGAGCTGCTCGCCGTTCAGGGTGCCAATCGCCCGCCTGGCAGCCGCACAGGTAGTAGTTGCCGAGATGGCAGCCTCGAAGAAGAAAAAGTAGCAGTTCGGCTGCTTTTGATAGCCAAGAAGGGTGTGCCACGTGGCACACCCTTTTTTGTTTTGCGGCTGCAGGAATCAGGTTATAATGCGTGTAGAAGCTATTACTTGTCGCATTAGCGGGGTATCAAGATGCAGCGCAGCTATGTGAAGGCGTTATTCCCAGGCTCTTTCGACCCGATCACGAACGGCCACCTGGACGTTGTCGACAGGGCCCGCAAGCTGTTCGACGAGGTGATCATCGCGGTTGGCCACAATCCTGTGAAGGACGAGCTGTTCAGGCCTGAGGAACGTATTGAAATGATACGCGAGCTGGTGAAGGACAGGCCGCGGGTCAGCGTCGAAGGGTTCAACTGCCTGACCGTCGAGTTCGCAATTGAGAAGAAGGCCAATGTCATCATTCGCGGCCTGCGAAACCTGACGGATGTGCAATACGAGTTCCAGCTTGCGATGACGAACCGCGCCATCGCGGGCATTGAGACGGTTTTCATTATGACAAGCGAGCAGTACGGCTTCACAAGCTCCACGCTTATTCGTGAGGTTGCGAACCTCGGCGGTGATGTGTCGGGGCTGGTGCCGGCGCTGATAGTCGAGAAACTGAAGGCCCGCCTGGCATCGCGCAACAAGGTCTGAAGGCGAAGGGGCAGAGAAGGTGTTCCGGATAACAGTGGAAAGAACTTTCTACGCATCGCATCAGCTAACGCTGCCGGACGGCTCAAAGGAGGCGCTCCACAGCCACGACTGGCGTGTCAAGGCAAATGTGGCATCCGAGAGGCTCAATGAAATGGGTCTCGTCATGGATTTCCTTAAGCTGGGCCGTGTGATCGACGATGCAGTCCGACCCCTGGCCGACTCGAAAATGGAGGATCTGCCATTCTTCCGGAACACGAACGCCTCGGCGGAGAACCTGGCCAGGTACATATATGAGGAAGTGAAGTTCAGGCTTAAGGAGCGCGTGCAACTTGAGTCGGTGGAAGTGATGGAGACGCCCGGTTGCTGGGCAAGATATGATGCAGACTAGTGTTGCAGCGGACCCCGGACGATATATAGAATGGCGTCAGGCCGGGTGCGGCTGTGCAGGATACGATGATGCAGTGCGAAAAATGTAACAAATATAGAGCGACGGTACACCTTACCGAGATAGTTGAAGGCAAGCGCAGTGAGCTTCATCTGTGCGAGGCTTGTGCACAGAAGGAGGGTGTGGTCGTCAAGACACAGCCGCAGCTCAGTGAGCTGCTCAACGCATTGCTCTCGGCCCAGAAGGACGGGGGGCAGACTCCTACGGCCGCGGACAAGCTGACCTGCCCGCAATGCGGTACGACTTTCAAGCAGTTCCGCGATGAGTATCTTCTGGGTTGTCCTTACGACTATGAGGTCTTTGCTGAGCCGCTGAGAGTGCTGATCGAGAAGCATCAGGGCGGCGCGACGCGGCACTGTGGAAAGGTGCCATCCAGAGGGCATGCGGGTGCCAAGAGGCAGGCCGAGTTGATGTCGCTGCGGACGAGGCTTGAAAAGGCGGTGAAGGACGAGGACTACGAGACGGCTGCAAGGCTCCGCGACCGGATAAAGCAGCTGGAGAACGCGAGCTGACTGCGAGCAGACGCAGGAGGCGCAGTACAGGGCGGCAGGCATTTAGAGAGTAATCATCTCCACCTATACCACAACCAAGTCTATCACACCCTGAATTTGACAATTTCCGGAATTCCCATTGACATAAAAAGCGACTGAACGTATATACTAGTAAAGTGATAGGAATTTAGGGAATAAACATATGAAGATATCGACAAGAACCAGATACGGCGTTCGTGCAATGTTTGAGCTTGCGATGGAGTACGGCAACGGCCCCCTGCAGACGCGGACCATAGCCGAACGGGAAAACATATCGAACAAGTATCTCGAGCAGCTGATATCGGTGCTGAAATCGGCTGGTCTGATACGGAGCATTCGTGGGCCCAAGGGTGGGTATGTGCTGGTAGATCCGCCCGAGAATACAAGGCTGCTGGAGATATTCACCGCCCTCGAAGGTCCTATAGAGCCAGTGGAATGCCTGGAGCATGAGACATACTGCCCGCGATGTGCGACGTGTGTGACCCGCGGGGTCTGGGGCGACATTCAGAAGAGCGTCGTCAAGGTGCTTGAGGAGACGACGCTTCAGGACCTCGTTCAAAAGGCGAAGAATCTCGCGAATGGCACCGTGACATACCAGATATAAGATAGTAGCGAGTATTCAGTAAATGGTAGAACAGAGCAAGCTCACGGGGCGTGTTGCGTCGCGCCATTAGGAAACATATAGGTGAACGAAAGGCCTGATATGGGAACGATACACAAGGACATATTATCAACAATCGGCAAGACCCCGCTGGTGAAGCTGAACAGGCTGGCGGGCAACAATGCGACCGTACTTGTCAAGCTGGAGTCAAAGAACCCGTGCGGAAGCGTGAAAGACAGAATCGCGCTCTACATGATCACGGCTGCTGAGAAGGCAGGGGTGCTGATGCCCGGAGGGCTGATAATCGAACCGACGAGCGGCAATACGGGTATCGGTCTGGCGTTTGTGGCCGCTGCGAAAGGCTACAAACTAATCCTTACAATGCCCGAGTCAATGACGGTGGAGCGGCGCAAGCTGCTGTCGCTATTTGGCGCAGAGATCGTTCTGACGCCGGCGCACCTTGGCATGAAGGGTGCGGTCGAAAAGGCCAACGAGCTGCTGGCATCTACGCCGGGGGCATTCATGCCGCAGCAGTTCAAGAATCCGGCCAACCCGGAGGCCCACCGCGAAACGACGGCGCAGGAGATATGGTCTGATACAGAAGGGAAGGTCGATATTCTTGTGGCAGGCGTTGGCACGGGCGGTACAATTACCGGCTGCGGCGAGGCATTGCGGCAGAAGAAGGCGGACCTGAGGGTCATTGCGGTCGAGCCGAAGGATTCACATGTGCTCTCGGGTGGCCAGCCCGGTCCGCACAAGATACAGGGAATAGGTGCGGGTTTTGTGCCGGCTGTTCTGAACACCAAGCTGGTGGATGAGATAATCCAGGTTGCGAATGAAGATGCGATACAGACAGCCAGGGCTCTTGCGGTGAAGGAAGGTATACTGGCTGGGATAAGCGCCGGGGCGAATGTCTGGGCGGCAGTGGAAGTAGCCAAGCGGCCTGAGAACAAGCGCAAGACCATTGTGACGTTCATATGCGATACAGGTGAGCGATACATTTCTACTGAGATGTATCAGTGATAGGCGGAAAATCGGCAGAAAGAGAGTTCGGACGTGGAAACTCGCAGACTTGACAAGAAGGCTACCGAGGCGATCGTGGATTCGCTTCTCGAGACATACAAGAACGACTCGGGCACGAATTTTATCGAGGTGACGAATCTTCCGTTCCAGGAAAAGGTCATCGAGATACTTGATATGCTGCGCGAGCTGCTGTTCCCTGGTTATACCGGCAGGGAGCGTGTCACCACAAGCAATTTGGAGTTTGTTGTGGGGGACCTGCTATGCAAGGTAAATGATGAGCTGACTGAGCAGGTGGAACGCGCTTTTCGTCACGCGTGCCGGATAAAGAAGTGCGAGGATTGTGACTGTCGCAAGAAGGCTGAGGACGCTGTGTATCACCTGCTCGGGGAGCTCCCGCGTATCCGGGAGATCCTTAAAACGGATGTTGCAGCTGCGTATGACGGCGACCCTGCAGCGAAGTCATATGAAGAGGTGGTGCTGAGCTACCCCGGGCTGGCGGCGATAGCCACTCACCGCATAGCGCATGAACTCTATCTGCAGGATGTGCCTCTGATACCTCGCATGATGTCGGAATGGGCGCACAAGCTGACTGGCATAGATATTCATCCCGGCGCGACTATAGGCGAGAGGTTCTTTATAGACCACGGTACGGGCGTTGTGATAGGCGAGACGGCGATAATCGGCAGGAACGTGCGTTTGTACCAGGGCGTGACTCTTGGTGCCCTGCGTTTCAAGACTGATAAGAACGGCAGGCTGATCAAAGGCGGGAAGCGGCACCCGACGGTCGAGGACGATGTTGTGATATCAGCGGAGGCAACGATACTCGGAGACATCACGATAGGTAAGGGTGCGGTTATAGGCTCAAATACGTGGGTGCAGGATGATGTGCAGGCGGGCGTGACGGTGAAGATGGAGAACCCTGAGCTAAAGATAGCTGGACGCGGTGCCATCAAGAATCATCTGAGGGATGCGAAGCATTGAGTCAGGAGCTTGTTAAGCGCATAGGTGAGCTGAAATCGCGGCGGAAGGCCGTGATACTCGCCCACAATTACCAGCCCGGTGAGATACAGGATATCGCTGATTTCACGGGGGATTCTCTCGGTCTATCGATACAGGCGGCTGGAACAGATGCGGAAGTGATAGTCTTCTGCGGGGTGATGTTCATGGCCGAGACGGCAGCCATACTCTCACCTGAAAAAACAGTGCTTCTGCCTGATAAGCACGCCGGCTGCCCGATGGCGGATATGATAAACGCCGAGCAGCTCAGGGCGCTCAAGGCCGAGTATCCAGGCGCGCTCGTCGTCTGTTATGTGAACAGCAGCGCGGAGGTAAAGGCCGAGAGCGACTACTGCTGCACGAGCTCGAACGCAGTCGAGCTAGTGGGGACTCTGCCCGACGACAGAGAGATAATATTCGTTCCCGATAAGAACCTGGGCCGGCATGTGGAGATAAGGACTGGGCGCCAGATGATACTGTGGCAGGGGTATTGCCCGACGCACGTCTGGATAACCGCGGAGGACATTACCAATGCGAAGAAGGCCCATCCCGAGGCAGTGGTGATGGCGCACCCGGAGTGCAGCGATGACGTCAAGGCGATGGCGGATGAGCTTCTGAGCACGGGCCAGATGCTCAAGTTCGCCAGGTCGAGTGTCGCTCGGCAGTTCATTGTCGCGACTGAGAACGGGATATTGCATACACTGCGGAAGGAGAATCCCGGAAAGGAATTCTTCCCGGCGAGCCAGCGGGCAATATGCCCTAATATGAAGCGAATAACGCTTGAGAAGGTACTATGGTCTCTGGAGGATATGCGCCACAGGATAACTGTGGCCCCTGATATGGCCGAGAGGGCAAGACTGGCCCTCCAGCGCATGATAGAAATAGTGCCGAGCAAGTGACATATAGCCGCATAGAACTGAAGGAACATGAAGATGACCGATAAAGAAAACAAATACAAGCTGGATACACTGGCCCTGCATGCCGGGCACGAGCCCGACCAGCAGACGCTGAGCAGGGCGGTGCCGATATACCAGACGACAAGCTATGTCTTCCGCGATACAGAACATGCAGCAAACCTTTTTGCACTAAAGGAAGGTGGCAACATATACACACGTCTGATGAATCCGACAACAGACGTGCTTGAGAGGCGTGTGGCCGCCCTGGAAGGCGGCGTCGGGGGGCTGGCTTTCGCGAGCGGAATGGCTGCGATAACCGCCTCGATACTCAACATATGCCGGAGCGGGCAGCATATAGTCTCCGCCAATTCGCTGTACGGGGGGACGTACACGCTGTTCAGCCAGACACTTCCGAAGCTGGGTATAGAGGTCACATTCGTCGACCCGCGCAAGCCCGAGGAGTTTGAGAAGGCGATAAAGGCGAACACGAGGCTGCTCTATATTGAAACTATGGGCAACCCGAAAAACGATGTGCCGGATTATGAGAAGATATCGAAGATAGCGCATAAGCATAAGATGCCGGTAGTCTGTGACAACACTGTGGCATCGCCGATCCTCTTCCGCCCCATCGAACATGGTATAGATATTGTTGTACACAGCTGCACGAAAATACTTGGTGGCCACGGGACGAGCATTGGCGGCGTGATAGTTGATTCCGGAAAGTTCGACTGGACCGGCGCAGGAGGACGGTATCCTGAGCTTACGGAACCAGATCCGAGCTACCATGGCGTCAGGTATGTCGAGGCGGCCGGGCCGGCGGCTTATATTGTCAAGGCGAGGGTTCAGATACTCAGGGACACCGGCGCGTGCCTTTCGCCCTTTAATGCGTTCCTGATACTGCAGGGCATCGAGACGCTGCACCTGCGGGTCCCGCGGCATTGTGAAAACGCCCTGAAGCTGGCGACGTGGCTGGAGAAGCACAAGGCAGTGACATGGGTGAACTATCCGGGCCTGGAATCGCATCCGGACCACGAGCTTGTGAAGAAGTACCTGCCGAAAGGCCAAGGCGCGATACTGGGCTTCGGGATCAAAGGCGGCAGGGCGGCCGGGGCAAAGTTTATCGACAGTGTCAGGCTGGCCAGCCATCTGGCGAACATACTGGACAGCAAGACGCTCGTGATACATCCAGCCAGTACAACGCACCAGCAGCTCACAGAACAAGAGCAGGTATCGACAGGCGTGACGGCTGATTACATTCGTGTCTCTGTAGGGACCGAGCATATTGATGATATACTTGCTGATTTCGACCAAGCGCTCGCTCTGAGCCAGAAGTGACGTGCACCAGTGAGGTGAAGTATGTGGGATTATACTGACAAGGTAATGGACCATTTCCTCAATCCGAGGAATGTCGGCGAGATAGAGCACCCCGACGGAGTTGGTGAGGTGGGCTCACTTGCCTGCGGAGATGCTCTTAAGCTGACTTTCAGGCTCGGCTCCGATGGCAGGATAGCCGACGCGAAGTTCAAGACGTTCGGCTGCGCCAGCGCGATAGCAAGCTCCTCTGTGCTTACTGAGATTATCAAGGGCATGACCATCGAAGAGGCATCCATGGTCACCAACAAGGAAATCGCAGATTACCTCGGCGGCCTGCCCGAGCAGAAGATGCATTGCTCGGTGATGGGCAGGGAGGCCCTCGAAGCAGCCATAGAGAATTACCACAGCGGCGGCAGGGTCAAACACGAGCTCAAAGGCAAGGTAGTCTGCACATGCTTCGGCGTGACTGAAGAAGAGATAGAGCGAGTCGTTCAGGAGAACAACCTGACAACCGTCGAACAGGTGACCAACTATTGCAAGGCGGGCGGCGGCTGCGGTGGCTGCAAAGGCGAGATCGAGAAGATCATCGAACGTGTACAGGGAGCCAAGGCAAAGGTGGTGCATGCAAAGCCGCAGAAGCCCGCGAAGCTGACGAACATACAGAAGATACAGCTTGTGCAGGAGACGATAAACACGCAGATACGCCCGATGCTCAGGGCTGACGGCGGCGACATCGAGCTCATCGACATCGACGGCAACAAAGTGATGGTCGCTCTGCGCGGGATGTGCGCCCAGTGCAAGGTCGCCGAGTTCACGCTGAAGGATGTGGTACAGGCGAAACTTCGCGAGTTCGTTAGTGACGAGCTGGTGGTCGAAGAGATCAAGGAATAAGTCACTATGGCGGCATGTGCCGCGAGGGTCATTATATGAAGACCATATATCTTGATAACAATGCCACGACGATGGTCGCTCCGGAAGTAGCCGAGGCGATGAAGCCCTATTTCTGCGAGCTCTATGCCAATCCCTCGAGCATGCACACGTTCGGCGGGCAGGTGGGTCACGCCATCAAAAAAGCCAGGGAGCAGGTGGCGGGCCTGCTGGGCTGCGACCCGGCGGAGGTGTTCTTCACCGGCTGCGGCACCGAGAGCGATAACTGGGCGATACACGGCGCGCTGGCGACAGTGCCGCACAAGCGCAAGGTCATCACGACGCGAGTCGAGCACCCGGCAGTGCTCACGACCGTCCGGGAGCTGGCCAACCATGGTTATGCGGTCGTCGAGCTGGCTGTTGATGGCGAAGGCAGGCTTGACCCTGCGGAACTCGAAAGAGAGCTCGATGACAACACCGCGCTTGTCACGATAATGTACGCCAACAACGAGACCGGCGTCATATTCCCTATAGAGGAGCTTGCCGCCATGACCAGAGCAAAGGGCGTGACCTTTCACACCGATGCCGTTCAGGCCGTCGGCAAGATCCCGCTGAGGCTCTCCGGCAGTAACATCGACATGCTCTCGCTGAGCGGCCACAAACTCCACGCGCCGAAGGGTATCGGCGTGCTCTATGTCCGCAAGGGGACTCGAATCATGCCGTATATCACCGGCGGTCACCAGGAGGGCGGCAGGCGGGCTGGCACAGAAAACGTGCCTTCCGTTGTGGGTCTGGGCAAGGCCTGCGAGATGGCCCGGCAATTCGTTATCGAGGAGAACACGAAAGTGAAGAACCTTCGCGATCGGCTCGAGAAGGCGATACTGAAGAACAG
>Ga0209164_1003496_pt1 | contig 14895 bp, 10 predicted proteins | sample MTBNYHSulfiMetaG_FD_187458 | JGI IMG/M metagenome (GOLD analysis project Ga0209164, IMG submission 187458) | Enrichment culture microbial communities from rom New York Harbor, USA that are MTBE-degrading - MTBE-NYH (New York Harbor Sulfidogenic)... | ecosystem: Environmental > Aquatic > Marine >...
CTAGGCATCGTCTGACGGCCGTTCGGCGACCGACTGGAGGCTGGCTTTGGCCCACTCATCCACCAACCGGTGCAACAACTCTCGGTACTCGGGCAGCACGCGATAGTTGTCCTTTGTCTCCCCAAAGTGGCCACCTGATACGAACTCAGTCACTTGGCGCAAATGCGGATTGGACTTCTTCGTGAGGAACTGCGAGAGATTGCCCAAGTATCTTCCAGTCTGCCCAATATCTTGACCCACACCTTTCTCGAACAGTCTTTGCCTGACCTCCGACCTCATCCGCAACCTCGGCGGTACCGAAACTCCGGGACACGCTTGCTGGAAAGCTTGCTGTAGCGGCGAAGCACCGATGTGCGGCACGGCTGTGGGATGCAGGTCGCGGCCTCAGGCCGCTCGGTTGAATGAGGGCCATACCGCCTTCGGTCGGCAATCTCATTCAGAAACACATGGGACGCCAATGAATAGAAGAGAGGGGGATGCTGTTCTGCATGAGAAAGAACGGAAGAATCAGCTGTGTTGGCTGCACGCCGGCGAACCCGGGACGGAGCCACTCAACGGTGGTGGTGATCAGTCGAAGTAGGTGAAGCATCGTCCTCGCGGCAACCTACTGCACAATTCGCCCTTTCGTTTGAGAGCTGGGCGGCGCTTGTCTTTCAGTCGGGGTCGTACAGACATTTGGGCGAACAGAATGAGTGATTGTGCAACGCTGCCTAGCGCATTAGAGAGCCTGAGTGCCGTCTTGTCGAGCGGGGGCTATGGTTGCCAACGACGGGCTTCCCTACTGCGGCAATCCCAGCTTCTTCTCCAACTCAGCTCTTCAGCGTCTCTTGCGGTGAACAGGTTTGACACACCATCTAGGTTCTGTCTCCAAGGTGAAATCCTGCCCATACACTAGAACGGTGATCAATGGGGTGCGCGTACCCACGCCAGTAACCCGCCACATTGGCACTCCGGTCGTAAGCTTGTCGTGCGACGCTTGGCTTGACACCTTCAGCTGACTCCACGCAATGTCTGACTTCTCGGTGCCCTTCACTTCGATATCCAACTCGGTTCCCCCAGGAATCAACACGTGAAGATCAGCACCGCGTACCTCTTCGATTCGGATGCCGGAACCGAATTGAGACATCAAGCGCTTCTTCGCTATCTCAATTGCTTTTCGGTCTGTCCGCAAACCCACCATAGACTCAAATTCTTGCTCGGTGAGATTCACTGGAATTCGCTCTACCCGATATCCGTTATGCTCTGGCTGAGCCTGTTCCGGGCAAGTGGCTCTCCCCGATGCCCCACGAATGAACTCCACTGAGCTTGGTGCTACGGTTCTCACTTTCCATCCAGCATCCAGCCAAAACTTCGCGTAGTATCTGTGATACGTGTTTGCCCAGAACCAACGTTTTGATGAAGAAGGCGGCAGTCTGGATCCCACAAGGGCTTCCATATGGCCAAAGGAGAGAGTAGTACTCCCCTGGTGTGCAGGGATTGCCAGGAAATACCTTTTCAGCCTGTCCCAGTTTGCCATGCGATATGCCTCGATTATAGCATCAGCTTTGAGCGAACATCCACGAAGTCAGTGTAGCACATCGCCAGACCTGGTCAAAGCTCAAAGACAAGAGCGATATGGCACTGGAAACCCATCATTGCGGCCACCAATAACGGCTCAACACTTCCGAGTGATGTTGGATGAATTGCATTCAATGGCTAGTATGTGTAGCGGCATAGGCAAGTATAGCTGTTGAGACTCCTACATGATGCAAATGTGGCTCCCTTCCAGAATTGAAGACGCCCATGTATTATGATCGATGTGACCGACTCGACCGCTTTGGCAAACCAATACTGAGCCTCCCGGGGAATCATCAATGACTATGGCAGTCAAAGCCTGTTTCTATCTGCTTCTTGATCTCATGAAGCCAGCACCTAGCTGGCCTCCTATGAAGAACGTACGCAGTGCACAACATTATACCGAACAGATAGGAATAGAACTGAAGAGCATCTTCCTAAGCGAGAGAAAGCGGATTACAAAGACCTACCGACCACGTGGGGACGACGAGCGTTTCATGTTTTCAATCCGTGGTGGGGTAGAAGACGATAGACTCGCCCAAAGGTTTGCCGATGCAACCATGGCTTCCCTGGCTTTGCTCACGAGCATTTCGCCGCAGGAACCGCCCCTGGCAATTAGACTTCCTAGCAATATAATTGTGCGCGGGAACATTGTTAGGTATGAAGACATACAGAAGTACCATGGAGCAGAAATCGGGACTGATCTGTGGTTTCGGCTCAGGTCAGGCATTGGCGTTGCGGCCACTACCTTGGACGAAGTCTGGCGCGTAGTCCCAGTAGTGGTTCAAGAGGAAGATGTATTTGACGCGACCAGCTTCTATCAGGCAAGTATAAGTGATTTCTGTTTCTTGGGAGATGACATTTGGGAAGTACTCTCCGATGACCTGTCAGCGCCATTCTCCTCTGCGGAGAGGTCTCGCGCAGAGAATGCCTTACTGAACGCTTTCAAAGCAATTGAGGCGATTGTTGGCGATCCACCGAAGGATGAGCGCAGACTGCGTCAGAAGCTCCGTGAAGCTGGAATTGACCCTGAGGAGCCGGTGGGCTACCAGTGGGGCGGTGCTGGGCCGCCCAAGGAGCCCATCATCGTGAAGGTAGGCAGAATGAGTTCTGCGAGAGACAAGAGGGCCGCCCACGCAAGAACAGGTGTCGACAGGACGATTACTTACTACGAACTCATGGATTCTCAAGGCTGCGCTCAAGCTGTGCTTTCAAGAGCTATCGAGTTTCGTATGGCATCAGCACAAGCAGCACGACGCAGGGCAACTAAGCGAGAACAGTCTCCACATACGTTCAAGGCAACAATCTGACGGTCTGTTCATATTCAGCAAGAGATGTATAATACTCACAAAAGAGCATAACGATTGACGGAAATGGCACAAGCTCAAATTCACTGGATCGCCGACTATATCTGGGGTATCGCGGATGATGTGCTCCGCGACCTTTACGTGCGGGGCAAGTACCGGGATGTCATCCTGCCGATGACGGTGCTGCGCCGGTTTGATGCCGTTCTGGAGCCGACCAAGCAAGCAGTGCTGGAAGAAAAAGCCAGGCTCGATGCCGCTGGCATCATCCACCAGGATTTCGTGTTGCGGCAGGCTGCTGGCCAGCCTTTCTATAATACCTCCCAGTTCACTATGAAAGACCTCAAGTCACGGGCAAGCCAGCAGCAACTCAAAGCTGACTTCGAAGCATATCTTGACGTGTTCTCCTCGAACGTCCAGCAAATCCTCGATAATTTCGAGTTCCGCAACCAGATTCCCCGCCTTTCCAGGGCCGATGCCATCGGCACGCTTATTGAGAAGCTCGTTGACAGCTCCATTAACCTCAGCCCGCATCCTGTCCACAATGCCGATGGCTCGGTGAGGCTGCCCGGGCTCGATAATCACGCCATGGGCACGATATTCGAGGAACTGGTACGCCGCTTCAATGAAGAGAACAACGAGGAGGCTGGCGAGCATTGGACGCCCCGCGACGCGGTGAGGCTGATGGCCAGGCTCGTGTTCGAGCCGATTGCCACAACGATCGAATCCGGGACGTACTTGCTGTACGATGGCGCCTGTGGCACGGGCGGGATGCTGACTGTGGCCGAGGAGACCATGCATGAACTCGCGCGGGAGCACGGCAAACAAGTCTCCACCTACCTCTACGGGCAAGAAATCAACGCCGAGACCTATGCCATCTGCAAGGCCGACCTTCTTATCAAGGGTGAAGGGGATGCCGCCGACAATATCGTTGGCGGGCCGGAGCACTCTACCCTCTCCAACGATGCTTTTCCCTCTCGCGAGTTTGATTTCATGCTCTCCAATCCGCCCTACGGCAAGAGTTGGAAGAGCGACCTTGAGCGCATGGGTGGCAAGGACGGCATCAAAGACCCACGATTCATCATTGAGCATGCCGATAACCCGGAATATTCGCTGATAACCCGCTCCAGCGACGGCCAGATGCTCTTCCTCGCCAATCTACTCTCCAAGATGAAGCGGCAAACCAACCTCGGCAGCCGCATCGCCGAGATTCATAACGGCTCATCGCTGTTCACCGGCGACGCCGGCCAGGGCGAGAGCAACATCCGCCGCTGGATAATCGAAAACGACTGGCTGGAAGCCATCATCGCGCTGCCACTCAACATGTTCTACAACACCGGCATCGCCACCTATATCTGGGTCATCAGCAACCGCAAGCCGGAACACCGCCTCGGCAAGGTGCAGCTTATCGACGCCACCAAATGGTTCAAGCCGCTACGGAAGAACCTCGGTAAGAAGAACTGTGAGCTTTCCGACGACGACATCCGAAATATCGTCGACACGTTCATCGCCTTTGAGGAGACCGAGCAGTCCAGGATATTCCCCAATGCCGCCTTCGGCTACTGGAAGGTGGTGGTGGAACGCCCCCTGCTCATAGGCGGCATCGACCCGGACAAAGCCTATACGCCGAAAGAAATCAAGGAGTTGAAAGCCTCCGGCACCGTTGATGAGAACGCCCCGCCGGTCATCAGGAGAATCCACAAGCCCGGCAAGGCTGGGGCCGATCCTCTGAGGGGTCTCTTTGAAAAGAGAATCGATGGCAAGGTGTGTATCGTCCAGTATGAGCCAGACACCGAGTTGCGCGATACAGAGCAGATACCATTGCTCGAAGAACGGGGTATCGAAGGTTTTATCAACTGTGAGGTATTGCCGTACGCCCCGGACGCGTGGATAGATGACGCGAAAACGCAGATAGGCTATGAAATCAGCTTCAACCGATATTTCTACAAGCCACAGCCCTTGCGCACGCTTGAAGAAATCCGCGCCGATATCCTGGCGCTGGAGAAGGAGACCGAAGGGCTGGTTGACGAAATCCTCGGGGAAGGGAGTGCATCATGAAGATTGCGACTATTCTCGACCATGTCGATAACGGCCATATGGCATTGCCGGAATTTCAGCGGGGATACGTATGGAACCGTGACCAGGTGAGAGGGTTGTTCGATTCGCTTTATCGCCGTCACCCCATCGGCGGATTGCTCGTCTGGGTGACGGAATCGAAAAACGCCGACCACCGTGGCGACGGGCCGCTCGCGGCAGGTGTGGTGAAGCTGTTACTCGACGGTCAGCAACGCATCACTTCATTGTATGGCGTGGTCCGCGGTCGGCCACCGAAGTTCTTTGACGGCAACGTCGCCGCCTTTACCGACCTGCGGTTTCATTTGGAGAACGAGGTATTCGAATTCTACCAGCCGGTCAAGATGCGGGATGACCCGATGTGGATTGATGTCACCGATTTGATGCAAAACGGCACGACTGGCCTGGGTGGCTACATCGCCCGGATATCGCAAGACCCGTCACTGGCCCCCAGAGTAGGAGAATACGTTGGGAGACTGTCCCGGCTGCTTGGTTGCACTGATATCGACCTGTATATCGAAGAGGTTACCGGCGCCGATAAGACCCTGGATGTCGTGGTGGAAATCTTCAACCGCGTCAACAGCGGTGGCACCAAGCTTTCCAAGGGCGACCTGGCCCTCGCCAGGATTTGCACAGAATGGCCTGAGGCACGCGACGTGATGAAGAAGAAACTGGCCGAATGGGCCAAGGCCGATTATGGTTTCACGCTGGACTGGCTGCTGCGCTCGGTGAACGCTGTTGTCACCGGCGAGGCTAAGTTCCTGTATCTGCATCACAAGAATGCCGAGGAAATCCAGGAAGGCCTCAAGATAGCGGCGAAATACACTGATACCTGCCTCAACATGATTGGCGGCCGACTGGGTATTGACCACGACCGCGTCTTCTTTGCCAAGTTCGCGGTGCCGGTCATGGTGCGGTACTTGGCCAACCGGAACGGCTCGGTCAGCGACAAAGAGCGGGACAAGCTGTTGTTCTGGTTCGTGCAATCGGGCATGTGGGGTCGTTTTTCCGGTTCGACGGAAAGCTATCTGGACAAGGACTTTGGAGCCATCGAGGGTGATGAACCCCTCGACAGGTTGTTGGAGGAATTCCGTCTGTGGCACGGCGGACTGCGGGTGAAGCCGGAGCATTTCGGCGGCTGGAGTCTCGGAGCGCGCTTCTATCCGGTGCTCTATATGCTGACCCGCATGGGCGGCGCCCTTGACTGGGGTAACGGCCTGGCGTTGAAAGCGTCACTGCTTGGGAAGATGAACCGTCTGGAGGTGCACCATATTTTCCCGAAAGCCAGGCTCAAGGAACACAAGTACAACCGCGCCGAGGCCAATGCTGTGGCCAATTTCTGCTTCCTGACCAAGGATACCAACCTGGATATCAGGGATCGGTACCCTGAGGATTATTTTCCGGAAATTGAGCGTAACCATCCCGGCGCGCTGGCGTCCCAATGGATACCGATGGATCCGGAACTCTGGAAAATCCAGAACTACCGCGACTTTCTCGAAGCCCGTAAGACATTGCTGGCGGAAGAGATGAACCGGCGGCTGGAAGAATTGCTACACGGGGAAACGAAGTGGCTGGAAGGCCCGGCCGTGACAGCCCCGGTCACTGCTGCCGTTATCGGTGGTATCACCAGCGAAGCCGAGGAGGAAGAGCTTGAGGCGGCCAACTCCTGGATAGTGGAACAGGGCCTGCCCGCGGGCGAGATGGCGTTTGACTTTGCTGACCAGGATACCGGCGAGCAGAAAGCGGTTTTCGACCTGGCCTGGCCGAACGGGATCCAGGCAGAGCTCAGCCAGCCGGTAGCAGTGCTCCTAAATGAGAGCGCCGAAGTCCTGGCGCTGGCCAATGGCGCGGGCTTCCGCTGTTTTACATCCGTCGCAGACTTCAAACAGTATGTCGAGCGCGAGATTCTGGGAATGGCTATCGCATGAACCATCTCAAGCCCTATCCCGCCTATAAGGACTCTGGCCTGCCCTGGTTGGGAGAAGTGCCGGAACATTGGGATGTAAAAAGTCTGGGTTCACTTACGCGACCACTAAACAAGCGTGGGAGTCCAAATCTTCCCCTGCTCTCTGTTGTACGAGAGAAAGGGGTTATCCCCCGCTCATCTATGAGCGATGAGGAAAATCGTAATTACATACCCGATGACTTAAGCAACTACAAGACTGTGCGAAAGGGAAACTTGGTCATTAACAAAATGAAGGCTTGGCAAGGTTCTATGGGAATAGCTTGCCAAAATGGAATTGTTAGCCCTGCCTATTTCGTTTATGACTTAGACATTGCAGACATCCAATTTGGACACACTTTACTGCGAAGCAAACCATATGTGGCTTTGTTCGGAAGGGTATCCGACGGTGTTCGAATAGGACAATGGGATTTATCTCCTGCTGGTATGAAACGTATTCCAGTAGTGATTCCTCCCCTCCCCGAACAGACTGCCATTGTCCGCTACCTGAATTACATGGACCAGCGCATCCGCCGCTACATCAATGCTAAGAAGAAGTTGATTGCGCTGCTGAACGAACAGAAGCAGGCCATCATCCACCAAGCGGTGACCCGAGGCCTTGACCCCAATGTGCGCCTGAAGCCTTCCGGGGTGGAGTGGTTGGGGGATGTGCCGGAGCATTGGAAGGTATTAAGAATTAGACGGATTGCACAAATCAATCCTTCGAGTTCCAATGGCAATCAACAACGAGATTCTGAAGAAATGGTAGTTTTCATACCAATGGAGAGAGTTACAGCACAAGGGGAAGTAGACTACTCTGAATTTCGGCCTTATAACGAGGTGCGCCAGGGTTTCTCTCATTTTCGGAGAGGTGATGTAGTTGTCGCAAAAATAACACCATGCTTCGAGAATGGGAAAGGAGCATATCTTCAAAATTTGCCGACTGATGTCGGCTTTGGAACAACTGAATTCATTGTTCTACGGGCAGGACCCGAAATCGAAGCAGAGTACCTGTATTTGTTGACGTCGCTTACTCAATTTAGGCTTCTCGGAGTGCAATCAATGACTGGGTCAGCAGGGCAACAACGTGTTTCACCAGACTTTGTCGCAAACTTCGCTGTGGGACTGCCTCCTATGCATGAACAACGAGAGATATTGAAGACGATTACTATTATGAATGCTAATTATGACGCTACCATGAACCGTGCGGAGAAGGAAGTTGAACTTGTCCACGAATACCGTACTCGTCTGATTGCGGACGTGGTCACGGGCAAGCTGGATGTGAGAGAGGCGGCAGGCAGACTGCCGGACGAAGCGGAAGAACCTGATATGGAGGCACTTGATGAGGCAGTTGAAAATGCCTCTGAGATAGACACCGCTGGGGACGAGGATTATGCCCACGCTTAATGTGACAGCATCTGGATTTTCACCGACTGTTACGAATCTCAATGGAGTTCATTCCCTTCAGGTCTCCAAACGCCGTTGTATGAAGTTTGCAGCGAGCATCGGGCTACCGTTGCTGGAAGCGGCTTCGCCAACATCAGGGCATGCCATGGCACTGGCCGCTTACAAGGCGCTGGCAATAAAGTGTGCCATTGATTTCACGGGCATATCCTTGAATCGTCCACCAGCCTATAGAGATATGGATCAGAGCGAGAAGGCAAATATATCCTATTGGATAGGAATGACTTTTGGCGCCATTGTTGCGGATGAATTGCTTAATGTCACATGCCTGCTTCATGCCAGTGCCTTTGGGCGTATGCGGCTCGCACGGGTAAATCCAAAATCACGTCGATTAGCTGATTTGGTAGGACAGGACCCTTCGGGCGACTGGCATGTCGTGGAAGCCAAAGCTCGACAAACTGAGCCATCGAACGCGACCCGCACTAATTGGAAGAAGCAAGCAAGGACCGTTTCCAAGATTGATGGTGTTCCACCTGTGACCCGTAGCTATTCGCTTGCCTGTGTGGGTGATACATATTCCGCCAAACTGGTTGACCCTCCTGCTGAGGAGGCATTTGGGCCCGGGTCCATTTCAATCAACTTTGAACAGAGTGCAATAATAGACGGATACTACAGGCCGATATTTGACTGGCTCACTGAACGAACAAGCACAATTGAACGACAAGATATCCGCCTTGTCATGAAGCTGGCCGCATTTGACCCTGTAGATGATGAATATATCTTTCTAGGTTTGGAAGACCAAGCGGTCGATTCGATCAGACGCAACGAATTGCCGGAGCGCTTGAACTCTTTGGATCTCGCGGATGCCTATATCGGCGCGGATGGCATTGCGCTAGTTACCTCGCACGAGCCGGAGGTACGATGAAGAGTGACACCAGCGAAAAGGGCCTGGAAAGCCTGATTGTCGGGGATATGACCGGCAGCCGCGACCGCGACAGGGCGACCGACGGCGAAGGCGTGCATGAGCCCGGCGCGCCCTACAGCGGCACCGGCTGGCTACTAGGCAAGGCGGAAGACTACGACCGCGAGTACGGCGTCGACATCGTCCAACTCCGCGCTTTCCTCATGGATACCCAGCCCTGCGCCGAAGCCCTCGACCTCGATAACGACAGCCCTACCCGCCGCAAGTTCCTCGCCCGGCTGCAGGGTGAAATCACCAAGCGCGGCGTCATCAACGTGCTGCGTGGCGGCATCAAGCATGGTCCCAACCAGGTGGACCTATTCTACAGCACGCCCTCCCCGGGCAACCTCAAAGCCGCCGAGCGCTATGCCCTGAACCGCTTCAGTGTCACCCGGCAGCTCCGCTACAGCCGCGACGAGACGCGCCTCGCGCTCGACCTCGTCCTGTTCATCAACGGCCTACCCATTGCCACCTTTGAACTGAAAAACAACCTCACCAAGCAGACAGCGGCGGATGCCGTACAGCAGTACATGCGCGACCGTGACCCGCGTGAATTGCTCTTTGAGTTCGGGCGCTGTATGGTGCACCTCGCCATCGATGACAATGAGGTGCAGATGTGCACCCATCTCAAGGGCAAAGCCTCCTGGTTCCTGCCCTTCAACATCGGCTGGAATGACGGCGCCGGCAATCCACCCAACCCGCATGGGTTGAAGACCGACTACCTATGGAAGCACATTCTCACCCGTGAGAGCCTTACCGATATTCTGGAGAACTATGCGCAAATTGTAGAAAGCAAAGATCTCAGGACCGGCCGGAAACGGGCCACCCAGATCTTCCCGCGTTACCATCAACTCGATGTCGTCCGCAAGCTCCTTGCCGACGCGAAGCACAACGGCGCTGGGCGGCGCTATCTCATACAGCACTCCGCCGGCAGCGGCAAGTCCAACTCCATCGCCTGGCTCGCCCACCAGCTCATCGGGCTGGAGAAGGATGACACAAAGGTATTCGATTCCATCATCGTCGTTACCGACCGGCGTATTCTCGACAAGCAAATCAACGATACGATAAAGCAATTCGCCCAGGTGAGCGCCACCATCGGCCACGCCGAGCACTCCGGGGACCTGAGGAAATTCATCGAGGGCGGCAAGAAAATCATCATTTCTACCATCCAGAAGTTCCCGGTAATACTCGATGAGATTGGCACCGAGCATCGCGGCAGGAAATTCGCCATCATCATTGACGAAGCGCATTCCAGCCAGGGCGGGCGCAGTTCGGCGGCCATGTCAATGGCACTCTCCGAGGCCGGCGTCGAGGAAGACGACGAGACAATTGAAGATACCGTCAACCGCATCATGGAAGCGCGGAAGATGCTCTCAAACGCCAGCTATTTCGCCTTCACCGCCACTCCCAAGAACAAGACGCTGGAAATCTTCGGCGAGGGTTATGATGAGGGCGGAAGGACCCGGCACCGTCCCTTCCACAGTTACACGATGAAACAGGCCATTCAGGAAGGTTTCATCCTGGACGTGCTCCAGAACTATACCCCGGTGGACAGCTACTACCGGCTGGTCAAGAAGATCGATGACGACCCGGAATTCGATACCAAGCGGGCTTACAAGAAGCTCCGGCACTATGTGGAAAGCCACGACTACGCCATCCGCCTCAAGGGGGAGATTATGGTCGACCACTTCCGCTCCCAGGTCCTCGGCAGGGGAAAGATAGGCGGTCAGGCGCGGGCGATGGTGGTGACCAGCGGCATCGAGCGGGCTATCCAGTACTACCATGCCATCCGCGAGTATCTAGTCGAGCTCAAAAGCCCCTACCGGCCTATCGTCGCGTTCTCCGGCGAGCATACGTACCACGGCGTCAGCGTCAGCGAGGCGTCGCTCAACGGCTTTCCCTCCAACCTGATTGCCGATAGGATTCAGGAAGACCCTTACCGCTTCCTCGTTTGCGCGGATAAGTTCCAGACCGGATATGACGAGCCGCTGCTCCACACGATGTATGTCGATAAGGTACTCTCTGGAGTGAAGGCGGTGCAGACACTCTCCCGGCTCAACCGTGCCCACCCGCAGAAACATGACGTATTCGTTCTCGATTTCATGAATGATATCGAGATTATCCGCGAAGCTTTCTCCGACTATTACCGCACCACCATCCTCAGTGATGAGACCGATCCAGATAAGCTCCACGACCTCAAGGCGGAACTGGACAGCTACCAGGTCTATACCCCTTCGCAGGTGGACCAGCTCGCAGGGTTGTATCTCACCGGCGCCGACCGGGACAAGCTCGACCCTATTCTGGATGCTTGCGTGGCCGTGTACAAACAGAATCTCGATGAAGACGGACAGGTTCTGTTTAAGGGTAAAGCCAAGGCTTTTACCCGGACGTACAGCTTCCTGGCCTCGATATTGCCCTATACCAATGCGGAGTGGGAGAAACTCTCGATACTGCTTAACTTCCTCGTACCGAAGCTGCCGGCCCCCATAGAGCAAGACCTCGCCAAGGGAATCCTCGAATCCATCGATATGGACAGCTACCGGGTGGAAAAGCGAGCGGCCATGCAAATCCAGCCTACCGACGAGGACGCTGAGATAGAGCCAGTGCCAATGAGCGGCGCCCATAAGATCGAACCTGAACTGGACAGGCTCTCCAATATCATCAAGGCCTTCAACGACCAGTTCGGCGGCATCTCGTGGACGGACACGGACAGGGTGCAGCAACTCATCACCGAGGCTATTCCAGCCAAGGTAGCTGCCGATACCGCTTATCGAAATGCCAGGCAATTCTCGGACAAGCAGAATGCCCGCATCGAGCACGATAAGGCGCTAGCCCGGGTCATGACCGCTGTCTTGAAAGATGATACCGAGCTCTTCAGACAGTTTAGCGACAACGAGACCTTCCGTCGCTGGCTGACGGATGCAGTTTTTGCGTTGACGTACACTGTATAGGGACATCCACTCTCGACGAAGACACCTTGACGGTTAACTGATCCAGCTCCGTTTTCAACTATGGCTGGGTTGTCACACGTTCCTGACGATTGTGGACCCCCATGGTCGGGATATACCGGTTACTCTTCAGGTAGGCACTGCTGGCTGGTATTCATTCAGAAGACATGCTGTGCTAGGGTACTCTCAAGAACGAAATGCTAGACTTGTTGGGAGGACACGGCTATGACAGAGAAGCAAGGGCATTCGTCAGGGGAATCTAGCAGGAACTCGGGAGCGATGGACGTCTTTGGCTTTCCAAGATATCCACGGCCTGATTGCACCGTAGGTCTATTCGCCTCATCAGGTATCCGACAGAACGACGCCATTCTGGGTGGCGACAGCAACGATTGGGACCTGTATTGTATGGGTTACTGGAGGGCTGCCGATGCACTGATAGACCATCTGACTCAAGCGCGTGATTCCTCGGTTTGTCGACCATACGCGGCGTACTGGGAATCGCAAGCCTATCCTGCTTTGTTCCTTTATCGCCACTACCTGGAATTACGGCTTAAGGAATTGTTCTTAGCATATGGAGGCAATCTCGCGGAGGTGAATAGTGAGCATAGGGTGCTTGAGATATGGAAGAAGGTACGGGAACAGGATGAAGCTGCCACGTCAGAACCGTTGGCGCCTGATTCTCTGAAGGACCTACAGACTGCCGAAAACATCATCGTTCAATTTGATGAGATTGACAAGAAGTCTCAGGTCTTCCGCTACCCTAAGGATAGGATAGGGCAAAGCACGTTGCCACGGATGCAGGTCGACCTTGTCAGGTTGAAAGAAGCACTTGGATGGTTAAGCCAATTCTTCGACGGGTGGAGTGTAGGCGTCTACGAATACAGGCATACGCCCCCGGAATGATGATAGTGCGAGTGTACATGCTTGAACTTTGGGGCGGGTTTTTCGGAAGGGGCGGGGAGGATGTGCCGTCTTCTCTTCGCTCCTTCTCCCTTCTCTCGTTCTTCTGTTCGAGATGGAGGCACAGGCAGAGAAGTGAACCCCGTAGGACAAGGAGGGATTCGAGAAGGACGAGAACGAACTGAGACGCAAGGAGGACGCAGCGGTTCTCCTTGCGTCGTTCTCCGTCTTCCCCATCAACGGTGGCAGCATTCACCGCGTTGGTGGAATTGACGGGGAGAACGGGCCGAGAACGACGCAAGGAGGGACTAGGCGGAACGGTCAGATTGGAAAGGATGACAAACGGGGCAGCGGCCCTGCCACTGGCTAGGGCCGCTGTCCTATTCGAACCGACAGGCAACTAGCAAGCGGCTTTCCGCCGGGCTTTGCGCCTGCTCCCTATGGCACTGACTCGCCCGAGGCTCATCCGGTCCACCGGCGAGAACCTTCTCTGCTGGACCATCACCTGGTCTGACGCCAACGTCACATACCGCCTCACCATTTCCAAACTGCTATGGCCCAGGGTTTGCTGAAGGGAGAATACATCCCCGCCATTGGTCAAATAGTTGGTGGCGAAGGTATGCCTGCAAAGGTGGGCGTGCAGGCGGGTCACCCCAGACTTCTTGGCAAGGCGGGCAAAGATGAGTTTCACCGCGTTCGCGCTCATTTGTCTGCCTTCAAGGTTCAGAAAGAGGTAGTCCTCTTCGCTGGTCAGCGGCTCCGGCCTGAAGTGGAACACGTATCGCTGGAGGACTCTCTGGGCAGTGCTGCCAACCGCTACAATGCGCTCCTTCCCCCCCTTCCCCATGACCTTGAGATAGCCCCGGTCAATGTGAGCGTCCTCGAACCTGAGGTTGGTCAACTCCGACAACCTGAGGCCGGTGTCCAGCATGGTTATCACGATAGTCGTATCCCTGCAGCCGACAGTGGTATCGGTGTCAAGACAGGCGAGCACCTTCCGCACTTCCGCTTCGGTCAGTACCTCTACCAGCTTCCGAGGGGCCTTCGGAGGCCTAAGCTCCGCCAGAAGGTTCTCCTCGGTGTATCCCTCCCTGTGCAGCCAACTGAAGAAGGCCCTCAATCCCCTTACGTAGGTCTGCACGCTCATGGCCTCCAAGTTTCCGTTGGTGGAAGGAATGAAGGGGTGACCGCTCCATCTGGGCTTCGTCTGGAGATAGAGGACGAACTCGCGCACCGCTGCGATGTCGATGTCTCCTAACTGCGTCGAATAGCCCCGCTCTTGAAGGAAGTCACCGAAGTAGCAGAGCACCCGGCAGTACCACTCTACGGTCCTGGGGGATTTGCCCTCGCTACGATTGTGCGCCTCGAAGTGCCTTGCCAGTCGTTCCAGCGGGATGCTATCCTTGTCCAACTCCTGCCACCGCCTGTTCCTGACTCTTGCCACCATGTTAGGCTCCTTTCTCGCTGACGGTCAAAAACCGGTGACCGCCGTGTGATGTATTAGTGAGCCTCATGTGATGAGAGCCTGGAGCGGGTCAAGGAATTGGAGGGTCAGGAGGTTTTCGACACCTTGATTTGTGAGCAAGGTGGCGAAATCACGCTGCAGAAGAGGTCAATTTCGTGCCTGGAGCGGGAGACGGGACTCGAACCCGCGACAACCTGCTTGGAAGGCAGGGACTCTACCAACTGAGTTACTCCCGCATCTGAAGGCAAGTGATGGTTGTGAACGGTTCACAAGACATCTTACGGAAGACTTTATCAAATCCAGAGCATCACGGTCAAGCAAAAAGACACTGGAGATTTTCCGCC
>Ga0209164_1003498_pt1 | contig 14883 bp, 9 predicted proteins | sample MTBNYHSulfiMetaG_FD_187458 | JGI IMG/M metagenome (GOLD analysis project Ga0209164, IMG submission 187458) | Enrichment culture microbial communities from rom New York Harbor, USA that are MTBE-degrading - MTBE-NYH (New York Harbor Sulfidogenic)... | ecosystem: Environmental > Aquatic > Marine >...
ACGCTCGGAGGGGGCGCATCGTTCGTGCTGGGCAACAACGTCCGGGTCCAGCTGGGAGTCCGGAACCTCCTGATGACGGTGGGCACTGAGCTGGAGGACGTCACCAGCCCCGACGAGCTCGTATCCAACTGGCAATACAACGCTGGGATCTCCTTCTCCATCGGTGCGCGCGGCCAGACCACCGCCCAGCGTGCCGCGGACCGGGAGCGCTCGCGCTATGAGGCGGAGGTGGAGCGGGCCAGGGCCGAGGCAGCGGGAGAGCGAGCGCGATTGGCTGCCGAGTTGGAGAGGCTTGCGGAGGAGAACCGCCGGCTGAGGGCAGGCGAGACGCCGGAGCAGGTGGAGCGCAGGGCGCCGGTGGAGCGCCCAACGGAGCTGGATCGCGCAGGGTACGAGGCGGAGCTCCGGAGGCTTGCCGAGGAGAACCGCCGCCTGAGGGCCGGTGAGGCTCCGGCGCGGATGGAGCGGATGGACCCGGCCCAGAGGATGGAGCGGATGGAGCGGTCCGTGACCCTGGCGGACACGGGGTTCACGGGGCGGACCATGACCATTCCCGTTCCCGAGGTGGGGGAGATCATCCTCCGGTACGGCCCGGAGTACGCGATCCGCGCGCTGCCTCCGGAGGAGAGGGCCATGCAGGCGGATACCCTGTCCGCCCGGCTCCAGCGGGAGCTCCTGGAAGCGCGCCTACCCGAGATGGTCCGCGAGATCGTCCGGGAGGAGCTGGACCAGGTCGTGATGGCCGCAGGGGACACCACACAGGCACGGCTCCAGCGGGAGCTCCTGGAAGCACGGCTCCCCGAGATGATCCGTGCCATCGCCAGGGAAGAGGCAGGCCGGACCGTGGTGACCTTGGTAGACACCGCCCAGACACGACGTCAGCGAGAGCTTCTCGAAGCGGAGCTCCCCCGAATGATCCGCCAGATCACCCGGGAGGAGCTGGGCCGCGCCGACGTCCAGCCCACGGAGGACCGGCCCGTGCCCGTAGAGGTGACGCGGCCCGCGCCACGAGGTGAGTCCTTCCTCGAGGATGGCCGGCTCCACGCCCTGATCCCCTTCTCGGGCGTGCAGGTCTCCTCCCCGACTCAGTTCCTCCTGGGAATCCGGGCGGACCTTGGCCGGATCAGGGGCCCCATCCCCCTGACGCTCCTGCCGGAGATCTCGCTCGGCGTGGGGGAGGGCGAGACCACCGTGCGGGCCGCCGTCCTGGGCCGGGTGGGATGGACGCTGGGCCTGGGACGCAACGTGACCCCTTACGGCCAGCTGGGGGTGAGCGTCACCAACCGCCGCTTCCTCTCGATGGACCCGGCGTGGGGAGTCACGTTCGACGCATTCACCTCCTCCCCCCGCGGTCCCTTCAACCTCTTCCTCGAACACCGCGGGGTGGCGTTCTTCAAGGAGAATCAGCTCCTGGTGGGAGTCACGCTCCCACGTTGACGTGACGATGGGCTCCGGGAGCCCGGGGGGCGACCAGCGCCCCCGGCTCCCGGAGGAGGATCCCGGCATAGGGTTATTCGCTGAGCTCAGACGGGGCACTGCCGTGGGATGAGCAGGGCTCAGCCGAAGCTCAGCTCGGTCATGGTCTCCAGGAAGAGGCGTTCCCTGGGGGAGAGGGCCTCGGGGCCCAGGGTGTCGGCCAGGGCCAGAAGGCGCTCCAGCTCCTCCCGGTTCACCGGGTGGACGCGGGACAGGTCGATTCGCCTCCAGCGCGTCCGATCCACCTGGTTCTTCACCAGGACCGACGAATAGAAGGAGTTCGGTCTTTCCACGATGCGGCGGAGGGCGATGCGGCGCTTTCGCCAGCGACGATACCACAACCGCAGACCGACGGCGGAGAGAAGACCGCAGACCAGGCCGGCAACCCAGAACGTCATGGAATCATGCTACTCCCGAGGCGGCCGCCCCCGGGCATGGACGTGGAGCCCGGAACCGGGGCGCCTCCCCTTTCCCCTCCTATGACGGGTTTCGGAGGCGCCAGGTTGCAGCCGAGCCTGGAACCAAGGCACCTCCCATTCGCCCCTCCGCGTGTCCCGCGAGGCCGGGCTGCGGTAGGAACCGGCGAGGGAGGTCAGAGCTCTCACCGCCCCCACCAGTAGCTCACCTTCACGGCGAAGACGTTCTCCGGCGGGAGGTGCAGCAGGGCTTCGGCGTCATTCGAGAACCGGAACTCGCCGGTGGGGTCGAAGCCGGACCTCTGCTGCTGCCAGACCAGGTAGACGGTGGACCCTGGCCGGTATTCCCATCGCAGGACCGCGTTGCCCCGGAGGGACCGGACATTGAAGTCCGGGTTCCCGAGGGTGAAGGCCGGCGCAGGGCCGACCCCGTCGGGATCGACACGGAACCCGCCCGAGACGTCCGTGACGGTTCCCACTTCCTCCCCGTACACGTCCCAGTCCCACTTCCGTGGCTGGTGCAGCTCCTTGAAGCGGGAGTAATCCCCGCTGGCCAGGAAGGGTTGGGCGTAGAGCTGGAGGCTCAGGCGGGGGGTGAAGGTCCAGCTCACCCGGGTGCTCATGGAGAGGGTGGTCTGGTCCAGGTCGCTGAAGACGTAGCGCCTCCCGTAGGTACGATCCGCCGTCTCGTCGGCCACGGCGCGGACGTACTGGGCCACGGCGTGGGTCCGATTGTAACCTGGGCTCAGGCTCACCTCCATGGCCGAGGAGGGGCGGAAGGTGATTCCCAGGTTGCGTGAGAGGCCCCACCCTCCTCTGGCATTCCAGGAATAGCCCATGCTCCCGTTCACGGAATAGGGCTTCCTCCGGTCCGTGCCCACCCATTGGGAAACGCTCCCGCCCGCAGGCGCCCGGGCCACCGGCCCCCCCCGGGTCAGGGCGTCGGCGTCCCTCTCGGGATAGAGGTTGAGGGACGTGCTCGAGCTCCAGAAGTTGGACCACTGCTGCATGCTCCCCAGGAAGACGGAGGCTCCCAGAAGGTCGCCGTCGAAGTTCCACTGGAGGCTGGGAAGGAGATCCACCTGGAAGGAGCGGGTATAGCGGTTCGGATCGAGGTTCCGGTACTGTAGGGGAGACTCGAAGCCCCAGGAGTCCACCCGGCTGTCGAAGCCAAGGTCATTGGCCTCGAAGCCGGGACTCTTGGCATAGAGAGCCAAGGCCCCCCGCCAATGGTCTCCACCCCTCCGCCCAGCCGAGAGGGACCCCCGCCATCCCTGGAGGGAGGTACGGGTAGGATCCAGCGCCACATGGCCGGCATCGGGCCGCTGGAAGTAGCGTGCGCTGGAGCGCTGCGTGAGGAGGATGGCCTCCTCGCTCCCCTGGACCCGGCTTCCGGTGAGGGTCCCGGTGACGAACCACTCCCGGTTTTTCCACATGTGGTTGAAGTCGATTCCCGCCACGTAGGCCCCGGAATGGAGGACCTCGGCGAGGGCGGGGTCCGTGAGGTCCCGGTTCACCGCCGTGACGATCCCCCCCAGGGCGGAGCTCCCGTCCCTGAAGTCCCTCCGGGCCCGGGCCACCACATGGTTGGTGAAAGGCTCCACCACCGCCGATCCCCGTTCACCGACGGACGTCAGATAGCTTCCTTCCTCCTTCAACGTGGCAGCTTCCAGAACCCCTACGGACCAGCCGCCGAGGCTCCCGCTGATCTTCATGGCTCCTGCGATGGTGGACTGGGTCGGCACGTCCGTATAGACGGCGTCCACCCCCGGGAATCCACCCCGGGGAGCCCGTCCGATGCGCCGGGAGTAGAAAAGGTCCCCCATCTGGTTGCCGCTCATCTCGAAGCCCGCGAATCCGTAACGGAAGATCTCGGCTCCCTCCACGAAGAAAGGCCGTCTCTCCGAGAAGTAACTCTCATACTGGGTGAGGTTCACCACCGCAGGATCCGCCTCCACCTGGCCGAAATCGGGGTTGACGGTGGCGTCCAGGGTCATGCTCCCGGTGATCCCGTACTTGAGGTCGAAGCCGGCGTTGTAGAAGCGGTCGGACGGGCTCCGGAAGGGGTCTGCCGCTTCCACCATCAGGTGCTCGGAGCGGGCGGTGGCGTAGGGGAGGAGCTCCAGGCGGCCCGGCTCCTGGACCTGGCCGAGGCCCACGAGGTGCCCGTACCGGTGGGGACCGCTGGTCTCGTTCCGGGGGGTGAAGGGGAAGGTGGCCGTCTCCTGCTTCCGGGCGATGACCCGGGTGAACTGGATGCCCCAAACCGCATCCTCGGCACTCTCGAAGCGGAGCTGGCTGAAGGGGATCTTCCACTCGGCGGACCACCCTTCCTCATCCATGCTCGCCGCCCCCTCCCAGACCGGGTCCCAACCGAAATCGTACTGCCCGTCTGCCCCGAGAGCGGCATCCTGGTAGGACCCGGACGGGGTGAGGGTGAAGGCGTAGGCCGTGTTGTGGTCGTGGCGGGAGTCCAGGTTCACGATGACGTAGTCGAAGTCCGACACCACGTCCCGCCGCGCCATGGCGGCCCGGATCCGGTCCGGCTCGGCGTCGAAGAGGCGGGCTCCGACGTAGAGGGCGTCGGGGCCCACCAGGACCCGCACCTCCGTCCTCTCGCTGGCAGGCTGCCCTTCTTCGGGTACCCGCTGGGTGAAGTCCGTTACCGGCTGGACCCGCTGCCAGGCAGGCTCGTCCAGCACGCCGTCGATGCGGACGGATCCCGGCAGGGGAAGCGCCATGACCCGGGGGGCCATGGTGGCGTGGTCGTAGGGAACCGCGCTGCTCGAGGGCGTGCTCCCGTTGCGCTGGGACATCTGGGCCTCTCCTTCTCTCGGAGACGCCAGGGCCAGGAGAACGACCAGGATGACGAACACCACGAGGGGCACCGCGAGGAGGCTCCCCCAGGACGCGCAGATGGGACAACGCTGGGCACGCATGATCCGGTCCATGGCACGGGGTGTCGGGTACGGCGGGGATCGGACGGGCCGCTCCTCGCCTCTGGATGCTCGGTTCTGCCGGTCGGTGCCTGGCCGGGGTCCTGCTCTGGTCGCCTAATGAGATGCCGCATCCGGCCGTTAGGTTGGTTGTGCTTTCGTCAGGGTTCTGTCAGGATCAACGTCCATAGACTCGGATACGTCTTCAGGAGCCACCACATGATCCATCGTCCTACCGTCCCGGTCCGGGCCTTGAGCCTCCTGATCGCCGTCTTTCTGACCGGGTGCTCGGGGGAAGACGCAGCTCGAGACACGGGGCTCCCTCCCGGTGCCTATGCCCGCCTGCAGCTGGAGGCTGCCTACCCCGAACCCTTCAGCTTCCTGAACGGGGTGCGGGAGATGAGCGACGGCACGCTCCTGGCGGCGGATCCCCTGAGCCAGGTGGTCCTCCGCATGGACCTGGTGGCTGGAACGGCGGATACACTGGGACGGGTGGGGGAGGGCCCCCAGGAGTACAAGCAGCCGGATCAGGTCTTCCCCCTGCCCGGGGATTCCACCCTCCTGGTGGACCTCGGGAGGACCCAGCTGACCGTCATCGGCCCGGACGGGGTGTTCCATGACGGGATGCGGATGGCCAACGCCACCGAGGACGGGCGCGTGGAAGTGATCATGCCCCGTGCTGTGGACCGGGACGGCCGGCTCTATTTCACCGGGAGCCGAGGCATGGATCAAGGCCCGCCCGACTCCACCCTCGTCCTCCGGTACGACCGGAGGACGCAGGCAGCAGACACCATGGGGTGGGCCTGGAGGCCCGAGCCCATCGTCTCCCGCTCCGGGTCCAGCGTACGCATGATGGGCCGCCAGATGGAGGGGCGGGATGACTGGGCCGTGGGTCCCGACGGCCGGTTCGCACTGGTGCGGTCCGGGGACTATTCGGTGGAGTGGCGTTACCCGGATGGTCGCGTGGTGAAGGGTCCCCCCAACGCCGTCGAGACCCCGCGCATCGACGACGCCGAGAAACGGGCATACCTGGAGCAGCGGTCCTCTTCCGGGGTCATGACCATGATCGGCACCTCCTCCTCCGGGGCCGTGCAGATGTCCATGAGCCGGGGAGGCGTTGGCATGGCCATGGAGAGCAACCCCGCGGAATACCAGTGGGCCGAACGGTTCGCCCCCTTCCGGCCCGACCGGTCCATGGTCTCTCCCACAGGAGAGCTCTGGGTGGAGCGATGGCTCCCGGCGAGCCGTGCCCCCCAGATGAACGTCTTCGATGGGGACGGCGGCATGATGGGAACCGTGGACCTCCCGGAGCGCCGTCAGCTCATCGGATTCGGATCCACCGCCGAGGGAGAGCCAGCCGCGTACCTGGTGAGGACCGACGAGTTCGACCTCAAGTGGTTGGAGCTGTATCGGATCGTCCGCTGAGGAGCGGGCCCGAACTCTGACGAAACCCTGACAGGGAAGTATCCCCGGGAGGGGAAACCCGCCTTAGATTGGTGCCATGGCGCCCTTTCCCCGACTCCGGCAGGCACCTTCCCGTTCCGCCCTGGTGGCGGCGCTCCTGCTCCTGACCCTGGGGCTGGCCGGGATCATGGCGTACCAGGCCTGGGATGCGGCTCGCTCCCACCGGCAGGTGGCGGAGGCGGCCCTCAAGGAGCACGCCCTCTTCGCCGCCTGGGAGCTCTCCTCCGCCATCCGCCGGGACCTCTTTTCCCAGTTCATGGCCCCGGGCCTGGAACTGGTGGCACGATCCGGGGGGGTGTACCCTGGAGCTCCCCTGAAATCCCCGGAGCTCCTCATGAAGGAGGCCAAGGAGCTGGCCTGGTGGCCCGCCAGGGGAATGCTGGACTACGTCTTCCGCTACGACCTGGATTCTGGCCGATTCGAGTCCTCCGGGTCCATGGAGCCCACCGAGGCTACCCGCGATTGGCTCATGGCTCTCGTCCGGGAACGGGCTGCGCCGGATCCGGCGGGCAGGAAGAAGTTCCCCTGGGCCATGGTCTTTCACGGGACGGGGACCGGGGAGCGGGTGGTGGTGCTGACCATCGAGCCGGCGGCCGGGGAGAAGAAGCCCATCGGGTTCGGGTTCCAGACGCCCGCCGGATCCCTCATACCCGTCTTCGGGAAGATCGAGGAGGCCGCCCCCCTCCTCCCACCGGCCCTGACCAGGGACAGACCCACCGGCGACCTGCTTTCCTTCACGGTCTTCACCCGAACGAACCGGGATCTCTTCCATTCCCTCCCCCAGTACGCCTCCGCCTACAAGGCCGGGGACACGGTGGGGGAAGCGTTCGGAGGCTTACGCGTTGGGGTGGCCCTGCGGCCGGAGGTAGCGGAGAGCCTGGTGATCGGCGGGCTTCCCCGCTCCCGCATCCCCACCATCCTGGGACTCCTGATCCTGGCGTCGGGGCTGGTGCTGGTGGCCATCTTCCAGCTTCGCAGGGAACAGGAGCTGGCCCTCCTTCGGACGGACTTCGTCTCCAGCGTGTCCCACCAGCTCCGGACGCCCCTGGCCCAGATCCGGATGTTCGGCGAGACCCTTCTCCTGGGGCGAGTCCGAAGCGAAGAGGAGCGGAAGCGCTCCCTGGAGATCATCGTGAAGGAGGCCCAGAGCCTCACCCAGCAGGTGGACAACGTGCTCCACTTCTCCAGGGCCCAGCGTGGTCAGCTCCGCCTGAGCCCCCAGGATGTCCACCTGGCTCCCCTGGTCCAGGAGGTCCTGGAGAGCTTCTGCCCCCTGGCTGAGACCCGGGACTGCCGGGTGGAGCCATTCCTGGACGAGACCCTGTGGGGGCGCGTCGACCCGGTGGCCGTAAGGCAGATCCTTCTCAACCTCCTGGACAACGCCGTCAAGTACGGGCCTTCGGAGCAGATCGTGGACGTGAAGCTCATGAAGGGCCACCCCGGCACCTTGCAGCTCCAGGTGGAGGACGAGGGGGAAGGGATACCGAAGGAGGAGCGCGAGAGCGTGTTTGGGTCCTACGCCCGCCTGGATCGGCACCGGGACTCGGGGGTGGCCGGGTCCGGCATCGGCCTGGCCGTGGTGAGGGACCTGGCCCGGCACCAGGGTGGCTCCGTCTGGGTGGAGGACGCCCTCAGCGGGGGCGCCCGCTTCGTGGTGGAGCTTCCCCGAGCGGAACCCCGTCCGGCCCTGGCCGCCGCGAAGGCGGCCGAGGCCTCCGAGCCAGCCCCAGGTCCCGCCGCACGGGGCGCCGCCGCCACGCCGGCCCCCGGCGACTGAGGAGATCCGGGGTGGCCAGGTGTTCGCGCACGGATCGAGACCCGGGCCTTCGGCAATGGAGATAGGACCCATGACCCGCGTCCTGGTGGTGGAGGACAACGCCGACCTGGCGTACGGTCTCCGGAACAACCTGGAGATCGAGGGCTACGAGGTCCGGGTGGCCGAGAACGGTGAGACCGGCTTGGCCCGGACCAGGGAATGGGGCCCGGATCTCATCATCCTGGACCTCATGCTGCCGGACCTGGACGGATACCGGGTGCTCCAACAGCTGCGGAAGTCGGGGGTCACCACGCCCGTCCTCATCCTCACCGCCCGGGCTGAGGAATCGGACAAGGTCCTGGGATTCCGCCTGGGTGCCGACGACTACGTCACGAAGCCCTTCGGGGTCATGGAGCTCCTGGCCCGGGTCGAGGCCATCCTCCGACGGGCTCGCCTCCCGCTTGCCGCCGGCGAGGCAGAAGACGGGGACGTGGAGAGGTTCGGGTCCGTGGTGGTGGACGTCCCATCCCGCACCGTCCTTCGGAACGGGACCGAGGTCTCCCTGACCCCCAAGGAGCTGGACCTCCTCCTGGCGCTCCTGCGGCGGAGGGGGGCGGTGGCCAGCCGGCTGGACCTCCAGATGGAGGTCTGGGGACACCGGGCCGCCGTCGTCACCCGGACGGTGGACACGCACATCGCCGAGCTCCGCCGCAAGCTCGAAGCGGAGCCATCGGCCCCCCGGCACATCCTGACGGTTCACAAGGCCGGGTATCGACTCCAGGCTTGAGCTGCGGCGGCGCCAGCACGCCGGTGAGCGGCCCGATGACCGGAGCCAGCAGCGCCACGGACGGGAAGCCCGAGCCTACCTTCGACGGGTCCCGAGCCTGCCTCCTACGGGTCCCGAGCCTACCTTCGACGGGTCCCGAACCGCTGCCTTCGTGGCCGCGTGGGATCCGCCGCACCAGCGCCCGCACCAGCGCCCGCGCCTTGCCGGGCCACCTTCGCCTGGGCCCGGGCACGGTCCTCGGCCTTCTTGGCCCGCATGGCCGCGATGCGCTCGCCGAGAGGCACCTCCAGGGGCGCCTCGGCCGAGGCCTCGTAGGCGAACCCTTCCAGGTGGACCCGGGGGATCCTCGAGCCCACGGCCCGCTCGATGCGGCTCAGGTCCACGTCGTCCTCCGGCGCCACCAGGGTGAAGGCGTCTCCGGTAGCTTCGGCCCGCGCCGTTCTTCCCACCCGGTGGATGTAGTCGTCGGGGACCGTGGGGACGTCGAAGTTCACGACGTGCCCCAAGGCCTCCACGTCGATGCCCCGGGCGGCGATGTCCGTGGCCACCAGGACCCGGAACTCCCCGGCCTTGAATCCGGCCAATGCCCGCGTGCGCTGGGCCTGAGACCGGTTACCGTGGATGCGCTCGGCGGAGATGCCGTTGCGGTTCAGGAGCTTGGCCACGCGGTCCGCCCGATGCTTGGTGCGGGTGAAGACCAGAGCGTCGTCCATGTGGCCACGCCTCAGGAGCTCCACCAGCAGCTCCCCCTTGAGAGCAGCCGGCACGGGATACACCGCATGGGTAACGCCCTCGGCGGGGGCGGCCCTGCGCTGGAGGGAGATCCTGGTCGGCGTGCGAAGGATCTCCCGGGTGAGGGCCTCGATGGGAGCCGGCATGGTGGCACTGAAGAAGAAGGTCTGCTTCGGCTCGGGGATGTGCCGGAGGACCCGCTTGATGTCGGGGAAGAAGCCCATGTCCAGCATGCGGTCGGCCTCGTCCAGCACCAGGTACTCCACCCCCGACAGGGTGGCATAGTCGTACTGGAAATGGTCCAGCAGCCGTCCTGGAGTGGCGATGATGACGTCGACACCCTTGCGGAAGGCGGCCACCTGTGGCCCCATGCCTACGCCGCCGTGGACGGCCGCCCCCTTTACGCCCGTGTACCGGGCCAGTCCGTTGAGATCGTCCAGGATCTGAAGCGCCAGCTCCCGTGTGGGAGCCAGGACCAAGGCACGGGTGGTGCCCCGTGGGCGTTCCACCAGCTGGTGGAGGATCGGAAGAAGGAAAGCCGCGGTCTTGCCGCTGCCCGTCACGGCGCAGGCCAGGAGATCCCGGCCCCGGAGGGCCACGGGGATGGCCTGCGACTGGATAGGGGTGGGGTGAGTGAAACCCAGGGCCTCGACGCCTCGCAGGAGGGTCGGGTGCAGATCAAGAGCAGAAAAAGCCAATGTGTCGTCCAGTGTGAAGGCGCGCAGCAGGCCGGCCGGAACATCCGGCTCGATAGGCTGGCGCAGAGTCTTGAGCGAGGGTCGACCCCCGGAACCGAGGGTTCAAGGTGGGAATCCCGCAGCGGGTAAGATAGCGGCAAAGGGGAATCGGCGTGAGGGGTGGACTCCCCCCAGCTCTCCCGCCGACCCATGAGGAGGGGAGCAGGTGAGGCGAGCAGCCCAGGTGAGGTGGCCAAGCCAGCCTGCAGACGGCAGGCGCGCAGGATTGGCCAGGGGCGTGGAAGGGGCGAATGAGGTGGGATGGACAGCTCGGGCGAAGGGCACGGGCCGGGCACCCGACGCGAGGCGCGCAGGTTACGCTGCGAGTCGAGGGGGACGGAAGGGCGGGCGTCAGGATCCGGCAGCGCCTTCGTTCGGTAATCTCCGCCCTCTGGGCGTTGTGCGAACCGAGACCGGCCATGCCCGGCCCCGGGAGCCCCCCCCCAATCCGCCATTCTGTCACGGCGCCGAGGTCGCGGGTAGGGTTCGGCGCCTATTTGACCCCCAACCCGACACATGACCTTATGCGCCGCCGTAGAGAGTCGGATTGGGGGCCAATACGCCCCCCAATCCAGACCGCTTCAGGAAAGCAAGGCTAAGTTGTGGGTTTGGGGGTCCCTCCTCCGCCTCTCACAGCCTCCAGCTTCCCCTTGCCCGACGGGAACCGGGGCCGATGTTCCCAAGACCGTTCCCCACGCTTGTCTACGCCGGGACCGACACCGTTCACCACTTGGTTCACGACGGCCCGCCACCATTCGCCAGGCCTCGTCACGCCGCTCATCCCGTCTCCTCACGCCGGGACCGGGAGACCCACTTCCCGAATCGACCCGGGGGCCGGGGAGATGAGCCCAATGCACTAGAAAGGGAGGGCTCTGGCCCCGTCCAATTCCCGAATCGAGACGGGAGCCCCGGATAGGCCGAGCCGGTGAGGCCGGGCCGGAGACGCTGGGCCGGGGACGCTGGGGGGGTGAGGCTGGACCGGAGACGCTGGGCCGGTGACGCTGGGGGGGTGAGGCTGGACCGGAAACGCTGGACCGGTGAGGCTCGCCGGTCAGGCTGAACCGGTGTCAGGCTGGAGCGGGATTGGCAGAGGAGAGGACGCTATCTAGACTTCGTTCCATCCAGCGCTGATGGCCCGCCCACTCAGCGAGACCCATGAGCCCTTCAGAGAGGGGACATTCCTTCCACTTCTCTCAGGAGCAGAGAGGAGGCTATCCTTCCTCTTTTCTCCTGGAGCAGATAGGGAGTCTTCCTTCCACCTCTCTTCTGGAATGGAGCCGGCCATGAGAATGCTGATTGTGCGGCAATGGTACCGGGGTAGGTTCTCTCTCTGGGGTGTGACCCTCCTGGGCCTCCTTTCGCCCACTCCGGCCCTCCTGGCCCAGACGCCGAATCCGGCCTGTGGGCAGGCGCTGAATCCGGTCTATGAGCAGGAGCACAACCCAGTCTATGGGCAGACGCTGAATCCGGCCTGTGGGCAGCCGCAGACTCTTGCCCATGGGCCGCTTGGGAACCAGGGCGGAGGCCGAGGGCCGAGAGCTCGAGTCGAGGGCTACCGGACGGCACTCCAGGACCCCCAGGCCCACATCCAGGCGGTGGTGGACGCCTTCCACGCCGGCGCCTCCTTCCCCGGAGTCAGCGCCGCCGTCTCCCTCCCCGACGGACGGGTTCTCACGGCAGTGGCCGGGGAGGCCGACACCGTTCGCCATATCCCCATGACCCCCGAGGCCCGAATGCTCCAGGGAAGCGTGGGGAAGACCTATTTCGCTGCCCTGGCCATGCGCCTGATAGAGGAGGGAAGACTGGAGCTCGACGTTCCCGCGTCCCGGTACCTGGGGCATCATCCCTGGTTCTCCCGCGTACCCAACGCCGACGCCATCACCGTCCGCCACCTCATGACCCACACCAGCGGTGTCATGCGATACGAGTTCAAGGAGGCCTTCACCGTCGATCTCACGGCCCAGCCGGACAAGCAGTGGCGTCCCGAGGAGCTCCTGGCCTACGTCCTGGACGAAGAGCCGTCCTTCGCACCTGGGGACGGATGGGAATACTCCGACACCAACTTCATCCTCCTGGGGATGATCATGGAGGAGATCACTGGCCGGCCCTGCTACGACGTCATCAGGGCGTGGCTCCTCGCACCCCAGGGCCTGGAGGACACGGTCCCGTCCGATTCCCGGACCATCCCGGGGTTGATCCAGGGGTACGCTGGCCCCGCCAACCCCTTCGGCGGAACCGACGAGGTCCTCCTCCCCGACGGGCGCTTCGTTATCAACCCCCAGTTCGAGTGGGCCGGAGGGGGCTTCGCGTCCACGGCCGGCGACCTGGCCCGCTGGGCTCGAGCTCTCTACACGGGCGAGGCCTTCCACCCTTCCCTCCTCCCTACCATGCTGGAAGGTGTCCCGGCCCGGCTGGGCCCGGGCAGTCGCTACGGGCTGGGCGTCATTCTCACCGACACTCCCGCCGGACCCAGCCAGGGACACAGCGGGTTCTTTCCCGGCTACCTCACGGAAATGGCGTACTTCCCCGAGCTGGACGTCGCCGCGGCCGTCATGGTGAACACCAGCGTGGGAAGATCCCTGGGTCGCTCGCTGAACGGCGTGCTGGTGGAGCTGGCCCAGGCGGCGGGCGTGAACTCACCGGCTGCCGCGAATCCCGCCACGTCCTCAGAGTGGGAAGTCAGGCCACTCCGAAAGGAGCGCTGAGGATTCCACCACGTGCATTCCCGCCTCCTGGAAGCGGAGGAGCGCCGCCTCGGCCGGGGCGGTGAAATCGAAGAGGAACTCCCCGGGATGGGACGGATCCGGAACGGCCACCGCTGACATGCAGTCCCGGAGGATGTAGACCTTCCTGGCCAGATCCTCCGACACGGCCGTGAGAAGGTCCTCGATGGTGCTCTTCACGCAGTGGCTCGCCGCCTGGCCCGCGATGATCACCGCGTCGGCCTCCAGGAGCTCGGAAAGGAAGGCTTCGTTCCGTTGGGCAAGGGCTCTGCCGTCGAAGGTGGTGGTCACCTCCGGCCCCAGGACGGAGTAGTACTCCGTAAGGGCAGTTTCCCCCTTGGCCACGATGGGCGCGGGCGTCTCCCGGGCGTAGGCATGGAACATGCGCGCCTCCTGGATCACCCCCGCCAGGTCGTACCCCGGGCTGCCCAGGAGGCAGTGGGGCGGCCAGAGGTAGAGTCTGTACTTCCCCTTCCGCTCCAGCTCCTCGCAGTAGTACACCACCTGACGGAGCAGCCACTCGTAGTCGCCGCCGGCCAGCCATCCAGCCAGCGCCGGGTTCGGGCGCAGCCGTCCCTGGCGGATGTCCTCCGCCTCCACCTCGCGGTTCGGAGCCGGCACGGTCCCGTCCTCCCGGAGCCAGAAGGAAGGCGAGAAGATCTGGTGAGGTGTGTGGGTGTCCAGCGTACAGGTGATCCTGGTGATGGCTCCCAGGTTCCGGTAGATGAACCTGGCGGTGCGGTCGTTGTCGTGGACAGCGCCCCGCCCGCTCCGTCCACCGACGAACAGCGTCCCCTCCGGGAAGCAGAAGTCCTTCTGCGCGTCGATGAGGAGGAGGTCGATGCGGGGCTGGTCCTGCCATGCGGGAGAGAGCCCGTGCTGCCGGCGCCAGCCGATGGCGGCCTCAAGGAGTACGGCGTGGTCCGGACCGAAGTTCCAGTCGGATGCGTGTCCGGTCCTGTAGAATCCCGGAACCGGCAGCACCTGGAATCGGTGGTTGGCCCATGACATGGTGGTGTCCTCCGGAGGTCCGCCTCCGCGCCCGATGCCCACAAGCACCCTTCCCACCGTCCGAACATGAGCCCTGCCGTGGCGGCTGGCAAACCTCGGACGGAGGGGACGGTTCCGCCGGAGCCCGACTTCACAGGTTCGGAATCGGCCCCGCGAAGCCCGGCGCCCTCGGCATCTCCACAAGCCGGGCCAGGATCCTCATGGCCAGCTCCCCGATCCTCACCATCCCGGGAAGGTCGATCAGCCCCACGTCGTCTTCCGGCTTGTGGTATTGATCGTGGTACCGCGTGAAGAAGCCCACCCACGGGATGCCGGCCTGCCAGAAGCAGGCATGATCGGTGCCTCGGGGGGAGCTGGCCTCCGGGCGCAAGAGGGACAGCCCTGGGGTGTTGGCGTCCAGGACCAGGGGGATCCAGGCCGGGGAGGTCTCGCCCCCCGACACCACCAGGGTGTCACCCCTGAGGCGGCCCACCATGTCGAAGTTCATGAGGGCTTCCGTCCGGCTCAAGGGGACCTTCGGCCCTTCGAACACATAATGGCAGGAGCCCAGGAGCCCCTCCTCCTCCGCCCCCCAGAAGGCGAACAGGATGGAGCGCCTGGGAATCGGGGCATTCCCCCCCTCCCCCACCGCAGCCGCGAACACACGCGCCATCTCCAGGACCAGGGCGGTGCCGCTGGCGTTGTCGTCGGCACCGTTGTTGGGCCCCCGGCTTTCATCGGGAAGGTCTCGGTATCCGATGTGGTCATAGTGGGCTCCCACCACGATCCACTGGCGGCCCAGGCGCCCGGCCCCGGGGAGGGCGGCCAGGACGTTCCGGGAGGAGAGGAGGGTGTCGCCCCGGCGG
>Ga0209164_1003499_pt1 | contig 14882 bp, 13 predicted proteins | sample MTBNYHSulfiMetaG_FD_187458 | JGI IMG/M metagenome (GOLD analysis project Ga0209164, IMG submission 187458) | Enrichment culture microbial communities from rom New York Harbor, USA that are MTBE-degrading - MTBE-NYH (New York Harbor Sulfidogenic)... | ecosystem: Environmental > Aquatic > Marine >...
ATCCATCACCATGGTCCAGGAGATAGTCATGATGTTGTCTTTCTTCCCATCATGGGTTGTCACGAGTACCACAGGCCCTGATTCCATCAAAGTAAAAGCCTTGCTCAGTTTCAACTGACGCATGAGGGCGCCTCCGATAGTCTTGCCAGGATTGCGCGGTCGATGTCAAGTCGCCCAACGGTGGCGCGAGGCTCGTTTAAAATTTAGTAACTTCTGCATCAAGTGAATCATAGGCGCTTCTTGCGATGAACTCTCCCCTCTCCACTGAAAATCCAATGTTGGCTAATCTCATCTCCAGCTTTTTGGCAAGTGCCGCATGAGATATACCCAATTTCAATTAGAGTTTTAAACAGGCCGTCCTGATATGATGTAATACTCCGGGCGCGTCTAATCGGGCTAATCTTGGCATAATTTCTCATCCATCATTTTTTGATTACCCTGTAAATCTTAATATCTTAAGGGCGTCCCGCTGCCCTTTCACGACCGGCAGCAACGCGCTCCGCAGGCATGACAAGGGGCAGGATCATCCAGACAGCGGATACAAAAACAACGGACCATTTCATCTTTTCATCCTCTTCGGCGGTTAGTGGGACGTAAGGTGACTTCGTTGAATTACCTGGTGTTTTTATCAACGCAACGACTTGGACATGTCAGAGGTGGTAACCCCGACGATCCTGGCGATTTCAGCCAGCGGCACACCATACCTCTCCAACAGGTCGATCTCTATCCGTCGCCGAATCTTTGACAAATGCGGCATCCCTTTCCCTCATGTTTTGCCCGACGATAACATAGTAATTCATCAAAGTCACCAACGTCCCCAAGCGCCCTTCGGTACTTGGAGATTCTTCTTGCTTTTATGTATCCCAAAAGATACAATTTATTCATGATCGAAATCCGGCAAACCGAGGCATATTTTCATTGGTTCGACAGCTTGCGCGATCGACAGGCACGGGCGCGCATCAATGCCCGTATCCGCCGTCTGTCGCTTGGCAACTTTGGCGACGTGAAGCCGATTGGCGAGGGCGTCTCGGAACTGCGAATAGATTTTGGTCCCGGCTACCGAGTATATTTCGTACAGCGCGGCCAGACGTTGGTGGTTTTGCTTGCCGGCGGCGATAAACGTACTCAAGACCGGGACATCAAGAAAGCGCTCAAATTGGCGCGAGAATTATAGGAGACTATCATGACAAAGACGAAAACCCGCCCTTGGCATGCTGTAGAACATTTGGAAACCGCAGAGGATATGGCCGCTTATCTGGAAGCTGTACTCGAAGAAGGCGACCCCGCTCTGGTGGCGGCAGCCATGGGGGATATCGCACGCGCGAAGGGAATAACGCAAATCGCTCGCGAAACAGGTCTCGGACGCGAGAGCCTTTACAAGGCGTTATCACCCGAAGGCAATCCGGAGTTCGCTACGGTACTTAAAGTCCTGCGGGCGCTCGGATTACGGCTTCACGCAACCGCGGTCCAGCCATAGACTTTGGGCAATGAGGGACGGGTATTGATTTATTGACATAGATCATCCCATTACCTTGAGTTGGTTTTCTTTCACGATTTTTTCGCCCCGTTTTACGGACTGGCTGGCCGTGGGTTGTGAAATGCCAAGCCGTTTGGAAACCTCCAAGGTGCTGATGCCAAGTTCCCGTGCTGCCCAGTAACATAGCACGCTGCGAGCTTCAACCGTTTCCGGATACCTTCCCGGTCGTGTAACGATATCTTGGTCTACACCAAATAGGGCTGCCACTTGGCCAACCAGCCAATCAAAATCATAGCCCTTGGCCTGATAGCGGTAGCGGCGTTCAAGTTGCTGCTGGCAGCTTTCCAAAACCTCTTGGACAAAATTGCCATCCCCCAGGATACGTTCATCTCCTTTAATTCGGTCTTTGGTTCCACGTAACGCTTTGGCGGAAGCCCACCCGCCCAAGCTCCGTATTAAACCGCCGCCAACCAATTCAGGTCTTTTGCCGTCGCTTACACCTTCCTCGACAAATCTGCTATATAAAAGCCGCGCTTTAGATACCTTCTGCCCGAATAGGGACAATATATATTCCGTGTTTTGCCAATCATTGTTACATTTCCCCATTAAAGCACAATGCCCACCATAGGGAAACCCCTTTAGGCTCTTATAGTCCGGCACAAGCCTGGCACGCAAGGGGTTAAGGTGAATGTAACGTACCAGCTCCAGTAAATAAGGGTCTTGCTGGCAAAGAATTGACTTGTATCGATTCTGGAAAAGATGCCCATGGCGACCATGCCGCCGATTGAATTGGACAGCATACCCAGTCAAAAGCCTTCTCATGACGGTGGCAATCGGCGTAAGACCGGTACGTATCAAAAGGTGCACATGGTTGGGTATCATCGCCCATGCAAAACAATCGGTATGCGTCTCAATCAACACCTTGCCGAGCCGGTTTACAAAGGAGTCGCGATCGGCATCGTCCCAAAAGATTTTTCGCCGCTCGATTCCACGCACGATAATGTGGTGAAGCGCACCCGCAGCATCAATTCTGGCTTTTCGTGGCATACCAAATACAAATAACAAGCAAATCTAATCATGGTAATCAATATACCAATACCCGTCCCCTACCATCCGCGCACGATGATGTGGTGAAGCGCACCCGCAGCATCAATTCTGGCTTTTCGTGGCATACCAAATACAAATAACAAGCAAATCTAATCATGGTAATCAATATACCAATACCCGTCCCCTCAACGTCCCATTTACAACGGGCTGCTCAGTGGCGGCGGGTTTTTTTGCCGTCCTCTGTAGCAGCGAGGTTAGATTTTTCTTCATTTGGCGCATCAAGCTTGAGCTTCCCCTCACCTTGCAATGTGGCCAACGGCTCTACCCTCCGAAAAACTGACATAAGAATCTTCAGCTCCATCAACTCATTTCCGGCACTACGCCGTGCAAGCTCGGACTGTATTTTGGCAGGGATCTCCATTTTGGAGATTAGTTCTTTCTTTGCTTTGAGTACAAAATCTAGTCTGGCTTGGTCGAGCTGCAGCTCTTTCAGTTGTACCTCCAGCTTTGTAAGCCTCCGTTGAGACATTCCATTTTGAATACGATTGTACGTGTCATGAACGTCATCTATTGAGCTGGTTACTGCTGCGACAATTCCAGCAAGCATCCCTGCCACCAAGACAGCCTCTTTAAGCGTAATACGACCTGGAGATCCATAATGTATTTCTTGTATTACAGGCCGGTCATCATAAGGGACCTTCCAGTACAAGCTGTGGTAAAAATTTATGGCACTGTATCCGCCACGCCACGGATACGTGGCGTAAATGCCTGTAAACCAATCAATTGCTCTCTTATCTACAGAGTCGATTTTGACGCCAGAGAGTGAATATATGAGGCTATAACACTGAACATATAGCCTCGAGAGAGTTGCCAGCTCTTGCATGTCCCATCTTCGGTCCAGCCTTAAGTTCACATCGCCGATATCCATTTTCTCTCCTCATTTGAATCTAACGATGAGGTCAGGTGCAGCCAGGGCTTCCACTGACTTCAATAAAAACGATTGATTTTCAATATACCGACACATTCCAAAATCGGCACGGCCCTGGCTGTCACCTGGACTGATATGTTCGCCGATTCTAATTCCCGGCGCTCATTTTTGGCCAGTGTCTTGCGCCAGCTTCTTGAGCAAGCGTTTGCTCTGAAACACGATAGACCTTATTTCTCTTTTCTCGTACTGCGTGAGATTTACGTAGTTTCCTGTGTCTAAAGCAAGAAATCGGATAACCTGCATGACATCGATAACTATCTCGGCATACCACTAGTTTCGATTATCCAAGCGCGTGGTCCGTAATGTTCAAAGTTATTCCGCAACATCTTGCGCAGCGTTTCCACAGAAGTTTCTTGCGAATCTGTCATTACGAGGATTTTGCTTTGAACGGTCATGAGAATCCATTGGGGATCTTGACACCGCTTGAGGGCCTCGGGAAAACTGATGATTTCATGGGTTTTCTCATACATGGGCAGCGGGACGCTCTTTCAAAATTTATTAACTTCTGCATCTAGTGAATAATTGGCGCTCCCTTGTTATGGACTCTCTCCTCTCCACTGAAAAGCCGACGCTGACTAAACTCATCTCCAGTTTTTTGGCAAGCGCCGTATGAGTTATACCCAATTTCAATTAAATTATTAAAGAGCGTCCCGCTGCTACATTCTCGCGGTTCGGTTAAGCGTTTTGTTAAATTCTACTTCTTAATGAAGTTTAGAAGATCATCGTTAATAAATTGGTTCGGTTTCCATCCTTTTATTAACTTATCCAAAACGAAACTATCAAATGCACTGATTGCGACCCCGGTGGCAGTACCTACTCCAGATCCTGTAAATAAATCCAAAGCAATACCAGTTCCTGTGAATATTGCCCATCTTGAGGTTTTGCTTGGGAGCTTATCAATCCATGAATCAGATGTAACTTCTTTGTAATATGATTTCAAAAGGTTACTATCTGGCTCCTGCCCTTTTATCCATGATGAAAACTCATCTGAGCGTTCTAATATTGCACAAAATTCCTCAAGTGTGCGATTACCGGAATTGATGGACTTTTGTACAGCTTTAGAGTCGTTGAGCACAAAATCTTGAAAGTTGCTTCTGATTTCGTCAGAGCCTCTTTTTTGGCTTATTAATACATCAAATCTTGATTGCAAAATATCCGCCTGGTTATCGTTCACAGCGACTTCAGTGTTGTATTTTGCCCATAAAGAAAGGTCGGCAATAGTTGTTCCATAATCTGCCAACAAAGCTGAAGGGTTATTTATTTTGGTAGCCTCACTGAAGGATTTTGCTAATTCGGCAAAATTAATATTTGTTTGTAACGGAAACCCTTCTCCCTTAACGACTGGTGAAAAATTAAATATTACTTGTTGAGACAGCTTTGGATCAAGCTTCTTTAGTTTTCGGAAAACATATTCGGAGATAAATTTCCCATCCTGAATTTCAGCAACAATTTGTTTGGTTATTTCTCCTTGATAACTAATTGGCTCAATATATTTTATAAGTCTATTGGCCAATCGGCGCCCTTTACCCTTTTTGCCTGTTATTTCTTGCAGTATAGTTTGGGCACCAATATCTAAGCGTTGGTTTTCAGAACTTATTAGCCCGAAATCATAACGAGCATATGGTGAATTCTCGTTCCTACTAAAAGCCCCTATCATATGTTGCATATATTTTATTTTGAGTCGGCCATGCTCTAATAAACGTATTAATGTCTCAGGATTACATTGTTGCAGAAGACCTTTTAGTGAAGAATATTTTAGTATAAGTATTACTTCTCCATAAAAAAGTAAGGATTCAGCCATTTGACCAATATCGAATGACGTTCCTTCTGGATATTTTGGAGGTATACAAATTCGATCAAACATTCATTTCCGCGCCGTTTCCTTGAATTTAACGGCCCAGCGTAACCGGCTGAGCGAAGCGGAGTCCGGTTTACGCTGATGTTGGCTCAATCATTCTTTGGTTCGAACCTTCTATACTTCTTCGAAGTAGAGTCCCACCGAAAATATTTCAAATTGCCGTATCCGGATTTGCATAGCTTATTCAGAAGGTTTTGTACACTCGATTTCTCATCAAAATTAATCTTCTTGATTTGATGATAGAAGATCGTCCAAGTGACTAATGCATCAGACCAGGTAACTGTATCTTGATTGAAAAGGAACACATATTCAGGGGGTACAAAAGACTTTTTTGCCTTCTTTATTCCGGTCCCGAGTTCTGATGTCAGCTTTTGTTTATTCGCACCACATGTGGAAAGAATCAGAATAACAGGTCCGTGGTAATAGCAAAGCTGTGAATACATATCCTGCACACCGGAGGCGAGCTCGACCCATGAAACATCGTCCCGGCCTATCGCAACTCCGGTCTCATCCCCGTGGGCGCTCAAGTGCAAAAAAAGTGGAGTCTTGTCTTTCTTGTCCCCTTTGATACAGCCAATATATCTGCAGGTCTGCCACAGTTCCTGAGCATCCCGAAGAAGAAAGGCCGAGACTGAGTGGCCAAGGAGTATACAAGCTTGTTCTAGAGCTGCGCGCTCCCCTAGGTTTTCAAGCAGGTCAAGAGGATTTGGACTCTCCAGAATAAACACTCTTCCAGATTTCATATGAACTCCTATCAGTCAGATATCAATAAGCCAACGGGGAAGTGAGTGGCCGGGCGGCCTTCAAGAACAAACCTTCGGAGTTTTACCCACTATCGCTTAAAGAATCACATTGGGTGTCAAATCTTGCATAGTGAATAAATATGGTTAAAAAAGCGGTCAGGTCCGCTGTTGACGACTATTTGGTCATGAAGAGGCTGAAATAATGGATTCAGAAATTCATTGTATTTGGGTAAATGGCTGTGTTTTGCCATGATCAGACTCCGAAGTCAGATGCCGGTTTTTGACAAAGAATATCCCAAGTCGGGATTAGCATCGTTCTGTTTGTAAGGTTGTGAAACGGAAATCTTCGGATCTAGGCTGAGAGTTTTTGCTCCCAACAGGCCGCAAAGGCTCCTGTCAGGAGCGGGGTATGGGGTATTTGAGAGGATGGTTCATAAGCGGCGCGTAAGCTGAAAGCTGAAAGGTCAAAGGTTAAAGGTTAAAGCGCAAAGCTGAAAGGTCAAAGCTGAAAGCCCAGGACACTCGGTTGATAGCTGATTGATTGAATGGGGGTATCTTATTGGGAAATGAGCATAAGTCAAGAAAAATCATGTCTCGGTAGGGGGCATGCATTCACCTGAAGTCGAGGGGCCTCGCGGCTGCACAGCTCGGCAAGGGAAAAGGGGAGCAATTCCAGAATCGCGACCCTGCCGGCGGGATTTGTGTCAAATTGAAAGTTCCGATTTCAAATTGTCCAACGCCTTAAAATGTCAGGCAAAAAATCGCTTCCTTCCAATTGACCGGATGCTCTTTAACCACCAGGCCGTCAATCATCTGAAAAAACGCCGTCATGGGTCAATTCTGTCGTCGACTCTTTTATTGCACCGCAGACCTCTTCAGATAAGGTGTGCATTCAACTACGCATCTTTGGCGGCATTGCGTCAAGAATCCTATCCGGGGCCGACAAATGGAAGGCCCTCTGTGAGGTCGGGCGCCAGTCGCTGGGTAATTACTTGAAATCGTAATAAAAGTTCAGAGGAACGCAAGGCGGATCACCGGTTACGATTCTCCTTTGACCGAGGGCCGGGTTTGTGCTAAAATGCACAAAGTCGGCATAACTCAACCACAGGAGCGGAGAGAGAAATGAGTTCAGAAAGTCCCTTGAAAGACAAGGTTGTCCTGTTGGTGGATGATGAGCCCGATATCCTCGAAACCGTGGCTGAAGAACTGGATATGTGCATTACGCACAAGGCCACGGATTACGAACGGGCCCGTCAATATCTCCAGAGCTATACCTATGATATCGTGGTGTTGGATATCATGGGCGTCAACGGATTTGATCTTTTGAAGATCTCCGTGGCCAAGGGGTTTCCCACCGTCATGCTCACGGCCCATGCCCTGAGCCCGGAAACCCTGGCGAAGTCAATTAAATTAGGGGCTCTTTTCCTTCTTCCGAAGGATAAGGTTTCGGAACTGAAGCCCTTTCTCGAAGAGGTGGTCGTGACAGGAGGTCAATCCGGATGGAAGCGTCTCTTCCATAGACTCGGGGAGTTTTTTGATCATCATTTCGAGCCCGACTGGAAGGAAAAGGATCAATTCCTCAAGGAATTCATAGAGGAATTAAAGAGCTGAGGGGGAACGGGCGATGTCTTTCCGTCATCCCGGTTCACACCCTTCGGGGGGATAGGTTCCGACCGTCTCCCGATGATCCCAACGCTCTGATAGGGAATATCCGATCGAGCGGATTAAACCGGGCCGGTCCTGTTTCGATCGGCCCTTTTTATGTCCTCTTCTGTCGCAAGGAAGATGCAGGGCTTGCCCGAGAGAGGATTTTTGTCGACGAAAACGACTGTGTCATACACGTCTTCGATGGTCCTGTAGGTCACCACCTCTTCGGGTGTCCCGATCTTATGAATGGATCCCTTATTGAGAAGGAGCAATCTGGAGGAATACTCGCTGGCGAGGTTCAGATCGTGGAGTACCATAACGACCGTCAGCCCCAATTCCTGATTCAACCGTTTTACAAGTTCAAGGATACGCACCTGATGGGTGATATCCAAATGGGCGGTCGGTTCATCCAGCAGCAGCAACGTCGGCTCCTGCGTCAAGGCCCTCGCTATGGAGGCCAGCTGCCTCTCCCCCCCGCTGAGTTCGCACATCCGCGTCTCTTTCAATCTGAGCGCGCCCGTTAACCCCAGATATTCCTGCGTGATGGCATCATCAACACCCGTTTCAAGGAACTGGTATTTCCGGTAATGGGGGATTCTTCCAAGGAGTACATACTCTTGCACGGTCATGGACGTCGACTCCAGGGTTTGCGAGACCACGGCGATCTTTTGCGCAATCTCCTTGTGACGCATCTTGTCTATATTCTGGCCCTCTATGAAGATTTTCCCCCGATCGGGTTTCAAGACCCGCGAGATCACCCGGAGCAGGGTTGTTTTTCCGCACCCGTTCGGCCCGATGATCCCCAAAAGCTCGCCGGGGGATACCCTGAAGGTGATATCACGGAGGATGAGGTCCTTTCCATATCCGCAGGAAAGGTTCTCCACCTTAAGGAGCGCATCGTTCACAAGGTAACCTGCCTTTTGCTCAGGGCATACACAAAAACCCCGCCCCCGATGATCCCGGTAATGACGCCCACCGGCAGCTCGAAGGGGTCGATGACAATACGCGCAAGGGTGTCGCAAAGGATCAGAAACGATGCCCCTGCCAGGAACGCCGTGACGAGAAGGATACGATGGTCCGGCCCCGTAAACATGCGCATGAAATGGGGAATGATGAGGCCTACGAATCCTATAATGCCTGCGACGGACACGCTTAAACCCGTAAGCACCGACGCGATGATAAACAAGATCCGTTTTGTCTTCTCCACATCGATCCCCAGATGGATCGCCTCTTCTTCCCCAAGCGCAAGGGCATTCAGGTCCAGGCAGAAAAAATACGACACGATGAGTCCCGCAAGCGCGCCGACGACGGCAACTTTGATGAGAAGCATGTTGGGTTCGTCAAGAGACCCCATGATCCAGAACACGATGTTGTGAAGGTCCTCCTCGCTGCGGGACACCGCCATGATGAGCATCACCAGGGAGGAAGAGATAAAACTGATCATCACGCCCGTCAGCAACATGCCCTGGGTCTTCAACGCCCCCGTTCTCATGCTGATGCGGTACACAAAGATGATGACCAGGATGGCGCCCAAAAAGCCGGAGAGGGGAAACGCAATGACCCCTATGGCGTCATACCACCTGAATACAATATTCATGCATACGCCCAATGAAGCGCCGCCGGATATCCCCAGGGTGTACGGCTCCACAAGGGGGTTCCTGAAAACCCCCTGCAATATGGCCCCGGCAAGGCTTAATGAACCTCCCACGGCAAACCCTAAGACGATCCTCGGGAGACGGATGTCGAACAGGATGCTGTACTCCCCTGACCCTTTTCCTTCCAGCATGATGCGAAGCATTCTTTTTATCGGTATCCCTGCGGCGCCCACGCAAAGGGAAATAATGCAAATGCCGCACAACAAGGCCCCGACAATGGAGAGAAGCATCAGCCATCGGCCCATCTTTTTATCCATCATTTCACATCCCCCTGGCCAGGATCAGGATGTATCAGCCCTGCAATCTCTCTCAGGGCCTCTACAAATGTGACGGGGGTGGGGCTGCAAAGCTTGTCCGGATCGACAACGTATACGTTTTGGTTCTTTACCGCGGCAATGGACGGATACGTCATCCACCTTTCTTTCTCCCGTTTTCCGGCTTCACCCTCGCTCGAACCCATTGTGGCGACAATGATCACTTCCGGGTTTACGCTCAGGACCTTTTCCCTGCTGTAGGTCCCCCCCCCTTCATTCAGGGCGACATTTATCCCCCCGCCCAATTCGATGTAATCGTTTAAAAACGATTTTTTTGTCACCGCATGAAGCGGTTTAATCCCCAGCTGCATAAAGACCGTTTTTTGGGGCAAGCCCTCTACCTTCATGCGGATCGCCGCCACCCTCTTTCTGGCATCTTGGACGATCTCTTCTGCGGTTTTTCCCTGCCCAAGGATTTCTCCCAATTCAATAAACTGCCGGCACATCTGCTCGAAGCTTTTGGGGTAAGAGAATTGAACCACGCGTATTCCCATTGCCTTCAGTTTTGTCAATTGCTTTTGCCTCGCCAGGTTGCTGGCAATCACCAGGTCGGGCTTGAGGCTGATGATCTTTTCCAGGTTGGCCTGGAGGAGGGTGCCGATCTTTTCCTTGTATTTGGCATCCTCGGGCTCCACGCAGTAGACGGTGTTTGCAACCAGTCTGTCTCCGGCGCCCAGCAGATAGATCCGTTCAGTGATGGTCTGCCCCAGGGAAATGACCCGTTGAGGGACCGGGCGGGCCGTGCCCCCACGCTGATCCTGATCCGCCAACAGGGTGGGAGGGGGTGAGAATAGAAATGCTGCGGCAATGAATATTTCCTGAATCAAACGAATGCATTGAACGCGTTTCATGGCACCTGTCCCTTCATCCGGACCTCCCTATCCGGTCCCATAGCGGGCGATTTCAACAAGGGCCCGAAGAACCCGGGATCCCCCGCAACAAGGCCTCTTGTCCCCCTTTGGGAGCCCTCTGCCGCAGTCGTTGCCGACGCCTGCCATAGAGGACGGCGAAAATCCTTACAGGCGTGCCAGGATCCCATCCACGTTGCAATGGGTCTCAAAATGATCGGCAAGCCTGTCATACTGGTGAAACCGGGCCAGCCTCCCCGGCACGGGGGGTCTTTCTTTGAGGCCTTTGCCACGCCTGATTTGATTGAGGAAGTCCCCCCTGAATCCCGGTGAATCCAGGATGCCGTGGACATAGGTCCCGGCAATACGGCCGTCATTCAAGGCCCACCCGTCTTCCCAGACCCGGCGCTTTCCCGGCTCGTGGATTCGCAACAACGGCCCCCCGGTCCTCTTCAGGATTCGGCTTCTCCCCATGTGGATCTCATAGCCGCTGACCCGTTTCCCGGTTTCGAGGGAGGTCCCGGTCACCTTTCTCACCACCTTCTCCCCTTCAAGGAGGGTCTCCACGGGAAGGATGCCCAGGCCCCGGATCACCTTGCTTTCCGATTCGACCCCCAAGGGATCCCTTACCACCTCGCCCAGGAGCTGATATCCCCCGCAGATCCCCAAGACCCTCCCGCCTCCCGCTACAAATCGAACGATCTCCTTTTTCCACCCGGACCGGCCCAGCCAGGCCGCGTCGTCCATGGTGTTCTTGGTCCCCGGAAGGACGAGGCAGTCGTATTCAGGGGAGAGGTCCCGGGGTCTCACCAGGTAATTGACGACCACGTCCTTTTCCCTTTCAAGCCCTTCCATATCCGTGAAATTGGAGATGGCACGCAGCTTCAAGACAGCGACATTGACGGTCCCGGGGCCTATCGGCTTCAGGGTGCGCCGATCCTCCTGGACCGCCACCGAATCTTCGGGATCGATGTGGATATCAATAAAAAAAGGGATCAGGCCGAACCCCGGTTTACCCGTCTTCTCCTCGATGTATCGCATCCCCGGCACAAAGAGCCTCGGGTCTCCCCGGAATTTGTTGATGAGGAATCCGATGGTGATCTCCCTCTCCTTCCGGGTCATCAGATGAAAGCTCCCGATGATCTGGGCGAAGACCCCTCCCCTGTCGATATCCCCTATCAAGACGCAGGGCGCCCCTGCCTCACGGGCCATTTTAAAATTGACCAGGTCGTTCTGCTTCAGGTTCATCTCACAGCAGCTTCCCGCCCCTTCCATCACGATCAGATCGTACTCACGGGAAAGCCTGTTGTAGGATTCCATGACCACGTCTCTCAGCCTCGGTTTCAGCTCGTGGTAATTGAGGGCGTCCATGGTTCCGTAGACCTTTCCCTGAAGGATCACCTGGGCGCCCGCCTGGGAGGAGGGTTTGAGAAGGATGGGATTCATGTGGACCGAAGGGAGGAGGCCGGCCGCCTCGGCCTGGACCACCTGCGCACGGCCGATCTCCCCTCCCTCTATGGTCACGAAGGAATTGTTGGACATATTCTGGGCCTTGAAAGGGGCGACCTTAAACCCCCTTCTCCTGGCAATGCGGCAGAAGGCCGCTGCGACGATCGATTTTCCCACGTCGCTCCCGGTCCCCAGAAACATGATAGCCTTGGCCATTGACTCTCTCTTTCCCCCGGATCTCATAACCCATCTTCCGCAGCGCTGAAGGCCGGTTCGTGCGGATTTTTTGTGGGGGCCGATCTCAATAAGTTAAAGGGAACGCATTTCAAAGTCTGCCGGTTCAATCAATCTCTTCAGCGTGCTCCAGATTCCGCCATCCCCTTGCTCCATGCGCTTTGCTCCCTGCCCCCTGCTCCCTGCTCCTTGCTCCCTGCCCCCTACCCGTATCTGCGGCAATACTCCACAAAATTGGGCGCCGCCTTTGGATTGGACCCCCAGTGCAGGTGCACATAGGACCCCAGGACCCTGTTTTTAACAAAACCCTCGTTAACCGCTGAATCGCCCTTGCGACCCCTCACTGCATAGATACATTCAACATCCGTTTCGGTCTCTTCGATCATGGAGTAGTGGAACTCGTGCCCCCTTGCCCGTGTCCCTGCCGGCCCCAGGATCCCCTCCTGCCGGGTGATGATTTCACGATATCCGAGGGCCTTGAGCCCACGCGCCATCTGTGCCCTCATGGGGAAGATGCCCGCCATGGGAAAGGATCGTCCCTCCAGATCCCGGATCTCCTTCATCAGAAACATGAACCCGCCGCACTCCGCATAGACGGGCCTTCCGCTCAACCCGAAGGCGCTTATCTCTCCCAAGAGTCCCCTGTTTTTGGAAAGGGTCTCGCAGTGGAGTTCGGGATACCCGCCTCCCAGGATCAGCCCCTTGATCCCATGAGGGAGATGTCGTGCGCGTAAGGGCGAAAAGGGGACCAGGTCCGCCCCGGCTTCCCGCAAAAGACGCAGGTTCTCGTGATAGTAAAAGGAGAATGCCTCGTCCCTTGCGATGCCGATGCGGACGTCAGGGGACCTCTTCCTGTCGCTTTGCGGAAAACCTTCCGACCGCACAGGGACCTTGGGCAGGGACTCCAACAGACGGTTCAAATCCAGGTTGTCCTCAATCCAGCGGGCCAGGATGTCCTCGTAGCCGTCATCCGGCCTGAAATCATCCTCCGTGACAAGCCCCAGGTGTCGGGAAGGGATCCCAAGCCCTTCATTGCGCGGCAGGCATCCGAATACCGGCAGACCCGGGATGGCGTTTATCGCATCCGCCAGCATGTTCGCGTGGGCCTCGCTCCCCACCCGGTTGAAGATGATCCCTTTTAGAGGGAGTTGAGCATCGAATGTGTAAAACCCAAGGGCCATTGCCGCGGCCGATCGCGCCATGGATCGGGCATCGATCACCAGTATGACCGGGAGATCCAGCCACTTGGCCATCTGGGCGGTTGAACCTGATTCATCCCTCCCCGAGAACCCGTCGAACAACCCCATCACGCCTTCCACCACCGCCACATCCGCATCCCGGCAATAGCGGCCAAAGATATCCCGGTTCTCTGGGCGGTCCATCATCCACCCATCCAGGTTATGGGAATCTCTTCCGGTAATTCTGCGGTGATGCCCCGGATCGATGAAATCCGGGCCCACCTTAAAGGGCTGCACCCTCCATCCTCTCTTGACAAGGGCGGCCATGATTCCCAGGGCAACGGTGGTCTTTCCGCTCCCGCTGTGGGTGCCTGCAATGACGAACGCCGGAATCTTTCGGTTTGACATCATGGCAAGTTACGGCCTCCCTTCGTGCCATTATTTTCCGGCCGGGGATAAGCTGAAGGATTTGCCGCAATGGCCTTGTCCCTATGTCCGTCTCTGGTTAAGAACATGACGGCAGCTATCCGGCCGGACGAGTATCCCCGATTCATCGCGCCTTTTAGAATGCGATTTCATACCCGACCTTGAACATACGACCCATGCCGTAGTATAGGTAATTGCTGGTTGCAGTGGAAGACAAATCGCCCGAAACCTGGACTTCGGAATTGAAGATATTGCTCACGCCCGCTGTGATATACCCCCTCCACACCCTGTATTTCCCGAAAAAGTCGAGTGTAAAAGTGTTGTCCAGATTGTCTTCCCTGCTGCTCACGAGATCGGCGATCAATTGGAGGACCAGGTCATCCGTAAGGTAGGAGAGGCCCAGGCTGGTATTGAATTTGGGCCCGGTTTGATATTCTTTGCCTTTCGGATCGTTCGCCGTAGGATCGGCCCAGTAACCGGCCGTATTGAACGAGATGTCGCTCAAGAAATCATCATAATTCGCGAAGGGCGAAATGTCTATCTGCCATTCAATGCCCTTGGATGCATAATCGCCGGCATTGAAATAGGTTAGGGGATATCCCTTGGATCGGTCCAATTCGATTTTGTCGGAGTAATCCATATAGAAAGCGGCCAGGCGAATCTGAGCGAAGGAGACATCCAGTTTAACGCCTGCCTCATATGTCCACCCCTTCTCAGGTTTGAGATCGGGATTCCCCTTCAGGAAGCTGCTGGCGTTGTAAAGGTTGGTAAACGTGGGCGCACGGAAGGCCTTTCCCACGTTGGCAAAAAGATTCAGATCTTCGGTCGTCTCGAAAACCACGCCGAATGTGGGCAAAAAAATGTTGTAATTCTCCCCGTCGGCATCCGCATGAATGAATTGCTCCCTGGCGCCCACGGACAGCGACAGGCGGTCAAAGAATTCCCTCTTGAGCTGTACGAATACGGCATAATCGTCCCGGTGGTGTTTTCCATACTGGTTGTTGTAGTCTGCGGCACG
>Ga0209164_1003500_pt1 | contig 14875 bp, 11 predicted proteins | sample MTBNYHSulfiMetaG_FD_187458 | JGI IMG/M metagenome (GOLD analysis project Ga0209164, IMG submission 187458) | Enrichment culture microbial communities from rom New York Harbor, USA that are MTBE-degrading - MTBE-NYH (New York Harbor Sulfidogenic)... | ecosystem: Environmental > Aquatic > Marine >...
GAGGGCGACAATGCCGTGGTAACGAACAATACCGTGCTGAACAATGCCGGAGGCGCAATAGTGCTTGGGAGCGGTTCGCAGGTAAAGGACAACAAGATAACCGCAGTCGGGGATGCTGCAATATTGAGTGATGGGGATTCGCAACCGGAAGGCATATCAGTGCAGCAGATTCCGTTTTTATCTGAGGGCGCCTGCCTGACCGTCGGTTATGGTGAAAACATCATTGTCGAAAAAAATACAATCGCAAATTGTACGTCTACAGGCATTCTTGTCCTCCCGAGTGAAGGCGTTAAGGTCTGGACCAATACGGTAAGCGGCGCACTGTTTGGCATTGTTCTTGAATCCTATGGACCGCATGTCCTGAGAAATACTGTGAAGGGCACATTTGCTGGTATTATTGGCATGTCCTCTATCGGCTCCGCTCAGGAGATTATGGATAGTATCACCTCGGGCACACTGTCGCAAACTGTTGAGAAACATGCTTCAAGTTACAGGCAATTGCTCTCCGCACTCAACGGTGGGCCGTCCAGCATATACGACAGCAATACCGTTACTGAGACGATGATCGTCGGATATGTGATAGAGGATTATGCGCCTTCAATCATTAACAATAAAGCAATCAGTGTGCCGAGCACCTTTCTCGGGATGTTTTGCGATTACTTGATTTGGACCGAATCCGGATCCATTTCAGGCAATTACGCCTCCCACAGCAGCAACGGTTTCACAATCTGGACATACAACGCAGCCATCTCAAACAACACCTCCGAATACAACACTATTTTTGGGTTCTCAATAGCTTCCGAGGCGGGTACAATAAGCGGCAATACTGCTCGTTTTAACGGAGGCGCTGCGAAATGGGCCGGTGGTTTTTCTATCGAAGCAGGGTCCGGTGTCACGATCAGCGGGAATACGGCGTTATCGAACCAGATCGGTTTTGATATCTGTTCCTATGGGTCAGGCAACACGTTCACTGGGAATTCATCAGTCTTCAATCATTGGGAAGGCGTAACGTTCTGGTGTGGCGGAAGCCTCTCGGTAACCAATAACAAAGTTAATGACAACTCAGGAGAGGGCATTGCAAATGGTTTTGACGGCAACGTCAGTCTTTTCACCGGGAATACTGCCTTAAGGAATAGAACGGACATCTGCAATGAAGGGGGCACCCTGCCTGTTCCCGCGCCGGGGAACACCTTCGGGACATATGATCCGTCAAACTGCGATCTCCTGTAATTTAACTTTACCCACAAAAGGGGATGGTTTTATCCATCCCCTTTTGTCTGTAGTGTCAGATTTTACCTCTTAAATTATCGGGACAGCCTCACCCCATATTTAGATAGTCGTGAGCGATAATAATCATGTAGCGTTCTATACGCAATATGCGGATAAGCAGGGGTCTTTGATACCCTGAAAACCTCAGGAAACTCCCGATTTATTCTATGGTTGACGATAGGAGAAAACTTTTCTTGAGGTGAAGATGCCTGATGCCGGGTCAACATAGCGCCACACCATGCTTACGTCCCTTCCGCGAATGGTTATCAACGCATAACCGAGGAGATACTGATTATTGTCCCAGTCAAGGGGTTGGACGCGCTCCTTTTCGTAATACTCACCGTTCCAGACCGTAGTCTCCGCTTCGGCCCCTCCCGATCCTGAGATAACCTGATAGAGGGAATAGAGGCCATCTTGCGTCGAAGCGAGACCCACTGCGTAGACATGAGAATGGCCGGTAAAATAGAGATGCCCCCCGGCCCTGCCGAGAAGGCTCCAGAAGGCTTCACGATTCTCCATGTCTTCGGACCGTGTCCAGCCCCACTGCGTCATGAACTGAGGCATGTGGCCGAAAACAACGACATGGGGCTGCAGCGAAACATCACGCTTGGCCAGGCGGTCTTCTATCCAGTCAATGCTATTGCCTCGATAGTAGGCGGGGAAGGAGGGCCCGAACTGGTTCTGGTCCAGACCTATAAAAAAGGCATTACGATGGACAAAACTGAATTCCCTTCCGGGCATCGCCGGGTTGTCCGTTCTGCCAGGCGGGAAGGTAGGGACCATTGCCTGTTCCCATGCGGAAGTACAACTGTCGGCGTTGTCGCACCAGTATTCATGATTGCCTGGCACTGCGTAAACGTCTATTTGGGCCGCGTAGACCGGCGACATGGCTTGCAGCCATGCCTCGTACTGGGATATCAGGCCAGTGGTGTCCTCGCCCCTGCCGTCGATCAGGTCACCTCCAACAAGCACGAGGGAAACACCCTGAATGACCATGTCATTGGCCATGCTATGAACGGCATCGAGGTTCGTATACTGAACGGCGCTGGTCTTCTTGTCCCATTTGTTGTCGCTCATGTAGGCGAATTTCCATTCCGTGGGAGCCGACGACGAACCGCAGGATGTGAAAAGGGCAAGACTGATCAGGAGTAACGCGATCAGGAGATAATGCGTTGATCTCCTTTCCATCAAGACGCCTTCTGTAAAAAACACGCGTTTTCCCCCCGCTTGCGGTACCTTAGTCATCCGCTTTAAAATTATTGTGCAGAGAACCTTCTTTGCCGTCAGCGGCTATCTCAAGAAAAGGTTTGAAGAACGATTGGAAATCGGCTGCTGCCATTTGTTGGTTCCTTTAAAAAGACTTCGCCTGTTTGAATTAAAATCTACACCGTTTTGATGATCTCTGTCAATGAAAGCTTTCCATAAAAAGAGGCACAGTTTCGCGATGATAACCGTGCCTCTTTCTTATTTGCCGAATTTAAATTATTCTTTTCTTAACAGGCTAAACCGACGGTTTAGCAGAAGGAAGGCCTTCAGCCACCGCCGCTGAAGCCGCCGGAGAAAGACCCGCCGCCGGTTGACGGACCGCCGCCGTCCGGCATGGAACAGCTGAAGGATGATAACTGCTTCTTCACTTTTTCAGAGCCGCAATTAGGACATAAGGAATCCTCATCGGTAGTTGAGACATGCTTGAACAGGGCAAAATAGTTGTTGCAGCTTTCACACACATATTCATAAATTGGCATAGTTACGTAACTCCTCCCAATAAATATACTTTATTCTTTATTTATTTTACCTGTTGCCCGGTGAAAAGTCAATGGTCTGCCGTGCGCGAAAGAATCCCGGCAAGGTTCTCTCTGAACCGTTTTGGATGGCTTCCCTCCCAGTACAATTTGCCGCATTCACTGCACCGGAAAAATACCTGTTTTGAGAGGAATACAAACTCCGGAACAGAATCCTTCGCCTCTGCTTTGTCAGGTATTCTGGTAAGCAGGCCATTGCAGGCAACGCACCTGCTGAAGTGGGAGAAGTCTTTTAATCGTAAGGCATCGACCACTTCGACCAGCTGGTCTGCCGGGTTATTTGCATGAATACACACATGCTCTCTGACAGCCTTTCGTTGCACCAGGCCGGTGTCCCTCGTAAGAATAAGCCGTTCCTGTTCCAGAGCAATGCGTACGAGGTTCCTGTCACTGATGTGGGCAAAATAGAGGGTGTCGAACCCGAGGAATCTGAGCCATCTGGCGAGTCTCCCAAGCATGGCGTCAGCGATGAAACGGAATTCCCGTGAGCCGCAAGGAGTAAAGATTTTTTCTTTATCCTCGCGGCTCACGGGCAGCAACTATTCTTCGGTTGGCGTCGGTTCAGGAAGGGTAGGCTGAAAATCTCTCTGGACAAAGGTATTCCTGTATCTCGGCATACCCGTGCCTGCCGGGATTATCCTTCCCATAATTACATTTTCTTTGAGGCCTCTCAGTTCGTCGACTGCGCCGCTTATAGCGCCCTCTGTGAGGACGCGGGTCGTCTCCTGGAACGAGGCTGCAGATACGAAGCTGTCTGTTGTGAGAGAAGCCTTGGTGATGCCGAGGAGAAGGGGCTTACCCTGAGAGGGTTTTCCGCCTTCAGCTCTCACCCTGGCGTTCTCTTCCTGGAAGAACCGCCTGTCTACCTGTTCGCTGATGAGGAAGTTCGTGTCACCGGGGTCCTCTATCCTTACTTTTTTCATCATCTGTCTGACGATTACCTCGATATGCTTGTCATTGATCGTAACACCCTGCAGCCGGTAAACTTTCTGCACTTCGTCAACCAGATATCTCTGAAGTTCCTGGGGTCCCAGGATGTCGAGGATGTTGTGGGGGTTCACCGCCCCGTCCATGAGCGGTTCTCCCGCTCTTACCCAGTCGCCTTCATGCACTCCGACATGTTTTCCTTTCGGGATGAGATACTCACGGACTTCGTCCCCGCCTTTCACCACGACAACCCGCATGCCTTTGTGCGCGCCTTTGAATTCGACCATTCCGTCGATCTCGGTGACGATTGCCTGTTCCTTCGGACGCCTTGCTTCGAAGAGTTCGGCGACCCTTGGAAGACCTCCGGTTATGTCTTTGGTTTTTGTAGTCTCTCTCGGTATTTTCGCAAGGACATCGCCCGGATATACCATGTCATTTCTGTCAAGCAGGATATGGGCGCCTGCAGGGAGAAGATAGCGCGCAAGGACGGTTGTCCCCGGAATCTTTTGCGTGATCCTGCCCTGTTCGTCCTTGATCGAGATCCTCGGTCTCATATTTGCGGGATAATCTATGATGACCTTATGAGACAAGCCGGTTACTTCATCAACTTCTTCTTTGACAGTTACCCCTTCAATAATGTCTCCATGCGCGATCTTTCCGCCGATCTCAGTGAGTATCGGCATGGAATAAGGGTCCCATTCAACAAGTTTCTGGCCTATTTCGACTTTCTGCCCGTTTTTGACCATGAGTTTTGCACCATACACAACAGAGTACTTTTCTTTCTCCCTTCCCTTGACGTCAACCACAGCAATACTACCGTTCCTGTTCATGACAACGAGGAGGCCTTCTCTGTTTTTTACGGTATTTATATTGATAAATTTAATCGTTCCGGAATTTTTCGATTCGAGCACGGTCTGTTCAACAACTTTTGATGCTGCACCACCGATATGGAATGTCCTCATGGTGAGCTGTGTCCCAGGCTCACCTATCGACTGTGCAGCGATAATTCCGACGGATTCACCTTTTTCGACAACTTCACTCCGCGCAAGGTCTCGTCCGTAGCATTTTGTGCAGACACCGTGTTTCGACTCGCAGGTCAGCACCGACCGTATTTTGACCCTGTCTATTCCTGCCTCGATGACCTTATGGGTCAGTTCTTCGTCCAATTCTTGGTTCCTCTTGACGATGGTCTCTTTCGTTAAAGGGTCTTTGATATCGTCGACGGCAGTTCTTCCCAGCAGCCTTTCCTCGAGAGGCTGAATAATCTCGCCGCCTTCGACGAGTGATGTCACGCTTATCCCGTCGGTGGTGCCGCAGTCATCTTCCGATATGATGACATCCTGAGCGACATCAACAAGACGTCTTGTAAGGTAGCCCGAGTTCGCGGTTTTCAGCGCGGTATCGGCAAGACCCTTTCTTGCGCCGTGTGTCGAGATAAAATACTGGAGGGGCGTCAACCCTTCCCTGAAGTTCGCGGTGATAGGCGTTTCGATAATTTCACCGGACGGCTTTGCCATAAGGCCTCTCATGCCGGCAAGCTGCCTTATCTGGGCAGTACTTCCCCGCGCGCCTGAATCTGCCATCATAAAGATGCTGTTGAATGACCTTCTCTCCCAGAGTTCGTCTTCGGAGAGTTCTTTCCCGTCTTCGGCGCCAAGCTCTTTCATCATTTCATCGGCAACTTTTTCGGTGACGTTCGCCCAGATATCGATGACCTTGTTGTACCGTTCACCGTGGGTGATAAGGCCGTCTGCATACTGTTTCTGCACTTCTATGACTTCCTGTTCCGCAATACGGATCAGTTCTGCTTTCTTCGTAGGGATATGCATGTCGGCCATCGATATGGATACCCCTGACCTGGTCGCATATTTGAAGCCGAGTTGTTCCAGGTTGTCGAGGAAGACAACAGTGCTCCGTTTTCCGGATTTTTTGTATATGTATTCGATGAGTTTGCCGAGTTCCTTTTTTGTCATATCCTTGTTGACCATGGAAAAGGAAATCCCTTCCGGCAGAATATCGCTGAAAATGATCCGGCCGGTTGTGGTTTCTACAAAACTGCCGTTCATCTTCACTTTTATTATGGCATGTTCATCCAGGACCCCTGAATCGTACGCAATTATCACATCTTCAGGGTCTGCAAAGAGCTTCCCTTCGCCTTTTGCACCCCTTCTTTCTTTCATAAGATAATAAATGCCAAGAACCATGTCCTGAGTCGGGACTACAATAGGTTTTCCATTTGCCGGTGACATGATGTTGTTGACGGACATCATGAGTACACGCGCCTCGATCTGTGCTTCGATTGAGAGAGGAACATGCACTGCCATCTGGTCACCGTCAAAGTCGGCATTGAATGCGGTACAGACCAAAGGGTGGAGCTTTATTGCTTTGCCTTCAACAAGAAGAGGGTCAAATGCCTGGATACCAAGCCTGTGGAGCGTAGGCGCCCGGTTTAAAAGAACCGGATGTTCCCGAATGACCTCTTCCAGCGCATCCCATACCTCCGCACTCTCTTTTTCTACCAGTTTTTTCGCCGCTTTTATTGTTGTGGCATGGCCTTTATCTTCGAGTTTATTAAAGATAAACGGCTTGAAAAGCTCCAGGGCCATCCTCTTCGGAAGACCACACTGATGGAGTTTCAGGTCAGGGCCTACCACGATAACAGACCTTCCGGAATAATCAACCCGCTTCCCAAGCAGGTTCTGCCTGAACCGGCCCTGTTTTCCCTTTATCATATCGCTCAGAGATTTCAGAGGTCTTTTTGTGGTTGTCTTCAGGACCCTGCTGCGTCTCCCGTTATCGAAGAGCGCGTCAACCGCTTCCTGCAGCATCCTTTTCTCATTCTTTATAATAACGCTCGGGGCTTTCAGCTCCATGAGCCTCTTCAGCCTGTTATTCCTGTTGATTACTCTGCGATAGAGATCGTTGAGGTCCGAGGTGGCGAAACGTCCGCCCTCTAACGGGACAAGAGGCCTGAGGTCAGGAGGCAGCACCGGAATTACATCCATGATCATCCAATCGGGTTTATTCCCTGACCTTCTGAATGCGTCTACGACCTTCAGGCGCTTGGTGAGCTTTTTCTTGACGCCAATCGATACCGCATCATGAATTTTTTCCTTGAGCTCATGATACAGGGTTTCCAGGTCGATCAGCCTCAGCAGTTCTCTTATGGCCTCAGCCCCCATCCCTGCCTTAAACCGGGAACCGAATTCAAGAGTTTTCTTCTTGAAATCGTCTTCGGAAAGCGGCTCTTTCTCTTTGAGAGGTGTATCGCCGGGGTCGATTACCACATAGCTCTCAAAATAGAGAACTTTTTCGAGCTGACGCATGGTCATATCGAGAAGGGTGCCGATTCTGCTCGGGAGGCCTTTGAGAAACCAGATATGGGCCACTGGTGTTGCAAGTTCGATGTGACCTAACCGTTCGCGTCTGACTTTGGACTGAATAACCTCGACCCCGCATTTGTCACACACCACTCCCCGGTGTTTCATCCGCTTGTATTTTCCGCAGATGCATTCCCAGTCCTTTATCGGTCCGAAGATCTTTGCACAGAAAAGCCCGTCCCTTTCCGGTTTGAACGTCCTGTAGTTGATGGTCTCGGGTTTTTTCACTTCGCCGTAAGACCATTCCCTGATCTTTTCAGGCGAAGCAAGCCTTATTCTCACCGCCTCAAAGTCAGTTGGATCTTTCGGCCTTTGAAAAATCGCATAAATATCTTCTGTCAAGCTACTCCCCCTTGCTTTTCTTCTCCAGAAGCTCTACGTCGAGTCCAAGACTCTGGAGTTCCTTTATTAGTACATGGAAAGATTCCGGAACCCCTGGTTCCAGGGTCGCGTCACCTTTCACAATTGCCTCATACATACGGGCCCTCCCGGCAACGTCATCACTCTTTACCGTCAGAAATTCCTGGAGCGTATAGGACGTTCCATATGCTTCAAGCGCCCAAACTTCCATTTCTCCAAGTCTCTGTCCGCCGAACTGTGCTTTCCCGCCAAGGGGTTGCTGGGTAACGAGAGAGTAAGGACCGATTGAGCGTGCATGGATCTTATCATCAACAAGGTGATGGAGTTTCAGCATGTACATGAAGCCGACAGTAATCGGTTTATAGAACTGTTCTCCTGTTTTTCCATCATACAGGGTAATCTGTCCGGTCACCGGAAGATTGGCTTTCTTGAGAAGATCTTTGATTTCAATCTCTTTTGCTCCCTCGAATACCGGGGTCGCAACATTCAGCCCAAGCGTTCTTGCTGCCCATCCCAAATGTGTTTCGAGGACCTGCCCGACATTCATTCTTGAAGGAACACCAAGCGGATTGAGCACTATATCAACAGGAGTGCCGTCGGGAAGATAAGGCAGATCTTCCTCGGGGAGCACCATGGCAACGACTCCTTTGTTCCCGTGCCGTCCGGCCATTTTGTCACCAACCTGGAGTTTCCGCTTCATGGCGATGTAAACTTTCACCACCTTATTTACACCCGGCGGGAGTTCATCTCCTCTTTTAAGCCTGTCAATCATGCCATCATAGCGTGTTTCAAGATAGCGAATATACTGATTGACTTCGTTATTGACGGATTCAATTTTTTCGCGGGCCGCGCCGTCTGTAAGCTTGATGCGCATGAGGTGGTCATCTTTTACCTGTTCAAGCTGCTTGACTCCCAGTTTTTTCCCTTTCTGGCAGATTATCTCTTTTGTCTTGGAGTCCTTTATCTCTTCAGCTACCGCATGTCCGGTAAGGAGGCTGCGGATCTTCTTGAACCTCTCTTCTTTTACGATTCTGATTTCCTCTTCGAGATCACGCTGTAATCTATTGATGTCTTTTTCTTCTATGCTTTTTGCCCGTTCGTCTTTTTCAGCGCCTTTCCTTGAGAAAATCCGGACATCAACTATCGTCCCCTCTATGCCGGGCGGTACATAAAGGCAGCTTTCTTTGACTTCTTCTGCCTTCTCTCCAAAGATCGCTCTCAGGAGTTTTTCTTCAGGCGTGAGTTGGGTTTCACCTTTCGGGGTCACTTTCCCGACAAGGATGTCGCCGGGTTTTACCTCTGCGCCGATCCTGATTATTCCGCTTTCGTCGAGGTCTTTGAGCGCTTCTTCTCCCACATTGGGGATGTCACGGGTGATCTCCTCCGGGCCGAGTTTGGTTTCCCGGGCCTCGAGACTGAATTCTTCTATATGAACGGAGGAGAAGACATCTTCTTTTACGAGTCTTTCACTGATGAGGATCGCATCTTCAAAGTTATATCCACCCCATGGCATAAAGGCTACGAGGACATTCCTGCCCAGGGCAAGTTCTCCTGCTTCTGTGCATGATCCATCAGCAAGCGTATCTCCCGGTTTGACCACGTCTCCAACATTCACAAATACTTTCTGATTGATGCAGGTAGCCTGGTTCGATCTCTGAAATTTAACCAGGGAATAGATATCAACGCCGCCTGTATTTTCTGAAGAGCGGACAACAATACGGGAGGCGTCAACACTTTCGACAACCCCCCCGCGCCTGGCAAGAACAAGCGCACCTGAATCTCTGGCTGCAACATGTTCCATGCCTGTGCCGACAATGGGAGCTTCCGGCTGAAGGAGCGGCACCGCCTGCCTTTGCATGTTCGATCCCATCAACGCCCTGTTCGCATCGTCGTTTTCAAGAAAGGGGATCAGAGAGGCAGAGACGCCGACAATCTGCTTGGGAGATACATCCATATATTCGACTTCATCGGGAGACACCATCCTGAAATCGCCGCCTACTCTTGCCGAAACAGTCTCTCCCATGATGTTTCCCTTCTCATCGATCGGGGAAGTCGCTTCTGCTATGATGTATTTTTCACCGTCTATCGCCGAAAGGTAGTCAACGGTTTTGGTAACTTTGCCGTGTGTAATTTTCCGGTACGGGACCTCTATGAATCCAAAGTCGTTTACGCGGGCATATGTCGCCAATGAGGTAATCAACCCGATGTTCGGACCTTCCGGTGTTTCTATAGGACATATTCTTCCATAATGGGTAGGGTGTACGTCTCTTACCTCAAACCCCGCCCTTTCGCGGGTAAGTCCGCCGGGTCCAAGAGCGGATAATCTTCTCTTATGAGTGATCTCTGACAATGGATTTGTCTGGTCCATGAACTGGCTGAGCTGGCTTGAGCCGAAAAATTCTTTTAACGATGCCATTACAGGTTTTGCATTGATCAGGTCATGCGGCATGGCTGTTTCAAGGTCCGTCAGGGTCATTTTTTCCTTGATGGTCCTTTCCATTCTGACAAGCCCTATCCTGAACTGGTTTTCGAGCAGTTCGCCAACCCTTCTTACTCTCCTGTTGCCAAGATGGTCTATATCATCAACCTCACCCTTGCCGGTTCTGAGGCTGAACAGATACCTGACAATCTCAACGATATCGTTGTCCGTCAATACCCTGGTATCTAACGCTATGTTAATGTTAAGCCTTTTGTTCAGTTTCAAGCGTCCTACGGGTGAGAGGTCGTAGCGCTTCGGATCGAAAAAGAGCCCGTTGAACAGGTCTTTTGCTGCAGCTACAGTCGGTGGTTCACCTGGCCTTAATTTTCTGTATATCTCGATCAGAGCCTCTTCCTGTGTGCTCACTTTGTCCGTCAGGAGGGTGTCCCTCAAAGAAGAAAGATAATGAACATTGTCTATAAAAAGGAGACTCAGGGAATCAATCTTCAGAGAGAGGATCCTGTTCAGGGCTTCCTCTTTAATAGGTTCATTTCCCTCGATGACCACTTCTCCAGTGGAGGGGTCAATAATGTCCTTCAGGGTAATCCTTCCGATGATCTCTTCCTTTGAAATCGGGATCGTTGTAACGCCCGAGGCCTCCATCTTCCTTATGGCGCCACGGGTAATTTTGCCCCCTTCCTTGACAATCAGTTCTTTTGTGTCCGGTGCAGTTATGTTGACCAGTGATTTTACTCCTGCAAGGACCTCACTCACCGCTCTCGAAAACTTATTTCCGCTGAGCTGGATCGTTTCGACAGGATAAAAGATCTTGAGAAGATCTTCGTTTGAATAGCCGAGAGCCTTCATAACGATCGTGGCAGGCAATTTTCTCCGCCTGTCAATCCTGACGTAAAGGATGTCTTTTGTGTCAAATTCGAAATCAAGCCATGATCCCCGTGAGGGAATGACACGGGCAGAATATAATAATCTGCCGCTTGCATGAGTCTTGCCTTTGTCATGGCTGAAAAAGACTCCTGGTGAGCGGTGAAGCTGACTTACCACAACACGTTCGGTACCGTTAATGACAAACGTGCCGATGTCCGTCATTAACGGCATTTCGCCGATATAGACGTCTTCTTCCCTTGATTCTTTTAGTCTCTTACTCCCCTTTGGTTCAACAAATTCCCATAAATTCAGTTTGACTTTTATCTTAAGAGGGGCGGCATAGGTAATCCCCTTCTGCAGGCAGTCACGCAGATCGTACTTGGGATCACTAAAAGTATATCCCAAGAATTCTATCGAAGCGGTCTCGTTATAGTCTACAATCGGGAATACACTTAAAAATGCAGCCTGCAGCCCGGAGTCTTCCCTTTTGTCCGGAGAAGAATCCATTTGTAAAAATTTCTCATAAGATTTTTTCTGTATTTCTATGAGGTTAGGGATTTCGAGGAATTGGGGAACTTTTCCAAAATTTACTCGTTTTCTCAAAACCCTTGACATAGGTCTCCTTTTTATTTAATTTCTACTGTTGCTCCCTGTTCCTCAAGTTTCGCCTTAATCGAGTCTGCCTCTTCTTTTGATACGCCTGTTTTTACCGGCTTCGGAGCTCCGTCAACAAGGTCCTTCGCTTCTTTCAGTCCGAGCGAAGTAAGTTCCCTGACCACTTTTATTACCTGGATTTTCTTCTCGCCCGCAGCGGTGAGTACGACATCAAAACTTGTCTTCTCCTCTGCTTCCGGCGCCGCAGTTCCGGCCCCCGGCATGGCAGCGATAGCGACAGGTGCAGCAGCGGTCACCCCATATCTTTCCTCGAACTCTTTAATGAATTTTGACATGTCGAGGATTGTCATGTTGTCAATAAACTCGAAAACCTCTTCTTTTGTAACAGCCATTTTAAAGTCCTCCTTTTATTGAGTTGAGAGTATTCACTTTTTCACTCTCAACGTTTAACTTTCCTGTTTCTTATTTTTTGCCGCTTCAAGTGCATATGCGACCTTGCTGACTGTGGCATTCAATGCAGCTGCCATCTTCGAAAGCGGCGCCTGGAAAACACCCGCCAGCATAGAGAGCAATACCGGTCTCGAGGGGATCTCGGCAACGGTTTTCAGGTCCGCTGTAGTACATAATGCACCTTCGATCAGGCCTATCCCGACCTTGAGTTTGTTGTTCTTCTTCGAGAATTCGAGCATTGTTTTCACAATAGCGACAGGGTCGTCATGGCTTATCGCTATTCCGACAGGGCCCTTGAAGAAGTCTTTTGCAGCAGCAACAGATGTTCCCTCTGCCGCTATCTTTGCAAGGGTGTTCTTCACCACCTTGAAGTCAATATTCCCTTCCTTCAGCAGTCTGCGCAAATTGGACAGTTCAGCAACGGTGAGCCCCCTGTAGTCAGCGAAGACGACAGCTTTCGATTTCTCGAACTCTTCTTTTAATTGTTGTACGGCTTGTTCTTTTTCTGACCTGTTCAGTTTATACCCCCTTCCCCAGGGATGATATGTCAATAGAGATCCCTGGTCCCATTGTTGAAGAAATGGATAATTTTTTAAGATATTTTCCTTTGCTTGTCGCTGGCTTTGCTTTTATGATCGAGTGAATGACCGATTTTGCATTCTCCATAAGTTTGTCCGCATCGAAAGAGGCTTTCCCTATCGGGACATGCACAATTCCTCCTTTTTCGGCCTTGTACTCTACTTTGCCCGCCTTGATCTCCTTCACGGCGCGGGCTATATCAAAGGTTACCGTTCCCAGTTTTGGGTTAGGCATAAGCCCTCTCGGTCCAAGTATTTTCCCCAGTTTGCCCACAATACCCATGACATCGGGGGTAGCAACTGACTTGTCAAAATCGAGCCATCCCTTGGTTATTTTTTCGACGACGTCTTCTGCACCGACATAATCTGCGCCGGCATCGAACGCCTCCTTTTCCTTTTCACCCTTTGCGAAGACAAGGACCCTGACTTTTTTCCCCATACCATGAGGAAGGACAACCGTCCCCCGCACCATCTGTTCTGATTTTTTCGGGTCGATTCCGAGATTTACTGCAAGGTCCACGGTCTCGTCAAACTTTGTATACGTGAATTCCCTGACGAGCTTTACTGCGTCTTCGAGAAAGTATTCCTTCCCCGGTTCAACTTTGTCCTGAACTGCATTTAGTTTTTTCCCCATATCGCCCTCTTTTATTCTGTGATTTCGAGCCCCATGCTCCGCGCGGTGCCCTTAATAATCTGTTCCGCCTTTTCCACCGAGTATGCATTAAGGTCCGGAAGCTTTTTCTGTGCGATCTCTTTGATTTGAGCAGCAGTAACCTTGCCGACCTTTTCCTTGTTTGGAGTGCTTGACCCCTTGATTATGCCTGCAGCTTTTTTCAGGAGATCCGAGGCAGGGGGTGTCTTGGTAATAAAAGTGAATGACCTGTCGGCATATACGGTCATCACTACCGGGATAATGGTATCTCCTAGTGCCTGTGTTTGTGCGTTGAATGCCTTGCAGAACTCCATGATATTCACACCGTGAGGGCCGAGTGCAGGGCCTACGGGCGGTGCGGGATTTGCTTTCCCTGCCGGTATCTGGAGTTTGACCTGAGCAATTATTTCCTTTTTAGCCATCTATTTCCTCCTCATGCCTTTTCTACCTGGAAAAAATTCAGTTCAACAGGTGTCTGCCTGCCAAAAATGCTGACCATAACACAAAGTCTGCCATGGTCTATATCTACTTCTTCAACACTGCCAACGAAGTTCGAGAAGGGTCCGTCGATAATCCTGACACTTTCGCTCTTCTGGAACTGGGTTTTGACCTGCGGCACAGGCCCTTTTTCTATCTGCTGGAGTATCACCGCTACCTCTTCTTCGGAGAGCGCAACAGGGTTTGACCCGCCTACGAAGCCGGTAACCCTGGGTGTACTCCTGACCAGGTGCCACGTTTCGTCATCCATTTCCATCTCAATAAGAATATATCCTGGATAGAATTTTTTATCGCTTTCCTTCTTTTTTCCGCCTTTCAATTCAATGACACGCTCAGTCGGGATTAATATCCTCGATATTCTCTCCTTCATGCCCTGTTTGTCTGTCTTTTCCTCGATACCGAGCTTTACTTTTTCTTCAAACCCGGAATATGTGTGAACAACATACCAGTTTTTATCCATAGCTATCTCAGTGCCATTCCCACCAGTTTTGAAAGGCTGATGTCAACAACCCCCAGAAATAGTGAGATGACAAGTACGGTTATTATGACAACCCAGGTAGACCCGATGAGTTCGTCTTTTGAAGGAAAAACAACCTTCTTGATCTCGACTTTCACTTCACGGAAAAATTCCTTTATTTTATTGAGCATTGTTTTTATCCTGTACGGTTCTATTTATTCTTATGGCAGGCCAGGAGGGATTTGAACCCCCAACCCTCGGATTTGGAGTCCGATGCTCTATCCGTTAGAGCTACTGGCCTACGCCTTTATCTCCTTGTGCATTGTATGCCGCCTGCAATTCCTGCAATACTTCTTCCGCTGGAGTTTGTCAGGGGTATTCTTCTTGTTTTTCATGCTCGAATAGTTCCTGTTTTTGCATTCTGTGCATTGGAATAATATGATATCTCTCATGCCGTTACCCCAAGACCTCTGTGACGACGCCTGCGCCGACAGTTCTGCCGCCTTCGCGGATGGCAAACCTCAGTTCCTTCTCCATCGCGATCGGCGAGATCAGCTCTACCGACAAACTCACGTTATCCCCA
>Ga0209164_1003502_pt1 | contig 14867 bp, 10 predicted proteins | sample MTBNYHSulfiMetaG_FD_187458 | JGI IMG/M metagenome (GOLD analysis project Ga0209164, IMG submission 187458) | Enrichment culture microbial communities from rom New York Harbor, USA that are MTBE-degrading - MTBE-NYH (New York Harbor Sulfidogenic)... | ecosystem: Environmental > Aquatic > Marine >...
GGCGAAGAACGACGCCGACAGACCCCGCTCGAGGTCGGCCGCGGCCTCCGGGTCGGCCGCCGCTCCCCTGGGCAGCGCGCGGGCGGTGACTCGATACAGCCGGCCCCAGCCGTCGCGGTCGCTGACCGTGAAGAGCTCCTTCACCGAGTCCGGCGCCAGCTCGGTGTTGGCGGCCCAGAACAGGAGCGGGACGAAGCCGCGCACGTTCATGGTGGCGTACGGTTCGAGCAGGGCAGCCCAGTCGCCGTCCAGGGGCGGCGCCTCCTGCTGCTCGACGGCGTAACGGGCCACGGCGGCCGCGATCTCGTGGGCGCGGTGGATGGTCACCAGCTCGGCGCTGCGTCCGTCGTCGCCCGAGACCATCCAGCGCAGGGTGGTGGGCAGGTCCTCGGCGGGACCGGTGGCGCGGAGGCGGATGTAACCCGCCACCGGTACGCCGAGGAGGAGGCCGTAGAGCAGCAGCCGCCCGGCCACCGAGGCGGCAACCGCCGCCGGGTGGCGGCGACGGGGGCGGGCGACGCTGGTGGTGAGGTCGAAGCCGCAGTTCGCGCACAGGCTCGCTCCGGGCTCGAGCTCGGCTCCGCACTCGTTGCAGGTGTTTCGCTCCATGCCGCGTTCCTCCTCCCCAGCAGCGAGTTTATCTCCTCCCCATGCAGCTCTCGGCTGTCAGCAGTCAGTTTCCACGAGGGTCCAGCGCCCCGCAGCCCAACGGTCCGGCGGCCCCCGAGGTCCGAAAGGGAGAACGCATAGACGCCAAGGAACGCCAAGACGCCGGCAAGGGGAAAAGGCCGTTGCGTCTTTGCGCTCCCTTGCGCCTTCGCGTTCTCCTCGGGTGGACGGGGGGAGCTGAGATACCGACAGCTCCGCCGGACGGGAGGCTCAGCCCACTGCCATCTCCTGTACCGCCTGCTCCACCTCGGTCACGACCGCGTCTGGGGTGGAGGCGCCGGCGGTGAGGCCGACGCAGCGGGCGTCGGCGAACCACTCGGGGCGCAGGTCCTCCGCCCCCTGGATCAGGTGGGACGGCTTGAGGGCGGAGGTGATCTCCCACAGGTGGAGAGTGTTCGCGGAGAGCTTGCCCCCGACCACCAGGACCACGTCGACCTCAGGGTCGCCGGCGAGGGCCCGCGCCGCCTCCTGGTTCTCCTTGGTGGCGTAACAGATGGTGTCGGCCCGCCGGGTGCTCGGGTTCGCCGCCTCGATCCACCGCACCGCCTCCTCGAAGTCCTCGGCGTTGAGGGTGGTCTGGTAGAAGACCCGGATCGACGGGTAGGCGCCCCACTCCACGACCCGTGCGTCCTCGACCCCGCGCACGATGTGGTAGCTCCCCGCCGGGAGGTCGTGGGTGTAGCCCACCACCTCCCGGTGGGCCGGGTCCCCCATGAACACCAGGTGGGCCCCCCCGGCCGCAGCGTCGCGCGCCTCGTGGTGAATGTCGTAGACGAACTTGCAGGTGGTGTCGAGGACCTCGAGGCCCCGGTCGCGGGCTCGCCGGTGGTAGGAGGGCGGCACCCCGTGGGCGGAGAACACCACCGTCGACTCGGTGATGTCGTCGAGACTGGTCGCGGTGCGCAGGCCCAGCCCCTCCATCTCCTCCACCACCCGCTCGTTGTGGACCACCTGGCCGAGGATGGCGGCGCTCCGCCCGGTGGCCGCGAACTTCCGCGACTTCAGGCTGGCCACCCGGACGCCGGAGCAGAAACCGTACTTGGCCGCACGCTTGACCCGGATCATCGCACCTCCCGGGGGGGAAACGCTGCCCGCGCCCCGTGTCATCCCGAACCCGCCCGCCCTCATCCGGGATCGGGCGGCCGGCGGCTGGCGGCGGGCGGCCGGACCAGGATCGGGGTTCGGGATCAGCTTCGCGGGTACCACCACGGCACGAGGCGGGCACAGAGGGCGGACCAGGCGCCGTCGAGGTCGGTGAGACAGTCCCCGCCGAGCTTCTCGAGCAGGGCGTCGGCCAGGACCAGGGCGAGCATGGCCTCGACGATCACCGGGGCGGCGCCGACGGCGGTGACGTCGGAGCGCTCCCAGGCGGCGGCGATTGCCTCGCCGGTGGTGAGGTCCACGGTGGGCAGGCCCCGGCGCAGGGTCGAGATCGGCTTGAAATACGCCCGGACCACCAGGTCGGCGCCGTTGGTCACCCCCCCCTCGAGACCGCCGGCGCGATTGGTGGGCCGCTCGAGGCCGTGGGGGCCGGCGAGGATCGCGTCGTGGGCCTCGGAGCCGAAGGCGCCGGCCACCTCGAGCCCGTCGCCGAGGGCGACGGCCTTGACCGACGGGATCGAGGCCAGTGCTTGCGCCAGGCGACCGTCGAGCTTGCGGTCCCAGTGGACGTGGGAGCCGAGCCCCGGCGGCAGGCCGCGGACCACCGCCCCGACCACCCCGCCGAGGGTGTCGTCCCGCCGGCGGGCCTCCCGGACCAGCTCCACCAGGGCCTCCTCGCCGTCGGGGTCAGGCGTGACCAGGGGGGAGTCGGAGCGGACCCGGCCGAGCAGGTCCCAGTGCGGGGCGCCGTCGTGCACCCGCTGCGGCCCCACCTGGAGGACCCCGGCGCGGGAGCGGATGCCGAACCGACCGAGGAGCTGGGCGCACACCGCGCCCGCCGCCACCCGGACCGCCGTTTCCCGGGCAGAGGCGCGCTCGAGGACGTTGCGCAGGTCGGCGGTCTGGTCGGTGCCGAGCCCCCCCGCCAGGTCGGCGTGGCCCGGACGCGGCGCCGTGACCGCCCGCCTCGTGGCCTCCTCCGGGTCGACCCTCCACGGGTCCATGACCCGGCTCCAGTTGGCGAAGTCCCGGTTGTCCACGGTCAGGACCAGGGGCCCACCCAGGGTGATCCCGCCCCGCAGGCCGCCGGTCACCTCGACCCGGTCGCGCTCGATGCGCTGGCGGCCGCCGCGGCCGAAGCCGTGCTGGCGGCGCTCGAGCCAGCGGTCGACCTCATCCCGGTCCACCGGCAGCCCTGCCGGCAGGCCGTCGAGGACGGCGGTCAAGCGGGGGCCGTGGGACTCGCCGCCGGTCAGCAGGCGCAGCCGCCTCACGGCCGGGTCCGAGGGCGGAGGGGGTCGATCACGCCAGCCAGCATATCGGGGTCTGAAGCGGTCGCCAAGGTCTCGGGTGGTCCGCGATCCGGGTTACGATGGCCCCATGCGGCTCACCACCCTCGTCCTGGTCGTCCTCGCGTGGCTGACGCCGTCCCTCGGCGCCGAGGAGGCGGTTTCCACTCAGCGGTTGACCCTGCTCCACACCTCGGACCTCCACGGGGCCGTGCTGCCGGTGGACGACGTCACCAACCGGCCGGCCCGCGGCTCCCTCGCCCAGGTGGCGACCCTGGTGGCGGCGGTGCGGTCCGAGGTCGACCAGCCGGTGCTGGTGCTCGACTCGGGCGACGCCATCCAGGGCACGCCGTTCGAGCTGTTCGCCCACGTTCGCTGGGGGGAGCCGAGCCCCACCATCGGCGCCATGAACCGCGTCGGCTACGCCGCGATGGCGGTGGGCAACCACGAGTTCAACTTCGGGCTCGAGGTGCTGCGACGGGGCGAGCGGCAGGCGACCTTCCCGATGCTGTCGGCCACCGTGATCGACCGGGCGACGGGGGAGCCCGCCTTCCCCCCGTTCGTGGTGCTGGAGGCGGGTGCGGTGCGGGTCGGGGTGCTGGGCCTGACCACCCCCGCGATTCCCGGCTGGGAGATGCCGGAGCACTATCGCGGCCTGGACTTCCTGACCCCGGAGACGGCGCTCGCGCGCTGGCTGCCGGTGCTGCGCACCCGCTGCGACCTGGTGGTGGTCCTGGCCCACACCGGGTTCGAGCGGGACGTCGAGACCGGTGAGCCGGCGGCAGGGGCGGACCCCTTCGAGGACTCCGCCTGGCGTCTCGCGCACACCCCGGGGGTGGACCTGCTCCTCACCGGCCACACTCACCGCAGCATCCCGCCCCGGCGTCTCGGGGAGGCGATCGTCGCCCAGCCGGGAAGCCGGGCGCGCTTCGTCACCCGCGTCGACCTCGAGCTCGAGCGGGGCCCGGAGGGGTGGCGGATCGCCCGCTTCGAGGGGGCCAACCTCCCCACCGCCGACCTCCCCGCGGACGCCGGCGTGACCGCACCCCTCGCCGACCTCCACGCGCGGCTGACCAGGGCCCTGGACACCCCCGTCGGCTCCGTCTCCGCCCCGCTGTCGGTGGCGGGCTGCCGGGTGGCGGACTGTGCCGCCCTCGACCTGATCCACGCCGCCCAGCTCGAGGCCTCGGGCGCCGAAGCGTCACTGGCCGCGACGCTCTCCCCCCGCACACCCGACCTGCCCGCCGGGCCGGTGACCTGGCGCTGGGTGCACGGGCTCTACGTCTACCCCAACTCGCTGGTGGCGGTGCGTCTCACCGGGGCGCAGGTTCGGGACCTGCTCGAGCACGCCGCCCGCTACCACGATGGGCTCGACTGCAGCGGGGAGGGGGTTGGCTGCACCCTGCTCACCGACCCTGCCATCCCGCTGTACGACGTCGACTCCATGGCCGGGGTCAGCTACCGGGTCGACCCCACCCGCCCCGAGGGTGAGCGGGTCCGCGACCTCACCCGTGAGGGGCTGCCACTGGCGGACGACGAGGTGCTCACCGTAGTGGTCAACAACTACCGCGCCGCCGGCGGGGGCGGCTACCCGCACCTGGCCGAGGCCGAGGTCATCTGGCGGGACCCGTGCCAGATGACCGAAGTGCTCGGGGAGTTCCTGACCCGGCACGATCCCTACCCGGCGGTGGCCGACGGCAACTGGCGGCTGGCCCCCGACGTGGTGACGGAGCGCCCGACCGGTACTCCGCCGTCGGTGGACTGAGGGTACTGCGATGGGGGTCACCTGAGCGGCGGACGCCCGGGGGGGGGCCTGAGAGCACAATCAGGGGTGACAGGGTCGGCGGCAGAGACAGCGACGGCGTCAGGGGCAGCGGCAGGAGTCAGCAACAGCGTCAGCGACAGGGGCAGGTCCAGCGTCGTTGCGAACCCCCCCGGTAGCTCTCGGCGAAGCGGCATGGACGGCCAGGAGGTGACCATGCGCCCCGCCTCGCAGCCGCTCGCTGCCGCTGCCCCTGACGCTGACGCCTTCTTGCGCGTTTGCGTTCCTTCCCTCTCGAGCGCCGGCCGAGTCAGGGCCCTTGGGTTGCGGGCTGGACATCGCAATCGCCTCGGAGAAGGGCGGGGTAGCCGCGGCGGTGCGAATGGGGGACAATCCCTGCCGCCAGGGGCGCCGTCGGTGACGGCGCCCTCACGGGGAGGGAGCATGGGGTACGAGGCCGAGTTCGAGCAGGCGGTGGCGAAGGCGAAGAGCGTCGGGATGCAGCCGCCGGAGATCCTGTTGCAGCTTTACGGGCTGTACAAACAGGCCACCGAGGGGGACGTCACGGGGGAGCGGCCCGGGGGCTTCGACTTCAAGGGGGCGGCCAAGCACGACGCCTGGGCAAAGACCCGCGGGATGTCGGCGGACGACGCCCGCAAGGCGTACGTCGAGCTCGTGCAGCGTCTGGCTGGCGGCTGAGGCCGGTGGTCGGCTGAGGTGCGGTCCGCCCGACGAGATCCGGGCGGAGGCGGGAGAGCGGCGCCGCGTCGGTCGGCGGCCGTGGGAGGAGCATCGAGGATGAACATCCCGACCGATCTGGGCGAGGTCATCTACCTGGACAACGCGGCGACGGTGTTCCCCAAGCCGAAGGAGGTGCTGGACGGGATGGTCGACCTCTACGGCCGCTACGGGGTCAACCCGGGCCGCTCGGGCTACGACCTGTGCCTGGTCGGCGGCGACATCCTGCACCAGACGAGGGAGCGGTTGACCCGCTTCTTCGGCGGGTCGGACCCTGACCGGCTGTGCTTCGGCTACAACGCGTCGGACGCGCTGAACCTCCTCATCTGGGGGATGGCCGGTCCGGGCGACCACGTGGTCAGCACCGTGCTCGAGCACAACTCGGTGATCCGACCGTTGAACCATCTCCGGCGGGACCTGGGGGTGGAGGTGGACTTCGTGCCCTGCGACGGTGACGGGACCGTCGACCCCGACGAGGTGGTCCGGCGGTTCCGACCGAACACCCGCCTCGTGGTGGTGAACCACGGCTCCAACGTCATCGGCGCAGTGCAGCCGGTGGCCGAGATCGGCCGTCGCTGTCGGGAACGGGGGGTGCCCCTGGTGGTGGACACCGCCCAGACCGCCGGGGTGATCCCCATCGACGTCGAGGCCATGGGGATCTCCGCCCTCGCCTTCACCGGCCACAAGTCGCTGCTCGGGCCGTCCGGGATCGGCGGCGTGTACGTGTCCCCCGGGGTGGAGGTCAGACACTCCCGCGCGGGCGGCACCGGGGTGCGCTCCGCCGAGCCCTTCCACCTCGACGAGTACCCGTACCGGCTCGAGTACGGGACCCCCAACATGCTCGGCGTCGCCGGGCTCATGCTGGCCCAGGACTACCTCGAGCAGCGTGGCCTCGACGCCATCTACCGCCACGAGATGGCGCTTTTCGCCCGCCTCCAGGAGGGCCTGAGCCAGATCCCGGGGGTCCACCTGCACGGATCGCGCCGCCTTCACGATCGGTTGCCCTGCCTCAGCCTGACCGTCGACGGCTTCGACCCGGCGGACGTCGGCACCATGCTCGACGTGGACCACGGCATCGCCTGCCGGACCGGCCTGCAGTGCGCCCCCCTGATCCACGACCACATGGGGACCTCGCCGCGGGGCACGGTCCGGCTGTCGCTGGGGCCGGCCAACGAGGAGGCCGACGTGGACGCCGCGCTGGTCGCGATCGAGGACATCGCCGCCCAGCGCCGCGCCGCCACCGCCTGACCGCACGTTAACCCTCAGGGGTGCGGCAGGTTGCGCCGGAGCCGCTCGCGCCCCGGGCCCGGGTGGGTGGGGGAGCCGACAGCCGAGAGCTTCCGGCTGTCATACACTACCCCCGGCGGATGACCCCGGGAACCGTACCCCGCGACGCACTGCAGCGGGTCCTCGACGAGGACCTGACCCGGCCGCTCCACCTCACTCGCGCCGAGGCAACGGGGGGATGGCGCGATCTCTTTCCGGACCTGGCGTCGAGCCTGCCGCTGCCCTACCCGATCTACGGCCGCGACGAGGACCGGGTGGTCGCCCTCGGCTACCCGGTGGTGATCTCCCCGGCGATTCGGCAGCTGCGGCACGAGCTGGAGCGGCAGCAGGAGCTCGAGGTGGAGTACCGGGTCGTCCTCGCCCGGGGCGGCCGGGGGGACAAGGCCAAGGTCATGGCGCAGCGGGAGCGGTACCTGCGGGCCATGACCTCGCTGTTCGAGAACGTCCTCCTCAACGACTACGGGAGGCGGCTGCCCGAAGTGCTGCTGCTGTTCCACAGCTGCGACCTGGCGGCGGTGGCGCAGCGGGCGGGAGTGGTGGCGCGCCGCCTCGACCCGGATGTCGAGCGTCGGCTGGGCGACGTTCTTCGCCACGAGCTGGCGGCGGTGTTCGCCGACCTCCTGCAGCGGGCCGCCCTGGCCGCGACCGAGCGGTTGCGGGGTCTGGCGCGCGCGCCCCTGCAGTTGACCCCCTCCCCCCTCCTCGCTGTTCTCTGCCGGGACGGGATGCTGCTCACGGAGACCGCGATACCCACGGATCTGTCGCAGCTCAGGGGCTATCTCCGGAGCCGGCTCCACCAGGACGTCAACCTCCTGTCGGGCGCGTGCCAGCGGGCGGCCGACATCCTGACCGAGCTGCCCCTGCGCCGCCCCGACCTGCTCACCGCCCTCGAGCTCTCCGCTGGCGTCGACCTCAAGCCGCTCAACCCGCGGGTCTTCCTGCAACCACGTCTGCTCGACGCCCTGGTCGCCACCGGGCTGACCCGCCAGCTGGGGTTCGACGACGATCGGCTGCGGCTGCTGCGGGAAGTGGGGTTGCGGCTCAAGCGCCACGAGCTGCTGGCCACCCTGCGGCGGCGGGTGCTGGTGGTCGAGGCGCAGGAGGGGGGGCCGGTCCTCGGCGGGCGGTCCCCGGTGGTGGAGGTGGCGCCGTCGACCCGGCCGTTCGACTTCGGCACCCCGGGGGTGGTGGAGTCCTCGGTGCGCCGTTTCGGCCTGGTGTACGACCTGTCCAACTTCACCGCCCAGCTCGAGGAGGTGCGCAAGAAGGGGCGCGCGGCGGAGGAGAAAGCCCTCCAGTTCATGTTCGTGTTCCAGAACCAGCTGGAGGAGATCCGCCGCCGCCGCCGGTTGACCTTCGAGAAGTTCCTCGGCGACGGCGCCTTCTACTCGGCCCGGCGTGCCGTCCGGGTGGTCGCGGCGGCCTGCGAGATCCAGGCCGTCTACGACCAGCTGCGCCGGAGCGGATTCCCGTTCGACCAGGGGCTGCGCATCGCCATGAACTACGGCACGTTCCGACTGCTGCCCATGATGTCCGAGAGCGGCGAGCAGCGGTTCGAGTTCTTCGGCCACGGGATCGTTGAGCTGGTCCGGCTGACCACCGGCAAGAGCACCCGCGAGATGGAGCAGATCGCCGAGTTCCTGGTCCACTCCGGGTTCGACCCGGGGGCGGTGGACGCCTTTCTGGCCCCGCTGGCGGGCGCCCGCGGCGGTCGGGACGGCGACTCCGACCGGCCCTACCGGGCCTCCATCGACCCTCGCGGCGAGCTGGTCAACGAGGGGATCGTGGCCAGCCTCCCGTTCGTCGAGGCGCTGGAGCGGGAGATCCTCGGGAAGACCCCTCGCCTGCTGGAGGAGGGCGGCACCCGGTGGGCCGCCTTCCCGGGCGAGGCCGGCGGCTGGGCGACGTCGGCCGTGCCGGGCTTCGCGCTGCGATACCTCGGCGTGGTCCGGCTCAAGGGGCTGCAGCCCCTCGAGCTGGCGGAGATCCGGCCCTGCGAGCCGCTGACGCCAGACGCCACCGAGCTGAGCATGCGGCACGGCCTGGTGGCCCTGCTCCGCGGCCTCGCCACCGAGGGCGGCGACGGGGAACGCGAACGGGCGGTTCCCGAGGACCTGGTGGTTGCCACCTACCTCGAGCCCGGAGGGGAGCGGCGCTGGCTGTTCGGCGAGTACCGGGCCGGGGACGACATCGTGCTGCACGCCATCGAGGTCGCCCTGCGCCCGCCGGAGCTCGCCCCCGGGGAGTCGCTGGAGACCTGGCTGTTCCGCAACCGCTCCGAGCTGCTGCGCCTCTACGAGGGGCTGCGGCGGGAGGTGGGCGGCGTCTCCCAGCCGCTGGCCGGCCTGCGCCAGCACGAGGGTTACCAGGCCTGCTTCCTCGCCGCCCCCCACCGCTCGCCGGCGTAGGGCCCGTGGCGGGATCCCGCGAGCGAAGGAAGCAGCTCGGCTCATGGAGCGCGAAGGGCTGCGTTCCCGGGATTGCTTCGCCCCTCCGGGGCTCCCTACTAACATGAAGCACGCTCCAACCCCGTTCGACCTGGCGGTCGCTGCGGAAAGCTCGTATCAGCAAGCTCTTACCGACGCTACTGCTCCGGGTTCGGGGTGCGGGCGGCTGGCGGCGGGACCGGGAGCGGGGCCGGGAGCGCGACAACCCCGACCCCGCTCCCCGTCACCCGAACCCCGCCGCCCGTCATCCGGGATCGGGCGGCCGGCGGCAGGCAGCGGGGTGCGGGACCGGGATCGGGGGCGAGCATGCCGCTGTCGGGGGCGTCTGGGCGGGGAGCGTGCTGGCTCATGAGAACCGGGTAGGCGGCCGGCATCCGCCGGTCAAGGGCAAGCTCGCTGCGCTCGCGGCCTGCGGCCGCCCTTGACAGCCGGACGCCGGCCGCCTCCAGAACAACCATGAGCCAGCACGCACCGCGCCCAGACGCTCCACCGTCAAACGCCCCAACCTGCCTCGCGGCCGCGCCGGCCTCTTCGCGCTCCACCTCGCGGTGCGCGTCGCGACCAGCGCCGCCGAGCTCCCCCTCCCGCGAGGACTCGCCCACCTCAAGGACCACCTGGTCCGAGCTGCCGACAACACCGTGCTCAGGCTCTCGGAGGCTAGCGGTCGCACCCTCGGTAACCGCCGTCAGCACCTCGAAGCCGCCTACGCCGAAAACCAGGAGGTCCAGAGCGACCTCCTCCTGCTGTGGTCACGCGGCATCGCGGTCCCGGTCGCCGTCGTTGCCGAGGCAGACCGGCTCGGCGGGCTCATCTACGGGCTGCTGCGGGCAGAGGACTCGAGCAGGTAGGGCAGCCGTTAGTCCCCAGATCTAGTGCCCCGAAGGGGCATGAGGCCGCTCGCAATGACCGGCGGTGGCGGGGCGCTTCACTGCCGTCAGAACGGCCGCGCCAGTGTCCGTAGGGTGCTCGGACCCTCCGCGCGGCGCTCGAGCAGCAGGTCCAGCTTCGCCCGGTGGACGGCGTCGGCCGTCGACATCCCCCTCTCGAGGCGGTTCTCATAGAGCGCCCGCATCCACTCCCGGGTGGCCTCGTCCCCCACCGGGTAGAGGCTCATGATGAGGGTGCGGGCGCCGGCGAGCTCGAACGCGCGCCGCAGCCCGAACACCCCCTCGCCGGAGCGCACCTCGCCGACCCCGGTGTTGCAGCCCGACAGCACCGCCCAGGAGACCCCGGTGAGGTCGAGGGCGGCGACCTCCTCGGCGGTGAGGATGCCGTCCTCCTCGCCCTTCGCGGCGGCCGAGCGGTGGTTGGCCCCGGCCAGGGCGAAGCCGGACAGGAGCAGTGGGCTTGCCCCGGCGAAGGTCGCCGCCTCGGTGTCGGCGGCGCACCCCTCCCCGAGGAGGAACCCGTGGGTCGCCAGGTGGATCGTGCCGGCGCGCGGCGCCAGCGCCTTGAACGCCGTCTCGCTGGCCGAGGGGCCCCGGAGGTCGAAAACCTGCCCCTGCGACCGCGCGCGCCACAGCGCCACGACCCCGTCGACCTCGTCGTCCGACGCCGGCAGGGGGGCAAAGCGCAGCGCGCGGAAGCCGGAGCAGGCGGGCCGCGACCCGCGGTAGGCCGCGGCGCTGGCCACCTCATACGACGGGTCCAGCTGCAGCGGGACCCCGCCGGGGGCGAGGGCGGCGAACACGGTCGGCTCGTCGAACGCCGGGTCCCCCATCGCCAGGAGTCCGCCGCCGCCCGGCGCCGCCCCGTACCCGAGCAGGTCCCTCTCCGCCGACAGGTAGTGGAAGGCGATCCCGCTCTCCACCAGGTACCGCGACTCACCCACGGGCAGAGCCGCGAGGTCCACCAGGTTGAGTGCCCCGTCCGGCGCCACGAGCACCCGGCTCGCGCCGCCGAGCCGGGCGGTCATTGGGTCCCACACCGCCTCCCGCAGGCGTGCTCCGACGGAGCGGTACAGCTTCTCCGCCCGCTGCTCCGCGGTGGGGATGCCGGGCAGCGGCGAGGACAGCAGCCGCCTCAGCTCGGCGACGAGCGGTTCGATCTCCCCGGCCGGGCCGAGGGGCACGAACGCCGGGTCGGCCGACCCCTGCGGGAGGACGAACGCGGCGTAGGCGACGGGAGGTTGGCCCGAGGGACTCCCCTGCTGACGGGGGCCCGAGCCGGCAGCGACCGGCCGGTAGGCGACGAACGACACCAGCGCGCCGGCGGGGGAGACCCTCCCGGCGATATCGTCGAGCCCCGCTGCCTCCCGCGCCAGCTCGCGCTGAAACACGGAGCTCCTGGCGGCCAGGGCGCGCTCCGCGCGGTCCTTCGCCGTCCGGGCTTCGGCGAGCTCCTTCTCGTAATCCCCGGCGTCGTCCTCCGCCGGGCCCTGCACGGCGAGCCGCGCGAGGGAGTCCCTGGCCGACCCGTGGTCCGCGGCCAGCCGGGCGAGCTCGGGGTCGGCGCTCGCACTGAGGCTGCGGTGCCGGGCGGCGAGCTCGTCAAGCACCACCGCCCGCGAGGGGACGACGGCGTCGAGCGCGCGTCGCCGCGCGTGCGGGATCCGGTCCCCCGCCTCCGACGCCAGCGTCAGCACCATCTCGAGGGCGTCTTGAGTCTCGCCGTAGGCCAGGGCCTCCCGCTCGGTGAGCGCGCGCGACGAGAATCGCAGGTGAGCGAGCCGCAGTGCCTGGGCGCGCTCCGCGGCGTCGAAGGCCTCCGGGTAGCGGCCCTGCGCCCGCAGGTCCGCGGCGAGGCCGAGCAGCGGCGTCGACACCATCGGGTGGTCCGGTCCGCCGAAGCCCTCCCAGAGCCCGAACGCCCATCGGTGGAGGCGCTCCGCGGCCTTGACGTCGCCGCGGCGCAGCACCACCTCCCCCAGGGAGTCCACGATCTGGGCCGAAATCTCCCCGCGAGCGCTGTCGCCACCGCTGAGCTCGAGCGCCCGGTGCAGGTGACCCTCCGCCTCGTCCAGCTCCCCGAGGCCCATGCACGCCCTGGCGAGCCAGAGCAGGTCGTCCCCGATCACGCCGGAGTCGGGGACCCTCCGCTGCCTGATGCTCATGGCTTGGAGCTGGTAGGCCTTCGCAGCCTCGGCCTCGCCGCGCTGCACGGCGAGGATGCCCGCGCCGGTAAGCTCCGTCGCCAGCTCGAGCGAGTCCGGATAGTGCTCCTGGAAGAACGCGATCGCCCTGCGCGAGTAGTCCTCCGCTGCTTGAAGGTCACCCTGGCGCTCGGTGATCTCCCGCAGGTTGCCCAGCGCCTTGCCGAGAGCTTCGTGGTCGGGTGCGTGCTGCTCGAGGAGGGCGAGAGCCCGCTCGTAGTGCGTCCTGCGCCACCAGGAGGTTGCCCACCCCGGCCAGGCCCTCCACCTGGCGCGGTCGGTCGCCGAGGTCCCGCCACACGTCGAGCGCGTCGCGCCATGCCGCCACCGCGTCGTCGCCCAGCCCGAGCCTCACCATCGCCTGGGCCCGTGCCCGCTGGGCCAGGGCGACGGCGGGTCGCTGCTCGAGTTGCCGCGCGAGGTCCAGCGCCTCGTCCCCCGCGGCGAGGGCCTTCCGCCACTGCTGCTGGTCCAGGAGCCCGACGGCTTCGGTCAGCAGTGCGGCGAGCCTGGCGGAGGGCGGTGGTCTCGGAGCAGCGTGCGAGGATTCCGGGTCAGGTGCCTGCGCAGGTAGGGTGGCGACCAGGAGCAGGACTGAGAGCATAAACCCACAAGAGAACCTCATTCCGCACCCCCTGCGCCCCGGGCGGCAGGTCCGGAGTCATTCCAGGATCTCCGGAGGGCATGCTCCAGGGCTGGCCCTCGGGCACCCCCGCGTTCAGCGGTCCTTCTGCGGTGCTCTCTGCCGAATGTACGCCCCGGTCAGTGTGCCCGCAAGACGGGAGTGCCTCGGCAGGAGTCGGGACGGGCAGCCGTGCCGTCCTCGTTGGCGACGCAGATGCCCTCGCACTGGTACACGATGACGGGGTTCGAGACCGGCGGCGGCTTCGGCGGCTTCGCTTCGCCTCGAGTGAGCGGGAGAGCTGTCAGGAACAGAACCAGCAACGCCACGGACAATGCACGGTGTCTCATCGTCTCCTCCATGGGCACCCTCTCCGTGCCCGGTTGTCGTTGGGTGGGTGCGTTCCGATTGCGCCGCTGGAGCAGGGGCCGCGTTGGCTCCGCCCGTCAGCCGAGGCGGCAGCGACAGGACGGAAGCTCCCTGCTCCAGCGGCGAGCCTCGATGGGCGGCGGGTATGCCCTGCGATGGGACGCACCGCCTACCGCCTGCCACGCCGGTCGGGCACCGCCTCCTTCCGGTCAACCCGTGAGCGATTCGTCGGTTGGCCATGTGGAACCTCTCTGCACTGGAGTAGTCGCCGGTGCAGGGAAAACGTAACCGCGCAGGACGGGCGTGGGGCGTCCTCGACCGAGGTCATGCCGAAGCTCGAGCCAAGAGCCCAATCGGATGCGGAGGCCGCTCGGAGCGCTCGTGAGTGGCTCCGGCGGGGATGTGGCTAGGGCTTCTGTCAGCTGCGCGAGTCCTCAGTCGCGAGCGCGAGGCCGGTGCGGCTCAGTCTCAGCGGGAGTCGTAGCGGTCAGATGGGCAAAGGTGCTCAACAGCGGAAGGTCGACCGGGCCCGTCTCGACTGCTTGGAGTGACGCGACGGCACTCGCCGGCGTGGAACGCGTGAAGCTGGTCCAACCCCCTCAGAAGCGGTGCACTGGCCTCACCGGACGCCTCGGACCGGCCAGACGGCGCCCGTGCCGAGCTTTGGAAGGTGCATGGTGATGAAGCCGAGGTCAGAGCCGTAGAAATCTACGTGCCAGCACCATGAGGGATTGTGTGCAAACGAGGTCGAGGAAAGGTACGCACCGACCACGACCCCCATGAAGGGGTCGCCCTCTGCCCAGGGTCCCGTGCCTGCCGTGTTCGGCAGCGAAGGGGTGGAGTACTCGAAGTCGAGCAAGCTCTGCAGGTCGTATAGGCTCGGGAGCCGCCAGTCTCCGGCGACGGAGCCGTCAGACAGCCCGCAGGTCCCGCTCGCCAGCGAGTTGGAGACGCTCAGGGCGTTCGTCCAGGTCCGGGAGCCGAAGCAGTTGGCGTTCTGCAGCCACACCAACCCCGTCAGCATGTCGGTCACCGTGCCGTCGCCGTTGACGACGAAGCGCGGGTGCGGCCACACAACGCCGGGCCGCAGGTCGCCGTCCTGGCCGGTGCCGGCGCAGGGGATCACGGCGCCCCCCGCGTCGTAGCAGGTCACCTGCCCGGTCTCGCCGACCCGCGCCGGCGCCCACCATCCTGACGTGTCTCCGGATTCGAAGTCGTCGTAGAAGACGATATCCTGCGCACTTGCGGTCACGCAGCAGGTAACGACCACGAGCATCAGGAATGCGTACCTCATGGCACCCTCCTTCTCCTCCTGCCGTCCTTCGATCCTGGCCAGCGCACGCTGGTGTGCTCCCTTTGCCAGGAATCTAGCCCGCATTATTCACCGGGGTTCGTCGCGAGGCCGGCGAGGCGCCGTGCGCAGTGGGGATTTCGAGCCGAGGGGCGCGCAGGCGTACTTGCAGTACGTCGAGCACCCCGAGGTGAGAAAGCA
>Ga0209164_1003504_pt1 | contig 14858 bp, 13 predicted proteins | sample MTBNYHSulfiMetaG_FD_187458 | JGI IMG/M metagenome (GOLD analysis project Ga0209164, IMG submission 187458) | Enrichment culture microbial communities from rom New York Harbor, USA that are MTBE-degrading - MTBE-NYH (New York Harbor Sulfidogenic)... | ecosystem: Environmental > Aquatic > Marine >...
GCTACTTTCCTCGCGTGATAAAACGCCCTCCATCGAAAATCAATATCCTGACCCATGGTCATGTTCTCATCGTATAAAACCCCTTTTTCAAGGAGAATATTACGACGGTACAAGGCGCTTCCAGACCAGACCTCCAGGGTTTCCTTCAGCAGGCTTATCAAAGACTCACGTCCGGAGATTGTTTGTTTCCCGGGGTCCGAAGGCAGCCTTCTTGGCTTGCCGCTGCCATCTTTGAAAAGAAGGCTGTAGGAGCAGCAGGAGATATCTATCTCAGGGTCTTTTTCAGCAGCCCGGACCAGCTTTTCAACGAACTCATTTTCTGCAAGATCGTCAGCATCAAGGAAAATAACGTACTCGCCCTCGGCCTTAATAATTCCAAGATTCCTTGCCGCACTCTGTCTTCTGTTCTTCTGTCTGAACACCCTGATGGGGACAGGTGAATTCTCTTTAAATCTATGACAGATCTCAGGGGTCTTATCGGTAGATCCGTCGTCTACAACAACGATCTCGAAATCCCTTGCAGTCTGGTCCAGAAGGCTGCGAAGAGTCTCCGAAATGGTCCTCTCGGCGTTGTAGGCAGGAACGATAACCGAAGTAGTGAGGCTTTTTTTCATTTGATATCAATGCCCTTTCCCAACAGGATGATCCCGGTAGCCCCCTTTGCCAAAACGCTTTGTTCATTTCTTAGTGGATATGACTCTTCAAGAAATGCCCCTTGGGGTCTGTATCGATCTCTTGTGAGCCTTTTATATATCAAGACAATTATTCCGTTTATAAAAAATGGTGGTTCTGTCGATGCCAGACCGGGTCGGATTAAGGCCTTCAAAATTCAGGGCCCGGAAGCCATTATGGACAAGATAAGCGATCTGATTCTCTTTGGATGAAGGACCGGTATCATCGAGAACAATTACTCTTTCAGGGGTCAACGCCTTTACCGCATATTTCAGGCAATTGAGCCGGTCTGCACCGTCAACCACTATAACATCGTAGGGAGCAGGTCCGGATAGGACAGAACTGCAGTAATTCCCATCTATGTCCAATTCTTTCAGCATCAATTCCACATTGTCCGGCATCTTTCGCTTGACTTCATCGAACCACTTTCTATCATGCTCTACTGAGGTAACATGCTTGACTCTCCTTGCGAAGAACAGTGTAGAATAGCCGCTTCCATATTCGAAAAGGTTCAGATGTCCGTTCAGTCTTTCTTCCAAAAAAGAGATAACAGGATAGTTCATCCAGGGAAGGGGGTCACCATTCTTGTTAACGGGCCTTCTTTCCTCAAGGCTCCTGAACCATCCTGTTGAGTAAATATAGGAGCTACAGTGAAATAACAGGCGGACATAAGCCCTGACATGCGTTGCAGGTAGTGAAAAAACCTTTCTTGTTGCCTCAAATGACATTGAAAACACTCCTCTTGCAGGATCACTCAGGATAGTCCTCCAACAGAACTTTCAACCCTTCAAGAAGGAGCTCCCGGTGAGCTTCACATCTGACAGTGTTCTGCAGTTTCAACAGGTGCCTCCTTTTATACCTTTTCCCCTTAAAGGAGGCCATCACCATGCCTGTTAGCAGAGTCGAAAAATTTCCCAGCCTGGAAAAACAGTGAAGGTATTCATTTATCTTGCGCCTCGCAAGTTCCTCGAATTTTTCTTCCACCAGACCCTCCTCTAATATCTCCTCTGATCGTCCAAAAAATCCTTCAAGGATCATCCCGCTTGCATTTCCTTTGGCAAGCTTGACCCCACTCCCGTTTTTAATAATCGGGATGAACTGTTCTTTTCGGGGCCTTTTCGTGTCCAACTCGATCAAAAGACCGCTTGAGACGAATTCGTTGTTCTCATTGCTGTCAAACAGTAAGTTGCCCTGACCATATACGATCAGGCCTTCTTTGAAGTATTCAAAACAACCAATGCAATGGCTGTGCTGAGAAACTACAAAGTCAGCCCCCTTCTCGACCAGTTTTCTCAAACGTTTTTGAAGATAAGGGGCGGGAAACCTGAAGTATTCGTTCCCTCCATGATAAAGGACAACTACGTAATCACAATCGGCCTTCAGACTTGAAACATGGTCAGGGCTTTCCAGCGGGTCAAAAGGATTAACCCCCGGACTTCCTCTGGAAGCCAGAGAGTACTCATGTTCGGCACAGGCATAAAAACCTACCCTTTCGCTACCTGTATCCAAAATGAATGGCTTTACAGCCTTTTGAATATTGTCTCCTGCTCCAACGTGAGGAATAAGGTTTCTTTCAAGCAGTTCTCTGGTTTTGTCAAGTCCTTTGATCCCATGGTCCATTATGTGGTTATTCGCCAGAGTTACCAATGTCGGGTTCAGTTGCTTGATGCCGACGATAGATCTTTCTGATGCCCTGAGCAATGGTCCGCTCTTGAAGATAGGCAAAGGTTCATCTGACAAGGGAGCTTCCAGGTTGAAAACTCTTGCATCTGATGAATACCAAAGTCTGCGTAGTTCTTCGTCAAAAAGATCTCCTGTTTTACCCCTCTCGAAGGCTTCTGCATTTGATGGGGTTGGGACCAGGTCAGCAGCGATCATAATCCTCACAGGTCCACCACCTATTCTTTCGCAAGCATTGCCCCAAGGGCATTTTCTATCTTTTTGCCAATGATGGCTATCTCACCCACGCTGTCGGCCACAATGAAACCGGTTATCAGGCTTCTGCCGTCAGAAAGGGGGGTACCTTCGAACAATCTGGTTGGAACGAATAGCCCTTTTTCTGCGAACTCCCGGATCCGGTCCAAAGCGGGAGACAGCGGGCAAACAATGAAGTGGCTCCAGGACTCGGAGACCCTCGCCTTCGTCCGCCCCACAGCCCACTCATGAAGAAGGACTTGCCCCGTGCTTGATACGAACCGAAAATTCAGGTCGAAGACGAAAGGTTTGCCCGATCTGTCTTCTCCAACATCAAAACCTGCGATACCTCTGAAGCCGAGGCTTCTCCCTCTCTCGGCGATTCCGAGAGCGATCCTCACAGTCTCTTCAGATGGGGCCCTGTAGGGATCGATCCTGCTTCCTTCCTGTCTTGCCGGCTTGTCGAAAAGCTGGATAGCGGCACCAAGATAAATTATCCCTTTCTCGCAGACGACAACATTGATGCACCAACTGGTCTCAATATCCATGGCCAACTCGACCCGAACCCCGGAGAGACCATTGCTTCTGGCAGAAAGCCACTCAGGAAAACGAGCCCTTGCATCATCGTCTGGACAATAAAGAACATCCGCCCCTGCTCCTGAAGCTTCATTGCAACAAGCTTTTATGTAAACAGCATTTTCTCTGAAAATTCCTTTCACGGTTTCAAGATCGTACGGTCCTACGAACACGTGCGGAGGAAGGTCCTCTTCATCTACGAGATCGTCAATGCTGGCCTTGTCATTGAGATAAAAATAGAGGGGAAGCGGAACGACCAGACCATGTCCAGATCTGAGAGGCAGCGGCGGTGGGTAGGTATATATAACCTTCCACCCTTTTGCGATGAATTGTTTTGCATATTCAACAGCCTCTTCCTGGTCTTTGTATATATAAAGGTTCTTGGCGGGTTCCAGGCCAGATAACCTGAAAAAATCCAGGATCTCCGAAGTTGCAACATTGCGGCTGCAAATCAGAGGCATCTTGCCGGCAATGGCCAAAGAATTCCCGGTAACTGTATCAAGCCTGAATTCCCCCTTAAAGATCCTGTGAGTTACATCCATAGTCGTGAGGGGTGCGATCAAGGTCCGTTCAGGGAAAAATACATCCAAAGTCAGCGGAGATTTCGGCACATTCATGTTATGGTCTTCCACTTCTTCCAATGTACATATTGATACCCGAGGCAAGCCGAAGCAGGTTCTCGCCTGGAGGACCATTACCAGCAATTGTGGGTGTCTTGTTGACATCGAGCAGTACAGGCTCGCCATTGAAGATCACGTAATCAAATTTACCGAAATCCATTCCGAGCCTCTTGCGAATGGCTCTCAGCTCAACGGGTACTTCTTTCAGGTATTCATGTCTGGTGCGGTTGCCAGCCTTCACAATGGGGTTCTTGCCGAACATTCGAACACTGTGATCCTGGTCTCCGAAAAAAGCCCAAACTCTCAAAACGTATTCATCGCCTTCCTTTTCAGGAACAAAACGCTCTACCACAAGATCATCCCGTCCCCACACCCAGGGTGGGACATCGCTGATGCTTGCGCAGACAGGATAATCCTTGTAATACCATAGTTGGCGGGTATATTGCCAGGGCAGGGTCCGTTTTGCGATGCTCCTGATCAGACCGTTCGGGAGTCGAGCTTTTCCTTCGTTATGTTCCGGTAAGCCGAAGTAGTTGTTATCCGTCTTAATTATCACTTGCCCCTGGTATGAAGAATCAGGGTTGAGGATATTAGAACTTATCCGTCTTTTGGAAATATCCAGTATCAAAGAATTCAGGAGCGGTCTTCCTGATGGGTTGGCAGGTATCATCTCTTTCGGGACCTTCGTCCGGTCAATGTTCACTATGCCGATATCGGCTTCAAGGCGTTCCGTCGGGCCTTGAGTAACTAGATGACCATTTTCCTGCCATATTTCGGAAAGCCTGTGAACCATGCTTGAAGTGGAAAGGCTCTTTCTCGAATCTGTAACGATATGGACATGAACACTTCCTGATCTCGCGGCCTTCATATTGACCCCCCATTCAAAACAGATCCTTGTATGAAACTATGTTCTGAGCATCGTGACATTGCCTGGTTCCAATTCATGATAACGAACATCAATTCATTAGCAGAATGTGACCGTTGCTTCGCCTATGAACATAAAGTTGCCTCAAATCTTCTTAACGTCTTTGAATTGTGTACCAGGGATTGAATTCCCTTTTGAACCGGGTGTCCAGGTTCCATTTTTCGCCAAGGGCAAAATCGAAACTGACCGGTTCGAACCTGTTAAGACCCGAAGCAGGGTAAAGAGTGAACTCTCCGAAGTAGATCTTCCCATCAACGTTGTATAGGTCTACACTGATCTGATCCATTTCGAATGCTAAATCCTCAGCAATTGCTACCATTTCCCCAAAAATTGACGGCCTTTCGATCTCCGGGGAGTCCTCATGTGAAGTGCATGCCCAAAGCCTTTTGAAGTCCCTGTCGTATAAGGCTTCCGTAGGGTTCCCGAACCGGTCGTGAACAAGATAGACGGTTGCAACTCTGCCATTGATGACATCGAACTTCCAATCCGCTGGAATCTTTTCCTCGTCGTCTTTCAGTAACATTTCTATCATTACGAGGGGACTGATCTCGCTGTATGCCCACTCCTACTTGCTTCGCCCGTAGGTCTTCTTCATCCATCTCCGGCACTTTGACATAATTTCGCCTGGCCTTGCCGGATGGTCCCGATCAACTATTATCGACCATCCGGAGCCGTGGTTAGGTTTGATAATGTATTCTTCCGGAAGATCATCAAATGGGATCCTGTCAGGGTCTTCAGTTACAAAAAGCAGTGGTACCAGGATCTTTTCCCCGTCTTTCTTGCCGAGTTTTTCAAGCACATATCTGCGGGACCTGTATTTGTCGGCCAGTAACGGGAAAAGCGGGTTCCGGTCATAGATCTTTCTCCAGGCGACCTTCTCGTTGTAGCTCCGGAGGTTGTCCAGGTTGAGCCTGTACCCTTGGCACTTAAAGAACGTTCTTCGCTGCCTCAGGAGATAATATTGCTCCTTGAGCGAACGGAAAAACTTCATGTTTCAACCTTCTTCAGTTTTAGAAATCATTTTTTAACCCCCCGGGAGCCATTCTCCCGGGGGGCAAGAGTTCAGACCGCGGCCTTGAATCCCGCCCTTATGGCGTTCTGCATGGAGGCTATCTTCAGGTCGTCCATAAAGATGTCCATGCCGAAGACAGCCGCTCGGGAGAGGATGTCCTGGGTCCTGGGCCACTCAATGGGCCTGTAGAGAGGTACGTCCTCCGCATAGGGACAGTCGTAGGGGCAGCGCACACGGCTGTAGCAGGCACCCTCCCTGAGAGTCTCCCAGTGCCTGGCGTAATGCCAAGTGTTGCCCGAAAGGATACCGCAGCCGCAGCCCGCATCGCCGGCGGCCTTCTGAAATCGCTTTGCCGAGTCGGCATCGGGAAGAAGGACCACGAGCTGGGTGGCTATATCGCCCTCCCTGTCCGGGAGATCCCTTAGTCTCACCCCTGCCGGGAGTTCCACCCCTTCCAGCACTCTTTTCTTGTTATTCCTGAGGCTGGAAATTGCCCCGTCGAGTTTGTCCAGCTGGACAAGCCCGATAGCCCCCTGGATCTCGCTCATCCTGAAGTTGAAGCCCAGGCAGGCCTTGCCTTCAGCACCCCGCGGGATGGAGAAATCGTGAATGTGGCCGTGGTCGTGATAGTATTCCATCTTCCGGTAGAGGTCCTCGTCGTCAGTGACGATAAGACCTCCCTCACCTACGGTAAGCAGTTTGTAGGGGTCGAGGCTGTAGGGGCCCCACTTGCCGCAGGTCCCGACATACTTTCCGTGGTAGGTGGCACCCATGGCCTGACAGGAGTCCTCCAGCAGCCAGAGACCGTACTCCTCGCAGATCTCCTCAAACGCGTCGAGATCTGCCGCGGCCCCGAACATGTGTACGGGCATAATGGCCCTGGTCCTTTCCGTGATCAGGTCTTCAACCGAGTCGGGATCCAGGTTGAGGCTTTCGTCGATCTCGGCCAGGACCGGCACGGCACCGCACTCGAGGATAGCCTCCACGCTGGCTATAAAGGTGAAGGGCGACGTAATGACCTCGTCCCCCGGGCCGATCCCCAGTCCCCTGAGCCCGACATAAAGGGCCGCGCTTCCGCTGCTGACGGCAAGACAGTGTTTCGCGCCGAACCTGGCTGCCACAGCCTTCTCGAACTCCTCCACGCGATAGATATCGTTCCTGGTCTCCTGGAAGGAGTACCTGTGGACCATCTTCCTTTTTATTACATCGGTTACGGCGTCAATTTCCCTCTGGTCGAACAGTTCGAAGCCAGGCATTACATCATCGCCTCCCTGTAGATCTTTATGCAGTCATCCCTGGTCATGACCCGGGGGTTGTTCTCCATTGGCCTTGATACCCCCATGGCCTTGCCTGCCATTTCTTCCAGGTGCTCCTCGCCTATGCCGACTCCCAGGTCCTGAAGTCTGGCGGGCAACCCCAGATCGTCCACCATATCGCCAAGGGCCTCTGAGCAGAAGATGGCGGCCACGTGGTCGGGCTCGCCTTCCTCGCGGGGATACCCCAGCAGCGAGGCCGCCTCCGCGAACCTCTCCGGCGAGGCCTGTGCGTTCCACCGGGCCACGTGGGGTATGAGAAGAGCATTGGCGTTTCCATGAGGAACTCCGAACATGCCTCCCAGAGGATAGGCCAGCGCATGGCAGGCCGTTACGCCCGCGTTGGCCAGGGCAACACCGCCGTACAGCGCGGCCAGCATCATTCCTCCCCTCGCCTCGATGTTCCTTCCGTTCATGGCAGCCACCCTGATCCATTTTCCTATCCTCCACAGGGCCTCCTCTGCAAACATGTCGCTGAATGGCGAAGCCTGGAGGCTGGTATAGGCTTCAAGAGCGTGTGCCAAGGCATCCATGCCAGTGGATGCTGTTATCCCCGGGGGCATGGTTACCGTCAGCTCCGGGTCAAGGAGGCTCATGTCAGGGTATAGATAGTCGCTGTTTATACCACCCTTGACACCGTCGCTCTTGCGGATGAGCACCGCGGTGAAGGTCACCTCGGAGCCCGTTCCCGCAGTAGTGGGGATCATGAGCTTGAAAACCCCCGGGTTCTTCACGAGTCCCAGCCCCTGGTACCGGGCAGCAGAACCATCATTGGTGACAAGGATGCTTACGGCCTTGGCAACGTCCATGGAACTGCCCCCGCCCAGGCCTATAACTGCCTGGACCTTTCGGTCACGGGCGATCGCCGCGGCGGAATCGGTGGTCTCAACCGACGGTTCTGGTTCCACCCCGGTGAAAACCGATACCTCGAGTCCGGCCGCCCTGACGCTGCCGGCCATTCGTTCCGCAAGACCTATCCGCTCCATGGTCTCGTCAGTAACGATAAGAACGCTCCTTGCTCCGGAGGCCTTTACCAGCTCCCCGGCCTTCGATGATACCCCCGGGCCGAAATGGACACGACCCGCCATGAACATGCTGAAATCCACCTGCGATCACTCCCTGACTTTCAATATGCCGCTTATGCGCTCCCATGAAAGGGCCGCCGCTCCCCCCAGCCCTTCCACGTACCCCTTGCCGCTGATGCCTTTGACTGTGTTTCCGGAAAGGTCTTGCTCCCACAGTTTTGCCAGTTCCGATGCGGACCTTACCACTGCCGCCGCCCCGAGCGAGATCAGCGCTTCTGAGTGAGGCCTGAAATCCTCCATATATGGGCCGTGCCTTACCGGAACTCCCCACGCTGCCGGTTCCAGTATGTTCTGCCCCCCCCTGGGGACCAGGCTGCCCCCAACGAACGCAGAATCGGATATTCCGTAAAACCCGAAAAGTTGACCTACCTCGTCCACTACCAGGATATCCCACCCCTCACAAGGCTTTGAGAACATCGAAACGGAGCCGAAGGATCTCGCCATGGATGCAACTTCATTCGCTCGTTCCGGGTGTCTTGGGACAATAACTATTTTAACCCCCGGAAAGCGGGCGCGCACTTCCCTGAATGCTTCAAGAACGGTTATTTCCTCCCCCGTATGAGTGCTGCCCGCAAGGAGGATCCGTGCGCCGGCCGACCCTATGGCAGCCCGAAGGGCATCCCTGTCTGTATCCTCCCTCCGGAGAAGAAGCGCATCGACCTTGCAGTCACCGTCGACGACCACCCGTTCAGGTTCCAGGCCCAGATCCAGGAGGCGGGAGGCGTCTTCTTCCCCCCTGACCAATATCAGACGGAAAGTGGACATAATTTCCCGCCAGAATTCTTTGAACCTGATCGCTTTCCTGAACGACCTCTCGGAAAAACGGCCGTTGGCTATGAAGGCCGGTATTTTCCTTCGGGCCAGTTCCATCACGAAGTTAGGCCATATTTCCGTCTCTACGGTTACGAACGCCGCCGGCAACACCCTGTCTATTGCCCTCCGGGCGATCCATGGCGCGTCCCAGGGGTAATAGGCCATCTGGTCGGCATCAGTACCCACAAGATTCTCGGCCATCTTCCGGCCTGTCCTTGTGATCGTCGTCATGAAGACCGGAGACTTCCATCCCGAACGCCTGGCCTCCCTCACAAACGGCCAGGCCGCCTGGACTTCGCCGACAGAGACAGCATGAACCCATAGAGGGTGCATACCTTCTGTTTGCCCCCCGGTGTATCGTCCCATCCTTTCGCTGAAACCATCCCTGTATTTTACCGCCAGCCATGGCAGGGCAGCCCCGAAGACGGCTCCAGACAGAATTTCATAGCCGCGGCGGCCCAGCTCAGACCACCCCGGCCTTGAGCAGTTCATGAATATGGATCATCCCCACGATCCTTTCACCCTCTGACACGACCAGGCAGGATATCTCCTTCTCCTCCATGATATGCATTGCCTCGGCAGCAAGACGGTCAGGGGCAATGGTCCTGGGTTCTTTTGTCATGACTTCCAAAATCGGCAGAGACAGGCTGCTGACCCCCCTATCTTCAAGAAGGCGTCTCAGGTCACCGTCGGTGAATATCCCCGCGATCTTTCCATCCCCGTCTTCAACGATCGTGGCGCCAAAACCCTTGCTGGTTATCTCGAAAAGGGCTTCGCGAACAGTTGCGCTGTCAGGAACCCGGGGCACCCTCTCCCCGGTGGACATAATTTCGGAAACCCGGAGAAGAAGCCGCTTCCCAAGGGACCCCCCGGGGTGGAACATGGCAAAATCCTCCGCCTTCAGGCCGCGAAGTTCAGTCACCATTCCTGCCAGGGCATCCCCGAGCGCCAGCTGCAAAGTCGTGCTGGTGGTCGGGGCCAGTCCCAGCGGGTCGGCCTCTTTTTCCACGCCCGAGTCAATGACCACATCGGCATCCCTGGCCAGCCGTGAAGCACTGTTGCCGGTCATCGCGATAACCGGTGCTCCCAGTCTCCTGAAAAAAGGAAGCACTTCAAGCACCTCGCGGGTCTGTCCGCTATTGCTCAGGAAAAGGCCCACGTCCTCCCTGCAGACCATTCCCAGGTCGCCGTGTGAGCCCTCGGCTGCGTGAAGGAAGAAAGCCGGCGTACCGAGAGAGGCCAGAGTGGCGGCGATCTTTCGGCCAATAAGGCCGGATTTACCCATTCCGACCACAACCAGTCTTCCTTCGCAACGGTTGATTATTCTGGCTGCTTCGACCAGTTCCGTCCCTACCCGTGATGCCGCCCTTGCTATTTCATCGGCCTCCATCCGGAGGACATTTCTACCGGTCTCCAGGAGCCTTTCGTCGTTGCATTCGACGCAGTCTCTCTCCCTTGGCAGGCTCATCACTTCTCAGTTCTTCCTTCCCGGCACCGATGCTGCCCTGTGTATGGCCAGCACCCGCTCCAGAAGTGTCTCGAGGGAGTCCAGGGCAACCATGTTGGGACCATCGCTTTTTGCCGAATCGGGGTCGGGGTGGGTCTCGAGGAAGAGCGCGTCAATACCGGCAGCGGCTGCAGCTCGCGCAAGGACCGGCACAAAACGCCGGTCTCCCCCGCTTGAGGTGCCTTGCGCTCCAGGCATCTGGACGCTGTGCGTGGCATCGAACATGACTGGATACCCCAGGGAGCGCATTATAAAAAGAGAGCGCATGTCCACAACCAGCTGGCCGTAGCCGAAAGAACTGCCCCTCTCGCAGAGGATGACCTTGTCGTTGCCTGCCTCGAGGCATTTTGAGACGGCCTGCCCCATATCGGCCGGAGCAAGAAATTGCCCCTTCTTGATGTTGACAACTTTTCCGGTCGCGGCAGCCGCGACCACAAGATCGGTCTGCCTGCAAAGGAAGGCAGGGATCTGGAGTATATCCACTACTTCTGCCGCCGTTTTGGCCTGCCCGGGGAGGTGGATGTCGGTAAGAACAGGACACCCGATGCTGTTCCTTATATCGGCAAGCCACTGGAGCCCTTTCTCCAGACCCGGGCCCCTGAAGCTATGGATCGAGGTCCTGTTGGCCTTGTCAAATGAGGCCTTGAAAATGTAGGGCATTTTCAGCCTTTCACAAATGCCCGAAACCCTTTCGGCTATGAACAGGGCCAGATCCCTGTCCTCAAGCACACATGGACCCGCAACTACCGCCAGGTCCCCACCCCCGAAGGTGACTTTACCAGCTGAAAAAGTTTTTATCACGCCAGATCATCTCCATTTTCCCTTATAAAATTCTCGAACTTCTCAACGTCCTCAGGGGAGTCTATCTCTATGGTATCCCTGATGGTCTCGATGCAGCTGATCTCGTATCCTTTTTCCAGGACTCTCAACATCTCCAGGCTCTCGGACTTCTCCAAAGGGGTCTGTTCCCATCCGCAGAAATCGAACAGGAAGTCACGCCTCCAGGCGTAGGGGCCGATATGCTTGAATAGAACGGCTCCGGGGTTCCTCCTGAAGGGTATCGGCGAACGACTGAAGTACAGCGCCCTCCCCCTTTCGTCAAAGACCATCTTGACGATATTGGGATCTGTCTCCTCTGAAGGGTGGTCTATGGCCCTGGAAAGGACTCCCAGTGAAACCTCGGGCCTTTCTTTCATCATGGCAACAAGGGGATCGATCATGTCGGGTCCGACCAGGGGATCGTCGCCCTGGATATTCAGGACGCACCCCGCGGGACCGAATTCCTTTGCCGCAAAGGCTACCCTGTCCCCCCCCGTAGGCAGTTCAGAAGGGGTCATCATGGCCTGGCCGCCCTCGGCTCTTACTACTTCGGCGATCCTTTGATCATCGGTTGCCACAAGGACCTCGTCAATAGAGGAACATCTCGATGCCTGAAGCAAAACCCTGACGACCAGGGGTATGCCCGCGATCCTTAAAAGCGGCTTGCCTGGAAGACGTGTACTCCCGTACCGGGCAGGAATTACAGCAAGGGTCTTCATCCCTCGATATCCCCTTTCATTGCCGCAAAATCTGAAAAAACCCGGAACACCTCATGTCTCTTTCTCCAGCCGAGCACTTGTGAAGCATACCCGACAACTCCTTCGACGGCCCCACCTGTCCCCATTCTTTCTTTACCGGCTCTGGCCATGGTTTCCCTGCGTACGGGATCCCCCAGTATCGACAGGGCTTCCCGTGCCAGGAGAAACGGGTCTGGCGGGACAAGTGATTCGGCCTCTCCAAGGAGTTTTTTCTGAACCCTTTTCCCTTTTTCGTCAATGGATACGACAGGGACCCCAAGTCCGGCGCATATCTGGTTCGCCGTTCCCCCAAGGCCGATAAGGATGTCCGAACCAAGAGCGGCTTCATGGACATCCCCGAAAAAGAGTTTCACCGAATGCTCGCCGTTTCTGGAACAAATAACGTCTCCGGAGGTGAACTCCCATGACGGAGCCTTCTCCAAAAGCCTGTCGACATCCAGTGTTGGCGCGACTGCCATAACAAAACTGCATGCCGCCTCGTTTTCCATCAAGGCTGCGGCATCAAGGAGCAGGGCCAGATCATCGTAGGCCCTCTCCCTGCTCCCCGGCAGAAACAGTACCTGATTCCCGGCCAGTTTTACAGGCTTTTTCCCGTACCCGTTATCAGTACCACCTGCGAGATCCATTATCGGATTCCCACTGTAGACTGCATCAATATTCTTTTCGGCCAGTTCCATGGCGGTCTCGGAATCCCTGGTAAAGACCTTCCTAACCCTGATCTTGAGCAGTATCCTCTCAAGCCGCCAGTGGCCGTGCAAACGGACCGATTTTGCCGTGGCAAGAAGGACCGGCATTACTCCCTGACCCCACAGGGTATGAAGAAAGAGATACACGTCCCCCACACATACAACGGTCCTTATCCTCCCCCTCAGGCCGCTCCAGGCGGAGGCCTGGGCACTGATATGCCTCAGCAGCCCGGACCTGATATCCCTCATCAGGTCCTGCAGGCGGTACTTCACAACTCCCCCGCTCGGCGTCTCGCTCGGGGGGGACAGGACAGCAACCCCCCTGGCCCCGTACTCACGGCCTCTCCCTACCAGGGGGAACCCTGAGATCTCCGAAAGGGGGAACTCCTTTTTAAGCCTTGATGCCAGAAGGCTTCCTATTGCATCCTCACCGTGTCCGTTGGAGGATACTACGATCTTCGGTCTGAGACAGTCGGATAGTTTCGAGAGAAAGGAGTTCATGTTCCTGACCGATGCGCAGACCCTGGGGATATATACCGGAACACATGGGAGCCATTCGGCAGGAAGGTTGAAGATGTCCTTTTCTGTGCATATCAGCGACCTTGCGCCCCTGACAAGGGCTTTTTCGCAGACAGCCTGAAGTTCTGCCACACTGAAAATATGGTGATCCCTGAAGGCTTCGTGGATGACCGGCTGAAAACCCAGTTTCTGCAGGAACAGGTTGAAACTTGCCGGGTTGCCTATGGCCGAAAAAGCAGCGACCGGAGACGGGGGCGGCCCCGAATCCCGAAGGAGATCCACGCCTTCGGAGAACCTTGACCATCCCGAAAGGGTAAGGTTGGAAAGAAAGGGTTCCTTCCCGGTAACTGACAGGATCCTTTCCCGGATCTCATCAAGCCGGTCAGGAGTTACCTGGTCTGCCTTGGATATCACTACCATGTGGGCCCTTTCAAGGGAATCAGCCTTCTCCCTCAGCATTCCAGCCGGCATCATTTTCCCGTTCCCGAAGGGACAGGTGGCGTCCACAAGCACTATGTCAACGTCCCTGCCCATCCTCCTGTGCTGAAAACCGTCGTCGGCAATGGCCAGGTCGACCCCCCGCCGAGAAAGGCATTCCACACCGGCCGTCCTGTCAGCGGATACGACGATGGGGACTCCTTCAAGCCTGCCCGAAAGAAGCAGGGCCTCATCTCCCAGGAGATCCCTGCTGCGTTCGCAATCATCTGCAAAAAGGATATCCTTCCCTTTCCGCCCGTAGCCCCTCATCACTATGCCCGGATGGATACCCGCCTCGAGGAACAGCCTGGAAAGCATTTCCACGAAGGGGGTCTTGTTGGTTCCGCCATGGGTGATGTTGCCCACGCTTATTACAGGGATCGATGGCTCCCTGGAAACGGTAATGCCGTGATCATAGAAAAAATTCCGTCCCGAGGAGACAGATCCCGCAAGCCAACCCAGAGGGGAAAGGAGGCTCCAGGGCGATATTCCTGTTTCACCCCGGATATACCTGAAATAGCTAGCCGGAATGGTTCGCATTTTCTTCTCCGAACTGAAGGGAACAAAGCCTCGAGTAGAGCCCCCCCGCATCCTTCAGGATATCGTGGGTCCCTTCCTCTACCACCCTTCCACCGTCGATAACCAGTATCCTGTCGGCCTCCCGGACCGTGGCAAGACGATGGGCGATGACAATGGACGTTCGCCCTGCCATTGCCTTTCTCATGGCCTCCTGGATCTCCTGTTCCACAGCTGCGTCAAGGGAGGATGTGGCCTCGTCCATGATAAGGATCCTGGGATCCCGGACTATTGCCCTGGCTATGGCGACTCTCTGCCTCTGCCCCCCGCTCAGGGTCACCCCGCGCTCACCTATCTCCGTTTCATATCCGTCCGGAAGGGACATGATAAAGCTATGGATCCCCGCCACACGGGCTGCCCCTTCAACATCGCAGCAGGAGGCATCCTCACAGCCGTAGGCAATGTTGAAGGTCACGCTGCCCTTGAGAAGGACAGGGTCCTGGGGGACAACGCCGATCCTGCGTCTCAATGACTTCAGGTCCAGGCGCCTCAGGTCTGTTCCGTCTATCGCCACTGAGCCTTCCTGGGGGTCGTAGAAGCGGGTTATAAGGTCGGCTATGGTCGATTTGCCGGCCCCTGTAGGTCC
>Ga0209164_1003505_pt1 | contig 14856 bp, 14 predicted proteins | sample MTBNYHSulfiMetaG_FD_187458 | JGI IMG/M metagenome (GOLD analysis project Ga0209164, IMG submission 187458) | Enrichment culture microbial communities from rom New York Harbor, USA that are MTBE-degrading - MTBE-NYH (New York Harbor Sulfidogenic)... | ecosystem: Environmental > Aquatic > Marine >...
AGCAGTATGCGGTTGCCGCCAGGCTCGATGGACTGGATGTCGCCGGGGTTTCCTGCCATATCGGCTCTCAGCTCACCCAGGTGAGTCCCTTCGTGGATGCCCTCCGGAAGCTCAAGGAATTCATCCACCGCCTGAATGACATGGGCATTACCATCTCGTACCTGGACCTGGGAGGGGGCCTGGGGATCACCTATGACAAGGAGGATCCGCCCCACCCCCGGGATTATGCACGAAAGGTTCAGGAGGAGCTGGGGACGACGGACATGACCCTGATCCTGGAACCGGGTCGTGTTCTCGTGGGCAATGCCGGGATCCTGGTTGCAAAGGTCCTTTACACCAAGGCCAGCCGGGAAAAGATGTTTTTTGTGGTGGATGCGGCCATGAATGATCTGATGCGGCCGAGTCTCTATCATTCCTATCATGCGATCCAGCCGGTAGCGATCACCGGCCGTGAGACGGTAAGGGCCGATATCGTGGGCCCTATCTGCGAGTCCGGCGACTTTCTGGCAAAAGGGAGGGAGATGGAGATGCTTGAACCGGGGGATCTCGTGGCCGTCATGAGTGCGGGGGCCTACGGTTTCAGTATGTCGTCCACCTACAATTCAAGGCCCCGGGTCTGTGAGGTGATGGTCAAGGGAGATCGTTTTTACACCATACGGGCGAGGGAGGGGTTTGAAGACCTGATCCGGGGGGAGAACCTCCCCGATTTCCTGAGAGCGGATGGGGAATCGGACGGGATGACTGGAGGTTCGTGATGGAACCGATCGAATTCTGGAAGATGAGCGGGAGCGGCAATGACTTCATCCTGATTGACAACCGGGATGGCCGCATAAGAGAAAATGAGATGGCCCGGTTGGTTGAGCGGGCGTGCCGGCGGCGCGTATCGGTGGGTGCGGACGGCCTCATCTTTGTGGTTCCGTCGGAGGCATACGACTTTGGATGGCGTTTTTTCAATGCCGATGGCGGGGAGGTGGAAATGTGCGGCAATGGCGGGCGTTGCGTCTCCCGTTTCGCCTACTTAAAGCAGATGGCGGGTCCTCAGATGACCTTTGAGACCCGTGTTGGACCGGTTTCGGCCGAGGTCAAGGGCCGCAGGGTGAAGGTCCTGATGCCCAAGCCCGGTCCGGCCTCCATGGACATTGACCTGGAACCCCAGCAAGGGTGGGTGCATTGCGATTTTATCAACACAGGGGTCCCACACGTGGTGGTGGGCGTTAATGCCCTCATGGATCATCCGGTAAAGGAACAGGGAAGGAACATTCGCTACCATGCCCGCTTTTCGCCGGAAGGGACGAATGCCAACTTCATGATGAGAATCGGTCCTGATCGTCTCAGCGTCAGGACCTATGAACGCGGGGTCGAGGATGAGACCCTGGCCTGCGGGACCGGGGCCATCGCATCCGCCCTGGTGGGAGCGATCCGGGGGATGGTGGACTCCCCGGTGACGGTCGAGACACGGGGGGGCGAGGAGTTGGTGATCCATTTTGAGCGAAAAGGGGACGTCTTTGAAAAGGCATGGCTTGAGGGAAACACGGCGATTGTCTATGAGGGACGGCTCAACCCGGAGGCCCTCGATCTCTGACAGAGGCCTGAAGGCCGCTGCCAGATACGATCAGAGGGAAGATCAATGATCAGATGTCGGACAGGAGAACCCTATCAGCTTAAATGAACTGCAGTACGGCCTGGAAATCCCGAAATTCCAATCTCAAAAAAGATGTAAAGGGAGGATATCATGTTTAGTGGATCTATCGTCGCAATCGTGACCCCGTTCAAAGACGGGCAGGTGGATGAAGAGGCGTATCGCGAACTCATAGAGTTCCAAATCGCCAACGGCACCAGCGCCATCGTACCCTGCGGCACCACCGGTGAGTCCGCCACGCTGAACGTGGAAGAACATGCCCGGGTGATCGATATCGCTCTGGAGACCGTCAACAAGAGGGTGCCGGTGATCGCCGGGACCGGTGGAAACAGCACCAGCGAGGCGATTGAACTGACGGCACATGCCAAGAAGGCCGGTGCGGATGCCTCCTTGCAGGTGACGCCCTACTATAACAAACCCACCCAGGAGGGTCTGTATCAGCACTTCAAGGCCATTGCAAAGGCAGTGCCTCTGCCCCAGGTCCTTTATAATGTTCCGGGCCGGACCGGCGTCAACATGTTGCCCGAGACAGTGGCCCGTCTGGCGGAACTGCCGGAGGTGGTGGCTATCAAGGAGGCCTCTGGGAATCTTGGCCAGATGGCTGAAATCGTCCGATTGGCAGGGGACAATATCACGCTCCTATCCGGCGACGACAACGTGACCCTGCCGTCGCTCGCCCTTGGAGGAAAGGGAGTCATTTCCGTGGTGGCCAATATCGTGCCCAGGGATTCTGCCGATCTGATCAGGGCCTGGGAAGAGGGGAGGGTGGAGGAAGCCAGGGCCATTTTCTACAGACTCTTTCCCCTGTGCCAGGCCATGTTTTTCGAGACAAATCCGATTCCGGTCAAGACTTCCCTGGCCCTGATGGGCAGGATTCAGGATGAGATGCGGTTGCCGCTCTGCCCCATGGCGCCGGGCAATCTGGATCGTCTAAAGAAGGCCTTGACAGATTACGGATTGATCTAAACTGCATGCGAGGGCGACACCAACGTTAACGAGAGGGCGTCCTGGCCGATCGCGAGAACGGCAAAGGCGCCTTTTTTGGAGCAGGATATACGCCCGCCCGGACCTGAACCCCAAAGGTTTCACACGGAGAGACCTTGGTGAAACAACATAGGTAAATGGTTTCGCGGCTCGGGCAGAGAAACAGAGAGCGGTAACCCTCTTGATCGCGTATGAAACGTGAAATTGCCACACACGAAAAAGGAATCGTCGAGTTAGTCAATATGCTGGCGGGGAAGAGGCTTTTGATCCCGCCGTTCCAAAGGGAGTTTGTCTGGGAACCAGAAGACGTCTTGAGACTATGGGACAGCGTGTTCCGGTATTACCCGATCGGCAGCCTCTTATCCTGGGAGACGTCAACCTATCTGCGCATCCATCGTAGGGCGGGCGGAAAGATAATTCCGGGAACGGAAGATGCGGGCGCCGGCCCTCGGAAGTGGGTTTATCTCTTGGATGGACAACAGAGGGCCACGGCCCTGTTGGTTTCGATCCTCGGGGAAAAGGCCCAGGTCAAGCAACACCATGATTTTGATTATCGCCTCTACTTCGACGCCTCCGATGCCGGCTTCTTTTTTGAAAACACCTTAAATAAGCGTGGGCGGAGCGTCGATCCTGCATTCTTGATTCGCCTGGGGGATGTCTTTGAGAACCGGGTGGATATCCTGACTTTGGTTTCCGCCACCCCCGGATTTGATGGGAGGATTGAGAAAAACCTGCGACAGCTGATGCGTATTTTCACGGACTACAAGATCCCCCTGATTCACATCCGGGGCTTCGATATCCCGGATGTGAGGGAGATCTTCGAGCGAATCAACCAGGAAGGAAAAGATCTGAAATCGCTTGACGTCATGATTGCCAGGAGCTTTCGGGACTATGATTATTTGGTGGAAGAGGATTTCAACTGAGGATCGAATGCGGCAGAGCCGATATTCCCGCATGATTTCGCCGGCCGCATCCCTTCCGGAACACGCCCCTCCATCATCGCAGCCCTCCGCGTTGCAGCCAAAGCCAGTCAGATAGGACGGTCCCTGATTCGCCGAAACCTCCTTCTCTATCCTGCCGTTTATCCGTTCGCCTCCCGGATCCTTTTCCAGACGTCATTCCCTGGCGGAATGGCAAGGATATCGCTTACGCAGGGGAATTCTCATCCCCGGGACCCGGCCGAATTGCCTCATGCGGACAGAGTTATCAAAAGGGGATGTCGTCAGGATCGTCCGAGTCGCCCGGGCTCCCCTCCAGGTCTTCGGAAGAGAATAGAGGCACATCCTCGAACCCAAAGGGGGCATCGATTACCTCCCGCTTCCGGAAGATCATGGCTTCACCCCTGGTGTGATCGAGGAATTCCGTGGATACGGTATACCCTTCGATGAAAAGGCTCTCATCGAAGCCCTCGCTGTCGAGCCATGACACGGCGTCCACAATGATCCCATCCTTCAGACGGACAGGAGAGCCCTGACGAACGAAAAAATCGGCCCCGCCGCCCCCCTCCAGCGATTCTGCAAGGGGCGAATCCATAAGCCACTTGAGGATCTCTTCCTGGCGCTCATCTGAAAGGATCATTTCTATATCATCGTCATAATCATAGTCGTCGTCTTCAAAAAAATCATGCTCTCTCATCTCTTCACCTCCATACGTACGGGTTGAAATTCGGGTTGTTTAAGGACATGTGGACCTTATCGCAGGATAACGCATTGTCAAACAATAATCCAGCAATCCGTGTCGCATATTACCAGTGGGGTTGATTGCCGATCCGGGTCCCGATGACCTCGAGGGTATCCGATACCACCAGGAATACATTCGGGTCGATGTTTTTGGCGATCTGTTTGAGCCTGGGCACTTCCCGGAAACTGATCACGGTGTAGAGGAGCTCTATCTCTTCTCCCGTAAACCCTCCGTGACCGTTGACATGGGTGACGCCCCTTTGAATCCGCTCTCTAATCTCCCTGGAGATTTTTTCCCACTCACGGGAGATAATAAGGACGGTCCTTCGCTGGCTGAGACCCGTAACCACGAAATCCACGATAAAGGAATTCACATAGACGTATATAAGGGTATACAGCGCGCCTTCCAGTGAGATAAGAAACGCGCCTATGATGAGTATGGCGCTGTTGAAGGTGAGAATGGTCATGCCCAGGCGGACTGAAAAGCGTTTAAGCAGAATGACCGACAGGATGTCCAGACCCCCTGCCGAACCCAGGGACCGTAGGATGATCCCGGATCCGATCCCCATGATAATGCCCGCAAGAATGCTGCTCAGGATCTTGTCGTGGATTGGGACGACGACCTGCGTCCATTGAAGGGCGGCCGTGAAAAAGACCAATCCCACGATGCTGTAAAGGAAAAAACGGCGGCCCACGTGCACCCAGCCAAGGGCAAATACAGGGATATTCAGGATAAAATAGAGTATTGATACCGGGATGGAATCAAAGAGATAAAAGACCAAGATCGACAGGCCCGTAAACCCTGCCCCAAAGAATTTCTGCGGAATCAGTATCCCGTTTACGGCTACGCAGCAGATAACACTTCCCGTGGCCATGAGAAAGAGATTCCAGATGATTTTTCTCGCAGGTTCCACCATGGTTTTTCAAATCCGTTTGTAAAAATTGACGTTCCAACCCAATTTATAACAGATGACTATTTTTTTAAACCAAAAAAACCCTCTCTTGAGCAGGGGGAAGGGCCGGGGATATGTCGGAATGAGGGGCTCCCATGACGGCCTGGCTGGATAAGGCGCACGGGTTTGTGTTGAGGCGGCCTCAAGGCCGGGGCCACCAGGGTGGTCAGAGGATTTTCGTCTTTGACAAGGGATGCCTTTCCCTTTATACTCCACCCGACTGTCCAGGACAGATTGCGAGCCGGGTTTATTCTTAAGGAGTCCTTACGGCAGAACCCCGATGAGGGGCCGGGTTTCGGGTTTCAGTTGGTCCCATGATTTTATGGAATTGACAGGATTCCTTAACCTTGGCTCATTACAGACGTTGGTTCACTTCGCACGCTTGGAGCGTTTGGTCAGGCAGACACAACGAACTCTGAGTTGGCCCTGAGGACCAGGTTTTTTACGCTAAAATATATCAAACACCAAGGAGGCAAAAATGTTTCGCAAAAAGTGTTTATTCATGATTGTTCTCTTCTGCGTGGGATGGTTCATTCCCCTGGCATCGGGCCTTGCCGCCGAAGGAGGTCTTCGGTACAGCATCATGGTTTCCAAGTTCGAAAACCGGTCCAACTGGAGCGGTCAGTGGGATCTGGGAGACGCCTGGGGAGCCGTGCTCACGGACAGCCTCGCGCAGACCGGGAGGTTTATCGTCCTGGGTGAGAAGGACATGAGGCAGGAGGCCATGGAGGAGCAGGACCTGGCGGCCAGTGGGAGGACGGCCGGCGGCGGGAAGACCGTGGTCACCGGGCAGATGACCCCGGCCCAGTTGCTGGTCAAGGGCGATATCACCCATTTTGCCGAGGCTACCGAAGGGGGCGGAGGCGGGATCGGTTTCGCCGGCTTCAGGCTCGGGACCGGAACGAGCATGGCTGAAATCAACACCGTAATCTATGTCGTCGATTCAAGCACAGGGCAGGTGCTGGCCTCCAAGAAATGCTACGGCAAGGTTTCGGATACGGGTCTCTCCGTAGGTCTCTCCCACGGCGGGTTTTCAGGGGACCTGGGCGGCTTCAAAAAGACCAACGCGGGCAAGGCCGTGGAGCAGGCGGTCGATGAGGCGGTGGGTTTCCTTACGGCCAAGCTTTCGGAGATCCCATGGACAGGGACCGTGATCCTGGTCAAAGGGGACAGGGTATACATCAACCGGGGAACCAGGGAGGGCGTAAGCGCAGGCCAGACCTTCCAGGTGGGGAGGACCGAGACCCTACGAGATCCGCAGACCGGCGAGGTCCTGGACCAGAGCATGGAGAAGGCCGGAACCATCGAGGTGGTCACCGTAAAGGAGAAGATCTCCATCTGCAGGATGACCGGGGGAAGCGGCATCGCGAAAGGGATGACCGTTATGAGATAGGACAGGGGATCGGGTGGCGAGAATGAATGCGCTCAGAATGGGCCTTGTGGCGATGGCAGCGACGGCCTTTCTTTTTTCTTTGCAAGGCCATGCGGCGGGGGCTCAAGGGGAGACCAAGGAGGTCCGGGCCGTGGGGGTGGCTGACGGCAAGTCCTCCAAGGCAAGGGATGATGCATTGAACGACGCCCTCAGAAAGGCGGTCGAGCAGGGGGTCGGCGCATTTGTTACTGCCCCACTAACCGTGGAACAGCAGAAGCTTGTGGAGGAACGGATTTTCACCGAAAGCAGGGGATACATCCAGAGGTATACGGTGGTGCGGGAGGGACCAAAGGACGATCTTTACGAGGTGGAGGTCTCCGCACTTGTACAGATGGGAAAGCTCTTCGGCGATCTGGAGTCCATCGGGCTTTTGATTCGAAATAAGCGGAACCCGCGAGTGATGGTTGTTGTCTACAGCCGGGAGACGATCACCGCTCCCCTGGGAGTGGAGATGGAGGGCAACCGGAACGTGGAGAACCAGATTGAAAGCGCCCTTCTGAACAGGGGCTTTCAAGTCGTGGATGCGGGGCAGGTGAATCGGAAGAAGGAACTCGAGGTCCTCCTCCTTCAAGAAGACCCGACCCGGGCCGGGAAGATGGCCAGGGACTTCGGTGCGGAGGTCCTGGTGGAGGGCGAGGTACGGCGGACTTTTGTGGAGAGGCGTCAGGTATATGGGCAAACCATGCGATTTTTCTCCAACGAGGTGCGCCTGAAGGCCCTGGAAACAGACACGGCAAGGGTGCTTTATTCCGGATACCAGACGCGTCCTGCCTCGGGAGCGGGGGCCTTTCTTCCCCTGGAAGAGGCGAACAGTGAACTTATCGATGAGATGACTGCAGGGATCCTGGAGCAGTGGAGTGGGGATATATCTTGGCCAGGCAATTACCAGATCGAGGTGGCCGGTATTTCCTTCAACGATCTCTCGATGTTTACATCGGACGTGAAGAAGATCCGGGGCGTGTCCGATGTCCAGGTGAGGAGCTTTCAGTCAGGGCATGCCTCCATAGAGGTGAAGTACCGTGGCCAGGCTCAGGAACTGGCCGAAAAGATCGGCGCCATGAAGCGCCTCAGGTCTGAAATCAAGGGGCTTCAGACCAATACCATTGAGATACACATCCGGAAATAGGCCTCACAACCCCTTGAAAAGACGGAGGGTCCTGACTGGGAACCCGTTCCCATTTTCAACACGAAATAATCCTGGCATGATCGTTCTCTGATCCGCGGTTTCGAGGACGTTAGGCCCGGAGGGCCCCGTAAAAATTCCCTTTCATGAGGCGGTATCATCTGGAGATCCTTCACCCATCATCCTGAACCAGGACCGCATGTAGTGGAGCCCCGATGCAATGGTCAACGTCCCGGTAACGATATAAATTATGGGAATGATGGATGCAAAAAGGTGAAAAGGGTTCCCGGCGAGCACCAAAAAGACCGTCGCAAGCTGAAGGCAGGTGGTTATCTTGCTCAATAGGGAGGGGTGGATCGCGATGTCCTGTTTGGTCAGGAACAAGATCAAGACGCCCAAGAGGATCAGGATGTCCCGGGTGATGACCGTAACCGTCAACCAGGGCGGGACGAACCCCCCGACCGCAAGGACCACAAAGGCTGCAATGAGAAGGAATTTGTCCGCCAGCGGATCGAGAAAGGATCCGAGCCTGCTTTTCTGGTTGAGAAGTCTGGCCAATAGACCATCTGCCCCATCGCTCAGACCGGCTATCACAAAAACCGTCAGTGCCTCCAGGAACCTCTCATTTATCAAATAGATAATGAAAATGGGGACCAGTATGATGCGTAGGGTGGTGATCAGGTTGGGAATGGTCATGACAGTGGATTACTCGATGCTAAAAACGACCGCTTCATGTTCGGCCTGCTCAAGACGCAGTGGAAAGGGGCGTTTTGGATGGGTCAGGACCCGATTGATGAACGCCTCCCGATCCCCCTGAAATTTCACGGTTGCAGACATGGCATTGTCCTTGATCCTGGACGGGATCACGGATTTGACTCCCATAACCTCCTTTTTGAGGAAATCGCTGAATCGCCAGAACTCCTTTGGCATCTTCATCCCTTCCAGAATGACGGTCAGCGGGTGGATTCTTTCACCATGGCTTGCAAGACTCCCTTTGATGCACGGGCACAAGGTGTCGGCCGCCCGGTTCACCATTCCCTCGATGGCCGCCATGAGCGAATCCGAATCTGCGCCCCCCGAAGCCTCCATTATCTGTTCAACAACGGATTCCTGGCAGGACTGGATGCCCTGAGATACATCCAAGGCCTTGAGGGTCAGAGAACCCCTTTTTTCGCCGTTGATAGTGCACTCGCCGAAGATGACCACATCGGCTGAAAAAAGCGTTCCCCACTTTAGAATATCCTTGTTTTGGAGGTCAAGCGATGTCAATGCGTCAACACGATCGATCTCCGGAGGGTTCAGGGCGCGGTTGACGGGATTGAATCCTCTGTCCTGGAAGACCTTATGGAGCGCAAGCTCCACAAGGTTCAGACTCCGATATCCCTCCATGTCTTTCCACCAGTAAGACATCTGCCCGTCCCTGTTTTCAGAAACCAGAAAGAGCACGTTGATGGGGGGCGTTTCCGCTATGAGAACCCCGGCCGATTGGAGCCTTTCCCGTATGACCTCCTCATTCACCCTGAGTTTCAGGAGGACCTTGTACCTGCCATCGACCTGCAGTTCCGCCAGGATATGAAAATTATCAATTTCTTCCCGGGCGGCCGGTATGATTTCTTGGGTGATGCGCTCGAACTGAGCCATTGCCTGCTGGCTTCCAAGGAGATCAAGGATATAGTCTTCCACGCCCTTCATCAATCCCTGGGTGATGGCCGCCTTTTTCGCCAGGGCCGTATTCCCCTTGACAACAGCAGCCTCGCCGATGGCCAGGAGTTCATTTTGTTTCGGAGTCTCTTCGGCTCGGGCCTGAGGAAAAGGATCGCTGAGGAGAAAAAAGAGGGAAAAGGATAACAGAAAGAGGGAAAGACCATTTCCTCGGAGCCCTTCGGTGGATTTTCCCTGGATATTTCTTCCTTGGCCCACAAAAAACCTGCAGTCCTGATCTTTCATATCGTTGTAAACGGTCGCGGGCTTCAGGGCAAGATCCTCATCCCCGTCCGTTCGCTTTTCTCTGACACCCGATACCTGAAAATTGGCCGTGTAAACGGCTATCAACAGCTCTATTTGGAAGATGACAATGACTTGAGCTCATCCGCGGATTCCGAAACAAGCCCGTTGTTGATCTCCAGGACCTTTTTAAATGCCGTCTCTGCCTCCAATGGTCGGTTGGCCGCTCTATATGCAATGCCCATATAGAAGTAGGCCTCGGGCAGATCCTTCTGGGACTGCAGGGCATCAGAAAACATCGCCTTTACCCTGTCCAACCAGCCATGTTTCTGCTCCATTGTGTAGAGACGCATAAACCCTACATAGGCCAGGGCCTTTTGCCTTTTCGTCTCTGCCGTGTCTCTGGCCTTGCGCATGGATTCGAGGGCAGGTCCAAAATTTTTCTCCCTGCCGTAGGTCAGACCCAAACCCCGATGGGCATCGGAAAAGCCGGGATCGAGCTGAAGGGCCAGTTCAAATTCCCTTTTGGCATCAAACAGATAGTTTTTATGGAGCAGTTTCAGGCCGCTTGACACATGGTGTTCCGGGGTGTCCAGCACGTTTTCAGGTATTCTCGGCTTGGGCGAACAGCCCATGAAAAAGCAAGAGGCCAAGAAAAAAAGAGCAACCATCGTGCGAAACATGTTACAGCCGATGACATTCATCAGAATCCCTCCAGTGAAAGGCCACCCGGTGCCGTTTTTTGGTTTTCTGAGCAGATGCACAGATTCCCCGTCCCCCTCCGCCATAGAAAATAAACGCCGGAAGGTCAAGCGTTTTCAGATAGAAACGACTCGATTCGTTTCAATACCATATCCATCCCTTCAGGGTCAATCCATAAGACGTCTGATTCTGCCCCGAACCAGGTAAGCTGTCGCTTGGCATATCGGCGGGTGTCTCTTTTGAGGGTATGAACGGCCTCTTCAAAGGACCATTCCCCCTTTAAATGACGGACCATGTGTCTGTAGCCGATCGCCTTCATCGATCTGAGATCAGGGGAATAGCCCTGTTTCAACAGATGCCGGGTCTCCTCCAACAGACCCATTTCCACCATCCTCAGGGTTCGCTCGTCGATTCGATGGTAGAGGATTTCCCTATCCACGTTCAGGCATATCTTCAGGGCGTCCAGGGAGGGTTCTCTAAACCCATGCCCTTTCATGAGATCCGAAGAAAGGCGGTTGGAGAGGTGAATAATCTCAAGGGCCCTGATGATTCGTATCCGGTCGTTGGGGTGGATTGCGGCCGCGCATTGAGGGTCAAGGCCTTTCAGCCTTTCATGGAGTCTCGCGGGTCCATCGCGGTCGCATTCCTTAGATAATGCCTCCCGCAGGACCGGATCCGATGGCGGGGCCTTCATCAGTCCGCCCACAAGGGCACGGATGTAAAGCCCGGTGCCGCCCACCACAAGGCATGTCTTTCCCCTTGAACAGATGTCGGTGACGGCGGAAAGGGCCCGGATGCGATAGATTGCAGCGTTGAAGGGTTCGTCAGGACGGACGATATCTAAGAGGTGGTGCGGGATCCCTTTTTGTTCTTCAAGGGTCGGTTTGGCCGTGCCGATGTCCATCCCCTGATAAACCTGCATGGAGTCCGCATTGACGATTTCTCCGGACAGGGAACGGGCCAGGCTTACAGCCAACCCGCTCTTGCCGGTGGCGGTCGGGCCTGCAATGACAACGATCTTAGGCCGCCTCTCTCTGAACATGATCTTCCGCCGCCATGAAAACAGGTTCAAAGGTTTAGAGATTCAGGATTGAGGGGTCGGGTTTTCCACATTCGATGTTGGACATTGGATGTTGGATCTTCAATGTTCAAACCACCCGCTTAAACATTCTCTCCATCTCAGGATAGGTAAACTGCCTGAATACGGGTCTCCCGTGGGGGCAGTTGGTGGGGAGGTCCATCCCTCCCAAATCAGCCAGTAGCCGGTCCATTTCTTCGGGGTTCAATCGCTGCCCGGCCCGAATGGCGCCGTGGCAGGCCATCAGCGTGGCGCAGGCGTCGAAGAGGGTGGCCTCGTCAGGAGCCTCTTCTGTCAATTGCGTGACCAGTTCCGAAACAAAAGACTGCCAGTTTACGTTCTTCAGCAGGACGGGAACAGACGTCAACAGAAAGGTGTTGCCGCCGAAGTGGTCAAATTCAAGCCCGAACCTGCGCAATCCGTCCCCCTTCTCCAGCAGTACCCGGGCCTCCTTTGTGGAGAGTTCCAGCTCGTGAGGGATCAGGAGAGCCTGCATTTCAATCCTTTCGGCGGCGATGGATTTCTTGAGATGTTCATATACAATCCGCTCATGGGCCGCATGTTGATCCACGATCATGAGCCCGTTGGAGGTCTCGCACAGGATATAGGTATATCCCAGCTGCCCGATGATCCGGGGTCCCGTTGGGATCATGACCGGATCGGGGGACGGACCGGCGGGGGCCTGCACCGGCCCGGAAAGGGGCTCGATCTGCGCAGGTCCCGGAGAATAGGCCCATGGAGGCTCTGAAACGGTGGTCGAAAAACCCCGTTCAAAGGGGATCGCACGGTCCATGAGTCCCTGCCGCGAGAGGGGATGGGGCGAGCTGTCGAGCCTCTTCGAAACAGCGGACACAATGGCCTGGAACACCCTGGAGGCGTTGCGGAATCGGATTTCCTGCTTGGTGGGGTGAACATTGACGTCAATCTCCGATGGATCAATATCCATAAAAACGACCACCTGCGGGTATTGCCCCTTCATAAGGCGTCTGCCGTATCCCTCCATGATCGCCTTTGTCGCGACCCGGTCTCTGATGTTTCTGCCGTTGACATATACATAGAGCCGATCGCCCCGGCTTCTGGCGAAATCCGGGGGCGCCGCATAGACCCGGATGGACAGATCGTCGTCTCTTTCCTCTCCCGTCATCATGGACTCTGCCGTCTTTCGGCCCATCAGTCCGGAGATGCGGTCACGGGTGTCTTCGGATGCGGGCAGGTGGAAAATATTTCGTGGGCCCTCATCCAGTCTAAACGTGATCTTTGGAAACGGCATGGCAATCCGGGAGAGGCTATCCACGATGTGATCGGTCTCCGTCCGCACGGCACGAAGGAACTTCCGTCTCGCCGGGATATTGAAAAAGAGGTCTTTGACGTCGACGGTCGTCCCCGGAGGGGCGCCCGTCTCCGCTATCTCCATGAGTTTTCCGCCCGAAATCCTGAGCGTGTGCCCTGTCAGGCAACCTTGTGGAAGGGAGGTTATCTGCATGCGGGAGACAGCAGCAATGCTGGGGAGTGCCTCCCCCCGGAAGCCTAAGGATCGAACATTCAACAGATCGGATGCGGTTCGGATTTTGCTGGTGGCATGCCTTTCCACGCACAACAAAAGGTCATCCCTGGACATGCCGAGGCCGTTATCGCTGACCCTGATGCGGCGTTTTCCTCCGCCTTCAATGGTGACCACAACCCGGTCCGCACCCGCGTCAATGCTGTTGTCCGTCAACTCCCGTACAACCGAGGCAGGCCGGTCCACCACCTCTCCGGCCGCGATCTGGGAGGCCAATGCTTCGGGGAGAATTCGGATGGCGTTCATAGATAGAGAAGGTTTTCGTCTACGTCGAATCGTCGCACAGGCCGGGGGTTTCTATAGAATCTCGGAAAGGCCTGTTTCCTTTTTGCGAGAAGCAGATTGCGGGTGCCCATCGGGTCGTGCACGAGGCAAACCGATGTTTCGGGATGTTTCAGGAAATCATTCGCCAGGCTGCGGGACAGGTCCAGCATAAGGGCGAGATATCCGTGGAAATGTCGCCACCGAACGACCCGTGTTTCAAAAAAAAGCTCGCGCGTGGTGTACATGCGGTCTGAAAATTTGACTGTCTGGGCAAAAAAGCCCTTTCCCGCCTTGAAACCGTTTTTCCTCTTCCCCCCGATCAGCTTGAGAAGGTCATCGCAGATCTGATGGTCCATATCCAGCACGCCCCTGGCGATCCTTGTGTAGGCCGATCCGATCTGATAATCCGCCCGGATCTCCCAGAAGAGATGGCCCATTTTTCCTCTGCCCGGGTAGGCGCTCAACAGATTGGGTATGAAAAAATTGTGAGCAATGACATCGGCCGCCAGATGAGAGAGAAATCCCAGGGCATAGGCGGTCTCACGGTCATCTTTGGCCTCGCGCAGAAATTTGAACCCCCCCTCCCAGGTATGCGGATTTTTTTTGTATGTTTTTTTCCCCTTGCCGATGAAAAAATCGGCCGACAGAGAGCCGTACATATATTCGATGGGGAATGCGGTGATGACTTGGGCGATAGACGGGAGGAGGAGGCCTGCAGAGTTGAGAGAACTGAGCGCCAGGGCGGTATGGACCCCGGGTCCCCAGGCAAGGGCGCATTGAGCGTCTATGAGTTGGATGATAAGATAACCTGATAGGAACACAACTGCTTTCACAAGTACCATGATAGGGGTGGAGTCTCCTGAGCGTATGAAATGATGTATATTCTTAATTTAGTATAGCACACTATCCCTCCCCCCTCAATCATTTTATAGGGCCTTGTGACAGTGGCACAGAAAATCTTGTTAGAATGGTAAGCACCCATTTTCAATCGGCAACCTTCTTCTTGAATTTTCCCATGTCTTTGATACAATCGCTCAAAAATGCCGGCGCCGGCTTGGAAGTTCAGGGATTCGGGGGTTTTGGGGGCTGAACGCGGGCCTTTCGAGTGCCGCAGGGGAACGAATGGACAAGGAAGAGTGGCAGAAACGGGGTATCGGTCATCGGGAGAGGCTGCGAGAGCGGTTTCTGGAGGGCGGTCTCGACAGATTCAGCGATGAGGAGGTCGTTGAATTTCTGCTGACATTGGGGACCCCGAGGGGCGATCAGAAACTCCCCGCACGCGAGGCCCTCAAGACCTTCGGCAATCTTGCAGGGGTCTTGTCCGCGCCTCTAAACCAGTTGACCGGGATAAAAGGGATCGGCCCCAAGAACGCCCTCTACCTGGGACTCGTTCATCAGGTCGCCAACCGGTACCTCAAGGACAGGATTTCCGGGAAGATGTTCTTCAGCTCTTCCCAGGCTGTTTTCGACTATTTGTTTCACTCCATGCGGGACCTC
>Ga0209164_1003507_pt1 | contig 14853 bp, 14 predicted proteins | sample MTBNYHSulfiMetaG_FD_187458 | JGI IMG/M metagenome (GOLD analysis project Ga0209164, IMG submission 187458) | Enrichment culture microbial communities from rom New York Harbor, USA that are MTBE-degrading - MTBE-NYH (New York Harbor Sulfidogenic)... | ecosystem: Environmental > Aquatic > Marine >...
AATAGGGTCGCCCCTTTTTGATTTTTTTGTGTATATGTGCCATGCTGAAATAGTATCAGTAGGGTCTTGCAATGTCAAGAAAAAAATGCATACCTGGTTGAAATTTTGAGAAAAAAAATATTTTGTTGGCTATGAGCTGAAGGGTCTCGCAGGAAAGGCGAGGCTAACTAATTGAATCTACATAACTTATTTGATGAAAGAGGGGTAAAATCTATAAACTCCTGTTTAAGAATTTGCAGGTCACCGTCAAAGGTATGCTTAGTCCCATGGGCAAGGCTACTTCTTAAGTCATATAATTTTTTCCAAACGGTTTCTTTGTTAGCACCACCGAAATGGTATTTATATAGATGGCTAAGGTTGAATTGGTTCTCTACAAGCGGAATCTTGGTTTGAATCTGTTTTGTTATTGATGTTAACGTCATATTATCTCTTGTTTTATATGGATTGTGTGTAAGCAGGGATTCAATAGTAGAAAATAATCCTAATATGCGAAATTGGTGATTTCTCCTTATGTATCGAATCTCATTGAAAAGATTGATAGAGTGGTAGATTTCAGGGAAATTCTGTTTTATTTCTTCTACAATTGAGTGCGTATTTTTCAGACTGTCAATATAATATTTTGTGACAGTGTATCTATGATAAGAATCCACAAATTGGCTGTCGTTATAGAAAAACATAAACAATAAATCTGGCTGGAACCCCGGATAATATTTATATTTTTCGAATTCAAAATCAACAACATCAAAGTTCATTGCGAATTCAAGCAGGTTGGCAGATAGTTGAAGAAGCCTTAAAGGTTCTTGATCAGGCTGATCATATTCAACTATATAGCAATGCCATTCTTTGCGAGGAATTTTGCGATATTTTAGTACCTGCTCAACAACCTTATCCTTGCATTCCTCATTCTTGTTTATTTGTCTTGCTTCTCCAAATTCATATTCACATTTGTAATAAGGTGCTCGAAAGTTAGACAAAGTAGTGCCAAAACCTTTATAAACAGCATCTATTGCACTTGCTTGTTCTTCATTAGCTTTTTTGATAGTGAACCCTTCAAGTACACAATATGGTAAAAAATCCTCGAACTGAATGTTATCTGGTATGAATGTGAAATTCTTCATTCTATCCTGCATGTAAATCCTTAAAAATGGAGTGCGCTCATTCTGTTATCAAAACCGCAAAATATGTATAATCGCAAATTTTGTGGTTATCGGCGATAGGTATTCTAAAACACCTCAATCCTTTCTTCATGCCACTCTTCAAGAATCTACTTTGACTCAGAATCCCCCGAATTCAACAGCTTTGGCATGATAAACATATACCAAATCCATATCCATTCAACATCAATCAGCGCCGTTATGTCAATTTTTTCCCATCTTTACTTGTTAGGCTTTGATCCACTATTTGGAGATTTAGGGATTTGTGTAGGTTTTGGTGGTGAAGGTAAAGGCATTTGAGGTGGTACATATCCATTTCCAAAATCAACTGTTGGCATTTTAGGAGGAACATATCCTCTTTGACTTGATCCTTTACTGCCATTCTTGTTAGACATGAAATGCCTCCATATTCTTTGGTTATTAAGTTTATTTCGCTAAGAAAGATTTATACCAACAAAAAAAATTAATGAGATAACAGCAATTAAGAAGAAGAAAAAAGCACATTTATTCAAAATAATAGTTGTTGAGGTGAAAGGATTTGTTGGGATTAGGGCTTCATAGTTTTCATTACCTAAAAAATCATCGACCTTCTGAATTTCTGCATCCAGAGATTTTTGGCTTACAATAAAAGAATAGAGAGTTGAAAGTATAGAGAAAGTAAAGAACGACCACGCTACTATAAGAAATATTCTAAATAGCGCTGTTTCGAATGGTATGATTTTTTCTATTAGTGTTAAGGAAATGGTCAAGCCTCCACCTGATAGAAGAAAAACAGCCTTATCAAACTGTTCATAAGCAATGCGACGACTTTCAACTAGATGTCGCCTATGTTCTGTAAAATTATTCTTATCTTCAGGTGTAATGGGCATTGATTTTATTTTTAACCTTTGGGAGGATAGGGGTCGTTGCCATAAGTATGTTCTGTTTGAATCTTACCATTTTGACCATGTATCTTCAGTTGCCCATGACCACTTGATTTGGCAAGATCTCTACCTTTGTCCACAGCTTCCGTTTTTATGTCAAAATGTCCTGAAGATCTTTGTCCTCCTTCTTTTTTTACATCCCATCCGCCACCAGAATTTTTTGTTATGTGGTATACTTTCCTGTCTGCCATAATTGTTCCTCCTAACTGAAAGATAAATAAGAAAAAGAGGCAAATTAAATTATTTTGATTATAATCATAGTTAGTGGTGTGTCAAGGTTTGGTATACAGTATATTGTATATGTGGTTGATGTTTAAATTTATCGTGCAAGGTCATCGGCGAATTACCTAATCCGGTGAAGCTGGACCCCTGAATTCAGTCGAAGCCGAACCCTTGATCCATTCACTAGACAAAGAATGCCGTAATGTTGAACCGTTGGCATACAGAACGTAGTTCAAAGTGACTGATTATTACTGTAAGGGTCTTAGATGGAAATTTATGACTTCCTGAAACTGCATTGGAGATTGTTGAAAACCTACAAGCTGCTTTACAGCAATTCACAGCTGTTGCCGATGTGTTGAGTAATGGGGAGTAGAATTTGAATCGGAAATTATATTAGGGTTATTTTTATGCCAAGGATTTGTGCCATATGTGGACAACTTGGAGCAACGACTCGAGACCATATTCCACAAAAAGTATTTTCCCAAGACCATTGCCTAACGATTTAATAACAGTTCCAGCATGTGAAATATGCAATAATACAGCATCACGATATGATGAGATATTCAAAGTTTTTATCAGTTTTAGAATTACAGAACCAAATGAGTTAACGGATCGCACAGTAAGGACAATTGAAACAAACAATCGATTATTTAGAAGATTACAAGATGAATGTCGTGAATTGGGATTAGTCGATCTCCAGGGGAATATTGAAGTGGTGAATGTTGCCCAATGGGATTCTGATGCTCACGATCGTGTAATCGAAAGAGTAATTCGAGGTCTTTATTTTCACCACACAGGAAGACCTGTACCACATAACCATGAAGTTAAAGTACAATTTCTAAGGTCAATACCTCAACAGATTCAAGAAGATTCAAATTTTCAAGAAGGTTCTGTTGGGAATGAACAGTTTAAATACAAATACATTGTTGATCCTTACTCCGGCTGGTCAACTTGGGTGTTTGACTTTTACGGAGAGCATTTCGCTAGTGGGTACACTAGATTACCAACCAGAAGGTGATGAATCTTAAGTTCTAGTCAAAGTTAAGATTTGCTTTTGAGGTATTTTTCTTCGATATCTCAGTTTGTTCTACTGACATACTCTGCCAGGACAGTTTGACATGTTTATTAAAAATGGTAACCATAAATATGGTTCGTTTTTTTCCAGTTTACAGTACATTTTGCTTTAATGTGAGGTGTGATAATGACTACCGGAACCATCATAATAATTGTGTGTGCAGTTCTTCTCGTTCTATTTGAGATCTTCTTCAAGAAGGAATTAGACGAAATGGATACTGTTGATAACGATCCAGCTTTTAAAGGAGCCGACGGACTTAGCGGTGTTCTAGGACATAATACCGAAGATTTGGATATTGATCATAATCAATAGTCCTTGAAGGAGGGCTTCCTAGAAATCCATCCGACAGGTTGATATTCATTCTTTCTCAAAAACACTTCCCTTAAAAAAATCTTTATCATCCTTTGGCAATTCAGAACCTGTATTACTATGGATTACAGTGCCGGATGGCAGCACAATTCCACCATCCTGCCTCTGTTGAGGCTGCACCAGATTACCTTCATATAAAAAAATCTCATTCCGGTACAATTCACTTGTCGGGCTAATAGGATCATTTCTATTTAATCCGGCCATGTCCTTGGCTATTCCTCCTGCTGTGGTATGAATACCACCGTTGCCAGACTCTTCAAGGCGATTTCTTCTGTGGATATCATCAGCCGGATTGGTTACGGCCTTGGCATTTGGATTGTCCAGTGGTAATTCTGAAGTCGGTTTGGAGAAACTGTTTTCGCTGACACCGAAGGTTTTTGCCCCTGCTTCTATAGCAGTCATTCCAACATCTTCTTTAAATCCTTGATCTTGAACTCTAGCTTTGGTTGAGTTCATGGCATCATGGACCTCATTGGTGGTATCTCCCCAGCCATAACCTTTTCCACTGACAAAGCCGTTGATAATGTCGTGCATATTGTTGACACCTTGGCTTCCCTGCTGTGTTAAATACTGGTTGAAATCACTTATAGTGCGCCGAATATTTTCAGGAGATTCGCTTCCATAGCGTTCAGTTGCATAATTTCTGACCAAAGCGGTTGTGAGGTCCGCGCCATAGGACTCGGTTGAAGTTCTCAGTTCTCTGGCATCATTGAGATAGGAATAGGCTTCCGTGGCACCTATCTGTTTTGCCAGCTTGGTCATATAGTCAAGGCTTTTTGAATCCTGCAGCGTCTGCTGAAGTGCTTCTGAGCGTACCTTTGAAGAGGTATTTTCAAAACTCCGGGCAACATCTTCAGATACATTAAAACTGACTTGCTCACCATTTTTGCCAATAACAGCAAGCTGTGCTTGAGCACCAATTCTTTTAAAAAGAGGTATGTTCCCTGAAGAAACACCAGCTGATAGTTGCGTTCTTGCTTCCTCATTCATCGAGTGTACAAAACTGGATTTATCGCTGATTGCCCGTTGCCAGTTCTCGCGCATAGCATTATCAAGTCGACTGGTGAATCCATGGGCTTCACTGCTGGTCAGGCTGGCTTTTCTTGCTGTGTCCATTGCCTGCTGCCAGCTTTCACTGCTTCCCAGGCTGTCTGAGGCCGCAACAATCTTCTGGTGTTGGGCCATGGCTCCCACCGTGACCGGATTGAGGCCATTGACCGTTGCTCGTGTGGTTGTTGCATTGCCGGCACTGTCCAGAGAATAGGCTGCACTGCCCTGGGCCATGTTATCAATTGCTACCCCGGTACCACCAGCTCCGGTGGTCATAATGGTGGTGGAACCATCAGCATTCACGGTTTCTGATTTTGTTCTGGTTCCGTGGCCATCCGGAGCTGTGGATATTTCAACCGGCCCAGATCCTGTCCCTACCCCCATTTTGGCTGAGGCCATCATGGTGGCCATTTCTCCATCTGAAACACCTTGCTCAATCTGTCCGGTTTGCTGGAGGGTGTCTTTGGCATTCATGGCCGCTGAATATCCGCCAACTGAACGATGGAGACCCCAAGCTTGAGCAGAGGCCATGTTGCTGAAGCGATGTTCGGGCATACCTGCAAGCAGCCCGGCCGCCCGGACCTGTTGGTTCAAAGCTGCTGAAGTTCCTTCAGGGGTGAGTAATTGGCCTGCTTGAGCGCCGGCTGTCTGAGCGATTCGGCTCAAGTTTCCGGCGAGCAGGGCCAGGGCATGGCCACCGAAACGAATCAGCATCATGGAGAAAAAACTGGCCAGCATGATTCCGGCAGAGCGTATCACCCCAAACATTGCTAAAAGCTTGAGTGATATGGTCGGAAATGCGGCCATGGCATATACGCCAAGGCTCGATTGCCGCATATCCTCAAAGGCATAGGAGGAATAATCCATTGCTGCACCGTGGATAACGGCATCGGTGATCCCCCAAGTGGTGAGGAAGACGAAAAATCCGAACATGACCGAAGCAGCTTTCCCTACGACAGGAGTTGGCAAAAACAGCACCAGGAACGGAATGACGCCGATGGCTATGGCGGTCATGATGGCCCGCATGATAGGTATCCATTCGTTCATGGTTAACCCAATCCCGAGACCGGTGGCGGTGATTTTCCGGTTACTTTCCATGAGTATGGCTGTCTCATAGTCGTCCTGGAAATAAAAGTTGTAGAGAATCTCTGCGATCTGACGCTGTTGAATAATTTTTTCCGGAGTGACTGCGGTTCCGGTTGTAAAGTTCAGCGTACTGCTCAGGAGTGTTTTGCAGGTGTTCAGTTCTATCGTGTTTGATGGATCAAAATATGCCTTGCTGCAGACCTTTTTGAGGGCTTCGTCGTAATTGAGAGGATTGGCGTAGATGGGCTGTATCCTGTTCCAGGCTTGAGTGCAAGTCAGGGCGGTACCGGCAGGATTGGCGGCATCATAGTACACCGTGTACACGGCAGGATTTACCGCCTGGCCCAGGTTGCTGAGAAAATCAGTAGTGTTGTTGCGTAGATCATCGAGAGACAGGGTTGTGCCGGGGCGCATTAGTTCAAAGGTAACGCAATCTTTGACGTAGCGGATCATACTGGTCCTGACATAGTTGTCTTTGGGTGCGGAACCCTTGATCGATTCCAGGGCCTTGAATCCTATGCCGCCGGCAGTCGTCTGATACTGCGCATCAGGAGCTGCAGCGGTGTCGATGATATCGACCATGCCTTTCTCAATCTTATTGAGGAAACCCGCGGTAAAGACTATGGCGTCCGGCACCTCGCCTATGGTCTGGAACCTGTTTAGGACCGGATCATAAACCGTAATATTTCCCTTGGGCACAAACAGAGCCAGGTACATGACTGCGCCGAACAGCACCGGTACCGCCCATACCAGGGGGATAACCCTTGCGCCGGTGGCTGCCCGGGCCATCCAGGCTGCAGCGGCCGCAAGAAGGCCAAGTGCAGTTACGACAAAGAGCAGGCCTTGGTATCCTGAATCACTGAAAATGAGGGCGATTTTGGTAAACGCCTGGGTAATCGGGTTGAAGCCGCCGTAGGTATAGTATTCCATATCCAGGGCAAAGGCCGGAACTGCCAGGAGCAGGAACAGACAGGCTGTAGGTATGATGATGGTTTTATGCATGTGCCTTTTCACATCTGCAATCTTGCCGCGATGTCTTTGCCGTAGCGCCGGGTGATCTCCGCAGTCATCTGCAATTCAACTTTCTGCATATGCTCAAGGTAATCCATGATGGTGGACATCTCCCGAGCCGACGCCACATAGCTGGCCCGGGCAGATTCCTGGAGTTGCCTGATCCTTCTGATCATGAGGGTTATATCCTGGTCGGCTTTCTGGGCGAACACCACAGCGGCACAGTTTTCCGCAGGTTGGCCGGTTGCCGCGCTGGCCTTCTTCTCAAGCATTTCCTTTGCCTTCCGGGCAACTATCTCTGCCCGGACGTACAGATCGGAAAGCATCTGCAGGCTGTAGGCCTTGGCCGTGATATCGGCAAGACCGGTGATAACGGCATCCTTCATGTCCGTTGACACTCCGGTTTTTAGGATGGGCAGAGCAGAGAGAGGGTTGGTTTCCAGGAAGGTTCGCTCGGCCGGGCTGAGAGCAGCTTTGCTTTCAATCTTGCCGGCAATATGATTCAAGGTGTCGGTGACATATTGAACCAGGTCCCGATTGGCATCGGTTATCCGACTGCAGAATCCGCCGGCATTCTTGGCATACACATCGCCGTTGGCAAAGGACTTGATGTCATCCGGATTGTTTTCCGGACAGGGCGTTTCGTAGGAAACCTTGTAGGCATTGGCCGGGCCTTCAAGTTTTACGTCACCGATCAGTCCCCGGATAAGATCGATATGGTCGGGGGGGATCCCCATCCTGCCACCCACATTTTCCAGCAGTGAACCACCGGTAAGAAAGGTACTCCTTATCTCGGCGTTGCAGCCGCTGGTGACTCTAACCACATCTCCTGATCGCGGTACGTTGTTGTTGGCCTGGTCCTCCTTGGTGATGATGTCCCACATCTCTGCAACACCCTGGCTCAGCTTGTTTTCTTTGATGGACGTACCGAGCTTCTCCCGCATAACCTCGGTGGAATGGAAACCGTTTTCGTCCATGACCACGCCCACCAGCTCTTTGGCCGCGGCACATTCATCTAACTGCATGGAGTTGAGCTTGTCGGACAGGGCTTCAAAGTTTTTGATGGTGTTGGCACATTGTTCACAGAGTGTTTTCAGGGCCAGATCAAAGGCCACAGCTGCAGCACCGGACATGATCCCTTGCAGCTTGTCGACCAGGTAGTCAGAATTCATGAAGCTGAACCCACCCATGAATACATCGATGCCCCCGCAACCGCTTTTTATGCGGGGCATTTCGACTGTCAGTGGGTAATCGGTCCTGTTGGGCCACCGGGAACTGAACCCTCCTCCCGAATAATATCCGCGTTGCTGGCCGGAAAAATAGTTGGGAGAGGTTGTCGTGCGCTGGTCCAGCCAGTCATCAACCCATGCGGCCGAGGCAAGAGCCGGAAGTAATAAAAAGAGAATGGCTGCGGCAAATGCGGAATGAATAGTTGTTTTTATTTTATCCACGGCTGTTTTCCTTTATTGAGGATGGATGTCGGGTCAAGGGCGCTGCCTTTCTGGAAGTCATACATCAGGAAGTTGTCATTTCTTGTATCGCCCTTCAGGTAACGGATGGCCCGATAGAGTTTTCTTTCCAGCTCCGTCATGGAGATGACGCCGGTAGCCACGGTCATATACTCTTCTCGACCCTTCTCGATGAGCAGCAAGGTGGGAGTGGTGGTGATGTTGAACCGGGCAGCGGCATTACTGTTTTGTCCGATATCTACAGTCTTGATCTGCCAACCGTATTTTTCCAGGAAATAGGCCAGGATCTGCACCTGTTTTTCGCAAAAGCCGCATCCGGGGCTAGTAAAAAAGAGCAGGGCATGGTCATCCATTGCCCGGCTGATAGTTTGCTCGATTTCATTTTGCTGCATACTGACCCTGGCCGTGATCCCCGGCTCGGCTGTCGGATATACCTGGTTTACGGAAAAGAGATCCGAGTATTTCTGGGTGACATACATGCTGGCATGGGTATAGGCCAGGGCCTTGCGCCGGGCGACATCCTGGATGACCAGGTATTGCAGGATGTTTTTCTCGGTTGGATACTGGACGGCCCTTTTCTGCAGGCCATTCAACAAACCCTGAAAATCATCCGGGTGCATGTTCCACAACTCATCAATAGAATAGTTGTCCAGCGTGGGAATGGTGCGGGACGGTTCAGGTTTTTCAGGTTTGTCTTTCTGCTCTTCCGAATCCAGGGGAGGATCTTGATACCAGAACCAACCCTGCCTGCTATCCTGATAAAAGCGGTTACCCAAGTCTTGGGGATCAGGGAGTCCGGCGGTCCTGGCAATGGTAACACTCATCTGCAGGCACAGAACCACGCACAACCATCTGAAAAATTGACGCCTACCAGAGCGGCAATGCTTTATAGAGGATGTCATCTGCATGGACAAAACCAAAATACCTGGAGTCAAAACTTCGCGGGTCGGATCCGATCATGAAAAAGTTGTCTTCCGGTACCGGGCCGCTGAATTCGAATTGTGGCAAGGTCCTTCCCCTACTGTCCTGATCCAGGGCCTTGCCCAGCACTTTTTTATTGCAGAAGAACAGGCTGTCAGCATTACGTGTAAGAACCTGACCCGGACTGCATCCGACTCTTTTGATCAGGCGATCATTTTCCGGGTTCAGTCCTCTATTGACAAAGGTTGTATCTTCGTGACTGAAAACGAGATAATCGCCCGGTTTGATCTTGTTTATATGCACGGGAACAAGGAAGAACACCCTATGTTGTAAGGAATGACTGGTGGAGACAATGATCCGTGCCGGCAACCAGGCCCCAACCAATAAAGCGGCCAAGATGACCAATGCTATGGTCTTCTCCCGATTGCTCAGCTTCCGGAACATTTTCTTGTTTCCTTTATTCGGCGGGTATTTCGTCTCCATTCTTCAGTACAACCTCTTTCAGTAAGATGACATGGTTTGGCTTGACGGCTTCTCTGTTCAGTACCTGTTCCAGCCTGTCCAGATTTTCCTTCCATTGGTCTTCGGTGATTTCTCCAGCAACGAGCAGGGCTTTCTGCGTTCTGAGATATCCTTTCAAGTCCAGTATCTTGATTTTTTGTGCATACATCTTGTCATAGCCAGCAACGACAAGGGCAGCAGCTATAAGGGATATAGCAATCACTTCCAGGTAGCCTGGTCCTCTTTTTTGCTTTGGGCTATTCTGCTCGCTCATTTCCACTCCTCATTTTGCGTATGAGCTTGGTCAGACCCTGACTGTTCGCTTCCCGATTGATCAACTCCAGAAGATAGTCAAACCCGGCATCTCCTTGGACCAGGTAACCCAGCCCTTGATTTTCATACACAACAGAAGGCACCCGAGAGATTCCGTATTGGGCAAACAGAGGGGACTTCAGTTTGATCTCCAACTGGTAGCGCTGGCAGGGCTCCCTCGTATCCTGGCAACTCAGGTCTTGTTTCAAGATCCGGCGGAAGTATTCGGTGCTGGCCTGGATATCTGCCATGCCCCCCACAAATCCTCGCATCACCGGGGTAACCTTTGGTTCGCCGGCATCAGATATGGCAGACAGGTAGGCATGGACTGTTTCATCCGGCATTGAACTTGAGAAAAAGAGGTAGACCTGTTCCGAATCTGCAAGGCTTTCGGTTTGCCTGGATTGCCCGTCGGCTGATTTTTCCTTCTTTTTCCAGGAGGCTATGTAATCGCCAAAGACTTCCTCCTCCAGCCGCTCCTGTTCGCATTGAATCCGTTCCTGGAAATCAGGAGAGTTAAATGTTTCTGCTGCCTTTCTCGCCAAACTCAAACCTTCCCCGGCATACTCGTTTTCCGGCAAAGCCATCTTCTCACCGTCTTCTTTTGCTTTATCCAGAATGGCAGAGACAGTATTACGCACAGTATCTTTTGCTGAAACCTGATTGAGACATGGCCCGGTGACAAAAAGCAGTGTGATGAAGAACACAAAAAATCTCATTGGCAGCAGGTACAACAGCGTTGCTTCCTGTAGACAACCCACAGGAATTCATCGTTTGAACCCTTTGCCCCTCTATAGGGAGGGTTAAGGCCTGAATCATAGAACTTGGCGCTTTTGCCGATGGGATAGGTCGAACGATCATCCGGCCGGGCAGTGTGCAGCTTGTAGTGGCTCTTGATCCATACCGGCGTATAATTACAGCCGCACAGATTGTCAGCAGGATCACAGATCATCCCGATTCTGTTCAGCTTGAAGATCAGCCGGGCGGCAGCGGTTGAGTTGGCCTGGACGATATTGTCATTGTCAACATGGCCGGTCATGGGATAGGCAGATCCGCCGCTGCCCACACACCAGGGCATGAAGTCAAGCGGCCAGCCGATATTGACCGCCGCGGCATCGGCCATACAGGCCATCTGCATGGCCTTGTTGGCATAAAGACTTGCTTCGGGATGGATAAGGGCTGATAACTCGTCGTTCTGCCACATGGCGTCATATTCACTCATCCACAGACCGTAATCGTAGCGGTTGCATATTCCGGTCATGAGTGGAATTAGATAGGCATGGGCCTGGGCAAAGGTCGATTCATTGGCGATTTCCGCTGAATCCGAACTCTTGTTCTTGCCGCCGAGTTCATCGATTGCCGAGGAGCCGGTTGATGTGCCCTGCATGGCCGAGTAATAGGCGACGGATACCGTGTCTTCCAGGAGAAAGGGCTCCCAGTAGCTCACGATTATGCCTTCTTCATAGTAGACAGGCGGTGGCCGGGGACAGATGCATATTCCTTCCACTTGAAAATCGATTTCATCCCAGTGGATATCTGTTATTGGATTGAACGAATCCCCGGATTTTACCGCATCAGCGGAACTGCTGAATACCGTCAGCAAGAGGGTGAGGGAGATTGTTAACGATGTCTTATTCTTTGTTGCCATCACGTGTTTCCGGTTCGTCCATAGGCACATGAAATTCCCGCACCTGGAGTTTGCCTTCCTTTTGAATGACAACCGAGGGGACAGCTTGCAGCTTCAGGCGTCCGGCAATATCGTCGGTCAGGTAGAAAACGGGACGCTGCAGGGTCTCGATCAGCTCGGCGGCATGACCGTCTGAGAGCAAAAGCCTTGCCCGGTGGTTTTCGAAATAGGGGGAGGCACGAAACCACTTGACCTGCGAGGTGTCCTGCCCATCGATAACCACCAGGCCACCGGTAAAAGAGATATAGTCCAGGGGATTGAAGGTGTATCCCCGGGGATAGATTATCCTGCCGTCGGCATCCGTCAGATCCCGGTCAAGGGTATAGGTCATATCCACCAGGAATGTTTTGTCCGCTGTTGCGCGCGGCAGGATATGAAGACTCGCAGGCTGGTAGGTTTTTATCCGCTCAAGCATGGCCTTGTCTTTTATCTTTGCCGCATTTTGCCTTACCTCCGCGACAATGTCCGGCTCCTGCACAGGATATGTTTTCCCGACAATGCCGAGATTATGGATCACTGCTGCTCGGGCCGAAGTTACGGCAATTAGCAATACAGTCAGAGCCGCTATTGGTAAAAAATTACAGCTCACCCTGTTCCCTCAGTTCGACCATTGCCCGGATCGCCTCATCATGGGTTTTTCCCTCGCGGACCATCTTTTCAATCATGGCTATTTCACTGGCTTTGGATGTGTAAATGAAATAGGCATAGTTATTGACCACCAGGCGGGCCACGCCAACACCGAACGGCGTATCGAAAAAGAGTTCGGAGTATTTAGGCGGGTTGGATTTAACAGATTTCAAGAGCCTCATGGTGAAATCGTCATAATCAATCAGTCCTCTTTTTCTTGCCTGGTCAAAATCCGATGATTCCAGGAAAATCTTGAAGGCCGAGTTGCTGTTGATGACGTTGCCGACTTCGCCGAAGTTTTCCAGATCAAGCAGGGACTGGGTAATGACCATGAAACTGCCGTTATACTTCCGGGCCCGGCGGTAACCTTCATTAATAACCGGGGCGATCATGGCTCCTTTGTCCAGGAACTGCCAGGCCTCGTCAAAAATGATCATCCGCGGCCGGGAACGGTCTGATAGGTAGAGATCCTGAGTAACCGCATTGATGATGAGAAGCGTCACAACCCGGTACAGGTCCGGCTGGACTTTCAGGTTTTCCAGTTCCAGAACGACAAACTCGTCACGACGGATATCAAAGGTACTGGGACCGTTAAAGAATTTTCCGTGAAAGCCATGGCTGGTGAATTCACGAATGTTAAAGGCCAGCTTCCTGGCTGTTTCGATGAGTTTAGGATTGTCCGCCATTTCATCCATGTCTGAACCCGGTGCATCCGGGAACTTCATCAGGAATTCATAAACCGTGTCCGAATCAGCTTGTTGGCCTTTCTGCTGCCAGGCCCAGCGCACCGCATTCCGGACCAGGTTCATCTCGCTGTCATCACATTTTTCCGAATCCGAGTTGGAATAGGCCATCTGGGCAAAGACGGCGGCCACACTTTTCAGCTCTTCTTCGGGTTCCCGAATATAGGTGAACGGATTCAGCGAGATATTGGTATCCGGCTGGAAATCCAGATAGCGGGCACCAAGCATGTTAGCGATCTTTTTATATGATCCGCCGATGTCGATGATCCGCACCAGGGCGTGGCAGGCATAGTAGTTAAAGGCAATGAAGTTGACCTGGAAGGATTTGCCCGAACCGGAGGTGGCACAGCAGAAGACGTTCTGATTGGTCGCGCCGGAATCAAAAAAGTCGAGAGATACCAGTTGCCCCTTCCTGCCGGTGAAAATCAGCTTCGGTTCTCCACCGGTCCCGGCAAAATCGCCTTGGACAGGGAGGATCGGGGCGACTGCCGAAACAGGGGCGATAAAATCTCTTTCCAGGTTTTCAATGTTTTTTCCTGTCGTATACAGGCAAAAGGGCAAGGATGACAGGAACAGTACCTTGAGTATCATGTTGTCCTGCTGCATGACATACCCGTTATTCTCCCACAATCGCCGTACCCGGGTGCAGGAATCCTTGGCCTGGTCCAGATCATTACTCCATACCCAGAACACAGGGACTACTTTGACAAACTTCACCCCCCGTTCCAGGGCATCGGTGGCGTGCAGGTGTTCTTCCTGTTTGCGCCTGAGCATGGGCGATAGTGAGCCCACTGCCTGCTGATTCAGGAGCAGGTTGCACCTGGTGTGGAGTTTCATCTCCAAACCCGCCTCGAAGATGATATTCATAGTGTACAGAAAATCCGTCTTGATCTGATCGGCGTCCGACACCATGCCCCAGATCCCACCGAACAGGGAATTGGTTTGCAGGGAATCAACCTCTCTGGGGATCGTTTTGGGGGTTGTGCAGCAAAAGAACTTGTCACCTATACGCATATGGTCCCGTTCTTCCCGGACCACGGTATCGCTGTTGATGATCTGCTTACGGATAGGGATGTCGGGGTTGTAGCTGTTGAAATTACTTTCCGGATATCCGTCAGGGTAATGATTGGTCAGCCGGCGCATCCATTCAAGCAGATTTGCCGGTCGCATGTGCCGGGGGTAGAGCAGCGCCGCTTTCAAGGTTTCATTGATCTGCCGTTTGATTTCCAGCAAGGGAGCTGTCTTGTCTGCATTGTCAAAATCTTCCGCATCCGGCAATCCGGAACTGTCTGCCGGGAGCTTAACGGCAACAAACAGGCGGAAATGACGGATCGGAATATTTCCGCAGGCCTTCAATCCCTTCTTGCCCCTGGTCAGGAATTGGATCACTTCCTCGGTATTTGCCATGACAATTGAATCCATCCGGGTTCTGCTCTGCCGATACAGCTCCAGGGTCGGTTCAATATGGGAGTCGGCGTGGAAGACCAGTTGAATAACACTGCCCCCGGGCACGCCGGCCCGGAATAACCCTTCCAGGGAGGTAATTGTTTTTGGACCGGCATAAATGACCGGGGTGCATTCCCACAGCATTCCCAGTGAACCGTCCTGGTTCAGATAAATTTCCAAACCGGGATCATAGGCCAGGTAATTCAGAAAGGATGAAAAAGGGTGTCGTCTGGTCATATTATCCAGGTCGCTCTGTT
>Ga0209164_1003509_pt1 | contig 14847 bp, 12 predicted proteins | sample MTBNYHSulfiMetaG_FD_187458 | JGI IMG/M metagenome (GOLD analysis project Ga0209164, IMG submission 187458) | Enrichment culture microbial communities from rom New York Harbor, USA that are MTBE-degrading - MTBE-NYH (New York Harbor Sulfidogenic)... | ecosystem: Environmental > Aquatic > Marine >...
AATCCAACGAACATCTGCTCGACGACATCGAAGCGCTTGAACTCGAAGACCTGCCCAGCGTCAAGGGATTGAAGGCCTTGAGAGTCGGCGTCAATCTCGAGGCATCGGCCCTGGCCCGGCAGGTGGCTCTCGTGGCCACGGGCTGAACCGCCGTATAACAGTGTCCGTCCACAAATAGGCAAATTGGGCCGAGATCAAGGCGCACGAAAAATTTAACCGCAGGCATATGGTCGATATTCCGAGGATTAAATTTTTCGTGCAACGCCGATATCGGGCCAATTGGTCATTTGTGGATGGGCACGGGCTAGTTCGCTCCGTGGCGTAGCGCTATCTTCTCGAACATCACCACCAACCCCGCAGTCAGGGTGTAAATCAATCCGATACTCATATTTTGTTCGGCGGTGTCGTCGAAGAAGATATTGAGACTCGATGCGATGCCTTCTTCCGGTTTCCAGTAGCAAATCAGGACCGGCAGCAAGGGCAGTGGATCGAGCACCAGGGAGATATCCGATTCGTAGTGATTGTCCACCCGGCGGCCGTTGAACAGGTGAACCAGGTCCTCGAAAAGATCGGTGTAGGTATCGGCCAGGCGCTTGAGCGGCTTTTCACAGCGCTGACCGAACAGGCGGTAGTAATCCTTGCCGTTGGGCAGCTCGCGCATCGGCACCCAGTTGCCCGAGGGGGGCACGCCGCCGGCCTGGATGATGTAATTGAGAATCGGCACCGCGATCCAATGGTGGATGTGAATTTCTCCATAGAAATTGCCCTTGGCATCGACGCTGATATTTTTACCCAGCGTGCGCAGCGTAAGGCGTCCGTTGGAGAAGTCGGCGCCGATTTTTTTCGCCACCTCGGCCAGATCGACCTTTGCGAGTTGTTGCTTCAGCCCGGCCAGGGTTTTTTCCAGTTCCTCCCGAGGGTCTTTACGGCCAGGCGCCTGGTCGCCGAATCGGTCGAGATCTTCGGGTGACACAAAGGGGCAGTCAGACAGGGGGCGTTTGCCCTGAAACACCGCGGCGGCGAAAGCGAGGCAGGTGGCCTCGTTGCATTTGCGGCAATTGGTTTTGGGCAACAGTTTGAAAACCGCCATGACATTGTCGAATTTAGCCATTATCTACTCCTTTTGAACATTCGTACCAACGCAATCCAAAATAAATTAAATCTTTTGGGGAAAAAATAAACCCCCCTATATCTCACAACGATCCCACATCCCACGTGCCAAACCTAAAAAATAGAACGAGCGCTCGATTCTTTTTGTTGACAGCGCCTCAACCCGCTTGTTAGGAAAGGATTCGCACCTGAATCCTAAATTCAATCCGTACCGGTACATCCGGGCAGGAGGAGCCCATGAGGACAAAACAGGATTTCATCAACGCGCTGTCCAAAATGAAACGCAACGTCTATTTCGACGGCCAGTTGATCGACCGCACCGACGAACTGCAGATGGCGTGCATCAACAACATCGGCACCACTTACGACGAAGCCGCCAGGCCCGAAAACCAGGAGTTGATGACCGCCATTTCCCATCTGACCGGCGAGCGTATCAACCGTTTTACCCACATCCATCAGAACAAGGATGACCTTCACAAAAAGCAGGACATGACCCGCATGCTCTGCCAGAAGGTGGGTGGCTGCATCCAGCGCTGCATGGGCATCGACGCCACCAACGCCATCTACAACGTCTCCTACGAGGCGGACAAGATGAACAAGGGCGAAACCAGCTACCATGAAAATTTCAAAAAGTGGCTGACCCGTTTTCAGAAGGAAGACCTCATCGCCTGCTGCGCCCAGACCGACGTCAAGGGCGACCGCCTGCGCCGTCCGGCAGACCAGCCCAACCCCGGCTCCTATGTCTACATCAAGGAGCGGCTCAAGGACGGCATCGTGGTGGAAGGCTGCAAGCTGCACATTTCCGAAGCCTCGGTGTCCGACGAAGTGCTGGTGGTGCCCACCCGCGCCCTGCGTCCCGAAGACAAGGATTACGCCGTGGCTTTCGCCGTGCCTGGTGACTGGGATGGGTTGAAGCAGGTGGCTACCATCCATCGGTTCCGGGAGCGCAAGCACTTCATGCGTGGCTGGGTGCCGGCCTCGACCGATTCCTATATGATCTTCGATAACTGTTTCATCCCCTGGGAACGCGTATTTATGGCCGGCGAATACCAGCACGGCGGCATCCTGGCCCTGCTTTTCGCCCTGTTCCATCGCCACTCCTATTCCGGCTGCAAGCCGGCCATCGGCGACGTAGTGATGGGTGCCGCGGCCCTGGCCGCCGAAGTCAACAACGTGCACAAAACCTCCCACGTGCGCGAAAAGCTGGCCGAGCTGATCATGGTCACCGAACTGGGTTACGCCGCCGGCTACACCGCCTCGGACCTGGGCGGGCCCAAAGTGTATATGCCCGGCAAAGGATTGGTGCCCTACGGCCCCGGTTCCTACATCCCCCACTCGATCTACTGCAACGTGGGCCGCTGCCTGACCGGCGAGGCGGTTTACAGAGAGGCCGAAATCCTGTGCGACATCGCCGGCGGCGTGGTGGCCACCTTCCCCCACGAAAAGGATTTCGTCAATCCCGAGACCCGCGACCTGCTGCTCAAATACACCCAGCGCAACCCAAATATGCCGGTGGAAGACCAGGCCCAGTTCTGGCGTTACCTGGGTGACGTGCTTTGCTCGGCCAAAGGCGGCATCCACAATGTGGGCGGTTTCCACGGCGGCGGCTCGCCCATCATGGAGCAGATCGCCATCACGACCCAATACGACATCGACTCCCGCAAGAAGGTGGTCAAATACATTGCCGGCATGAGCGGCGGCGACCGCGAAGCCCTGGCGCCCAAAAAAGAAGAATAGCAGCGTCCCGTCCCATGGACGCAAACGCACCAGATCCAAAGGGCAGCCGGAAACGGCTGCCCTTTTGCGTCGGGCGTATTGAAATCCAACACCAAAGCCGCTATTAAAATGTTAAAAACCCTTCGACCAAGGAGCGATCCGACATGACCCAGGAAATCATCACCCGCCAGGAAAATGGGGTGTTCACCATCCAGATGAATCGGCCCGAAAAGAAAAACGCCATTACCCAGAACATGTATGCCCTGATGGCCGAAGGCTTCAAGCGGGCCGACCAGGAAGATGCCGTGCGGGTCGTGGTGCTGTGCGGCACCCAGGGCATCTTTACTTCCGGCAACGACATCGGCGACTTCATGGCCCGTGCCTCCAATCCGAGTGACGTGGTGCCCTCGTCCAGCGCCGACTTTTTCGAAGCGGTCATCTCCCTGCGCAAACCCCTGATTGCGGCGGTGCAGGGCTTTGCCATCGGCATCGGCACCACCATGCTGCTGCACTGCGACCTGGTGTACGCCGGCCGGAGCGCCATCTTCAGCACCCCTTTCGTCAACCTGGGCCTGTGCCCCGAATTCGGATCGTCCTACGTATTGCCGCGCCTGGTCGGCCGCCAGCGCGCTTCAGAACTCTTTTTGCTCGGCGATCGCTTCACCCCGGAAACCGCTTGCGAAGTGGGTATCGTCAACCGGGTCATCGCCGACGAGACGCTCATGGGCGAGGTCATGGAGATCGCCCGGCGCCTCGCCCGCAAATCCCCGGCCGGCCTGATGGCCACCAAACAGCTGATCAAAGGTCACACAGCCCGGAATGTCCGCGACGCCATCCTGACCGACGGCGAAATGTTCGCCCAACTGATGGCCGGCCCCCAGGCCCGCGAAGCCTTCGAAGCCTTCGCCGCCAAGCGTGAACCGGACTTTTCGAAATTCTGAATTCTGTCCCCATGATCGAACCATTCAATCCGCATCAGCGTCATGCCGGTGCCGATCCGTCATGCTGAACTCGCACAGCTGCTCAATAACCTAAAAAATCCACGACCACCGGCTTTCTGCGAAACAGCCAGAAAGGCGGATTCCGGACTATTCTCGAAGACATCTTCAATTTTTCGACTAAAGTATTTCCATGCCTCGGCCGATATACACCGTCATTTAATGGTTGCGTTCAACGGCCGCCAGGCAAAACTGCTTTGTCCCAGCGCTTCGTTGTGCACTGAAATTCACCTCGGTTGGAATTTCTCATTGGATCGGAGGAAAAATGAAAAAATATCTGTTGATTGGGATCGTTCTTTTTATAACAATCGCCGTGCTTTTCGGATGTGGGGGGGGAGGGAGCGGTTCATCCGATCCTACCACTGATCCTATTGACCATAGTCTACCGCCGACCTATTCCACTCTGTGGGCGGTTTCCGGTTCTCCATATGGTATAGATATGGATATTAGTGGCAATCTGTATGCCCCTAGTTGGGGAAACGATATAATCCGAAAATTCGATGGAAACGGAACTTTTATCGTTGAATTTGGTTCGAGCGGAAATGGAGACGGACAATTTGATGGGCCTATGGATGTCGCCCTTGACGAGGTTGGCAATATCTATGTTGCCGATAGCGACAATGATCGTATCCAAAAACTAGATAGCAATGGCGTATTTATTTGGGCGGCAATTGGCAGTCCTGTCTTAAATACGCCCTCCGGATTAGCGATTCATCCCACATCCGGTCAAATTTACGTTTTAGATACCTTTAACCATCAGATCCAGGTGCTTAGCAGTGATGGAGTCCATTTAAGAACTTGGGGCGAGTTTGGGAATGGAGACGACCAGTTCGAGTCTCCCTATGGCATTTGTTTTGATAATGCTGGCAATCTTTATGTCGCGGATAGCGGCAATCATCGTATTCAAAAGTTTGGTGAAAACGATGTTTTTGCTGTAGCGTGGGGAACACAAGGAACTGACGACAATCAATTTGATTACCCATGTGGTGTTTTCGTAACGGAAGATAATTATATGTATGTAAGTGATTCGTATAATAATCGAATTGTTAAATATCGGTTGGATGGAGATGACGCGGTTTATGTTACTCAGTGGGGCCAATACGGGGATGGCAATGGCGAATTTGATACCCCTACTGGTATTGTAGTTAATGAGAATCACACGAGAATCTTTGTCGCCGATTCAATCAATGATCGTATTCAGGTCTTTGAATATTAGATTGTTTTATCCAAGACTGCGCCGCTCATTTGCAAGTATTGCATATTGTGCATTCTCAATTCGTTATTGATATTCATTCCTACTTTATAGCTAAAAAGCCGCGTGGGGGCGGGCTTTAAGCCCGCCCATAGCGATTCTAATCGAATGTCACTCATTAAACCCGGCGTGGATGGAACAGGTGGCCGATGCCACACGCCAAGCGGTCAAGTGCCGGTAAAATGCGCGGCGGGCGGCCCAGAAACTCGCTGCGCTCAAACAGTCTGGGCCGCTTGTCCGCCGTTTGCATTAAACCGGCACTAAACCGCATGGCTCACGTGGCCCTGGCCACCTGCCCCACCCACGCCTGCCGTCTCCGTTGCCATGCGAATTTTCTTATCAAACACCTTCTGTAATGCATGCCATTCAAGGGGAATCACATTCAGTTAGAAATGCTGGCCCGCCCTCTCTACTTCTGTTCAGATAACATCATTTTTTCAACAAATAGTTTCAATCCACGCCCCCGCGAAGTGGGGATGGTGTTTCATTTATTTGTTTGAAATTATGCTACTTCATCATACCTCAATCCTCAAGAGCTCACCTTTTTTATCGGCAGTTCTATCTGAGAATGGTTTCCCATGTGGAGTATGAATTTCAAAGGTGGTTTGAAGAATAAGCCTCAGTTAGGATTGCCGCGACTTCATTAACACCATTGACTGGCTGTGCGTTGATTGCTATTACGTCGGGGATTTCTGGTAAACCATCTAAACATACAGGGTTAACGAAAGAGAAGGGAAGGGCTATGCTCAATTCCATAATCACCGACATCGTCGAGCCGACCATCTCATCCGACGATTTTCAAATTTCCCATGAGGAGGCCCTCACGCTGATTCCCGACAATAAAGAAGCGATCTTGGATTTAATCAGTTGCGCCAACAAGATCCGGCAGCGGTTCAAGCCGCAGCCGGTTTTTCGGTGCGGCATTGTCAATGCCAAGAGCGGCCGGTGCGCGGAGAATTGCGCGTTCTGCGCGCAGTCGGCGCACCATCGCAGCGCGGTGGAGATCTACGGGCTGCGTTCGGCAAATGAGTTGGTCGATGAAGGATTGCGGTTGGCTGCAGCCGGTGCCACGCACTATGGGATCGTGACCAGCGGGACGGCGCTGAACGAATCGGAGATCGACACGGTGTGCCGGGTCGCGGAGCGGTTGCGGGCGGGCAGCGGACTGCGCCTGTGTGCTTCCCTGGGCATGCTTTCCGACACTTCGGCGCGCAAGCTCAAAGCCGCCGGTATCGATCGATATCACCACAACCTGGAGACGGCCCGAAGCCACTTCGACCAGATCTGCACCACCCATTCCTACGACGAGATGATCGCCACCATTCGGTCGGCCCGGGCGGCCGGACTGGAGGTGTGCAGCGGTGGGATTTTCGGGATGGGCGAGTCCTGGCCCCAGCGCGTCGAGCTGGCGTTTCAACTCAGGGAACTGGAGGTGGATTCGGTGCCCATCAATTTTCTCAATCCCATCCCGGGCACGCGCATGGAAGGGCGATCGCCCCTGCCGCCGCTGGAAGCCCTGGCCTGCATCGCCTTGTTTCGCTTTATTCATCCCCACAGGGACATCACGGTGTGCGGCGGACGTGAGTTGACCCTCAAGGATTTTCAGTCCTGGGTCTTTTTGGCCGGCGCCAACGGCCTGATGGTGGGTAACTATCTGACCACCCAGGGCCGCAGCATCACCATGGACCTGGAGATGATCGCGGCCCTGGGCCTATAGGCAATTTTTGCGGCTCATACAGATTTCATTTCCCTTGATCTGACCGGATGCCAACGCTCGCCGGCATGACGGTCTTTGTGCTTCCCTCCCTTGCAAGTTCATTTTTCAAGGCTATATTAGTTTTGTTTAACTATCCGCCTGCCGTTTTGCCGTGCCGTGGGTTGCATGCGCGAAGGTTCATCCTTGGACGAAGATACAATGGGTTCCATCCGGTTCTTTCTGAATTGAAGGGAGATGCGTCGATTTGCAGGCCGAAACACGGTGTGCCGTGGCTCGGTCAGGTTCCTCGACGATTGAATAGGGTGTATGCGTTTGAATTGAAAAAGCAAAGGAAAGGAGTTTTTTATGCAGAAACGAGGATGGGGAGGGATGATTTTGGCAATGGTATGGCTGGTGGCCATGGTGGGATGTGCGTCCCAGTCGTTGTCGCCGCCGCCGCAGTTTACCCCGGAGCCGATTCAAAAGGGGATGTGGACGCAGAAGGTGGAGCATCTGGCGTTTGTGCTGGATGGATCGTCGTCCATGCTGGAAGGGTACAACGGGGTGGAGAAATTTGCACTGGCGCGCAGCGTGGTGGCCAATTTCAACCAGAGCATGCCGGATATGAAGGTGCAGACGCTGGTGCGCTCTTTCGGGCACGATCCGGCGGTGTCGCCGGCTTCCACGATGGCGCTGTTCGGCCCGGCCGATTATTCGCGTGACGGGGTGGCTTCCGGCCTGAAACGTGTGGCCAAGGCGGGCGGCCCGAGCCCCATGTGCAAGGCCCTGCAGCAGGTGGGGGCCGATTTCAAGGGTGCCGATGGCAATGTGGCGCTGGTGGTGGTGAGCGACGGCGAAGACATGGGCGATGCGCCCCTGGCCGTGGCCAACGGATTGAAGGCGCAGTTCAAGGATCGGCTGTGCATTTACACGGTGCTGGTGGGCAATGATCCGGCCGGAGCGGCGCTGATGGGCAAGCTTGCCGCGGTGAGCGGCTGCGGCCGGGCGATCAAGGCGGGCGATGTGGCCACCGGTGCCCAGATGGCCGGTTTTGTGAAAGAGGTGCTGCTGGGCGAGGTCAAGGACAGCGACGGGGACGGTGTGCCGGATGCGAGCGACCGCTGCCCGGGAACGCCGCGCAATGTAGCGGTAGACAGCCAGGGGTGCCCGAAGGATACCGATGGCGACGGGGTGTACGACTACCTGGATCGCTGTCCGAACACGGGCGCGGGCGTGAAGGTCGATCAGCAGGGGTGCCCGGTGCCCACGGCCACCAAGAGCGCCATCGTGACGGCGGCCGGGACCTGGATTTTCAAGGGGATCCAGTTTGATAACAACAAGGCGGCGCTCAGGGCATCGTCCTACGAGGTGCTCGATGAGATCGTTCAGGGGATGAAGGATCAGCCCCACCTGAATGTGGAGATCCAGGGCCACACGGACATTTCAGGTACGCATGCGTACAACATGACCCTGTCCCAGCGGCGCGCCGATGCGGTCAAGGCGTATCTGATCTCCAAGGGCATTTCCGCCGAGCGTATGACGACCAAGGGATATGGTCCCGACCGGCCGATTGCGACCAACGCCACGGGCGCGGGCCGCGCCGAAAACCGTCGGGTGGAGTTCAAGCCGATTTACTAACCGATCGATCCTGACGCAACGATGGCGATAATCGTGTGATAACAGGTGGGGTGGATCCTCCTTCGCCCCACCTCATCCAAAGTGGCAGGATCGATAGGCCTGCGCTTATCGTTTGATCATTCGTCGAATTCACCTTCGGGGACGATGAAACGTATGCTTCGGAATATCCTGACACAAGGAGCCACTAAACAGGAACAGATGGAGGGAAAATGACCAAATTATCTGAAATTGAAGGTATCGGAGCGGCCTATTCAGCGAAACTGGAAGCCGCCGGAATCACTTCCCAGGAGAATTTGCTGGAAACAGGTGCCAGCAAAAAGGGTCGTAAAGAGATAGCCACAAAATCTGGAATAGAGGAAAAGCTCATCCTCAACTGGGTCAATCGCGCGGATCTTTCAAGGATAAAAGGGGTCAGCACCCAGTATGCCGATCTGCTCGAATCTGCAGGTGTCGACACAATAGCCGAGCTGGCCCAAAGAAAAGCGGAAAATCTTCAGACCAAAATGGCAGAGGTCAATGAGCAAAAGAAGCTGGTTCGTAAAGTACCAACAGCGGATCAGGTGACGGGTTGGGTCGCCCAGGCAAAAGAGTTGCCTCGCAAAGTCACCTACTAGTGGTCGTTCGCCGACACAAAAACAGACTGTTTTTTTCTCAATCGGAAGATAGATTGCGAAACCTGTTGAGGGGCAAATCAATATGGTTTCAGAAGATAATCACTTGACCGGGCCCCACCGGTTTCAGATGACCGCGTGGATCAGCTGTGCACCTTTCGAGCGGCTGCTCAGCATGGAGATCGTGGAGGCCGTCGACGGCCATGCGCTGCTGCGGATGCCTTTTTTGATCAATTATGCCCAGGGCGCAGGCCTGATGCACGGGGGGGCCTTGGTGAGCCTTGCGGACACCGCGGTGGTGATGGCCATAAAGAGCCTCATCGCCCCGGAGTCCCATTTCGCAACCATTGAGATGGATGCCAAATTTATGTTGCCCGTAAAACAGGGCGTGGTGACCGCCAAGGCGACCGTCACCCGTGGTGAGGGCCGATTGTTCAACGGGGATGCGACGGTTTATGACGAAGAGGACCAGGCTGTCATGACGTTCCGCTCGACCTTTAAAATCGCCCGCGACACCATGATTCAGGGCGTGGTTTTTGGGGAAGGCGAACCATCCGCGTCAGGATAGTGCCTATCCACAAATGGCCAGTCTGCCCGATATCGGCGTTGCACGAAAAATTAATCCTCTCGCCAGTCAGACTTGAACTCCCTTGCCGCGATTGTCCGGAACACTTCTGAATATTCTTCACATCGGTTCGGTATGGATTTTTATTTCTTTATCTCCCTGAAAACAATTTCCCTTTATAACAAGGAGGTAGATGATGTATTTTAAACAGGTGACCGTGACCGGGCTGGGCTGCAACTCTTATGTCATCGGCTGTCCGGGGGCGAGGCAATGCGTGGTCGTCGATCCTAAACGGGATGTGCAGGAATACATGGATATATCCAGGGACGAGGGGATGAAGATTACCCACATCATCGAAACCCATGTCCATGCCGACCACGTCAGCGGGAACCAGGAGCTCAAATCGAGGACCGGTGCGGATATTTATTACAGCGAGCATGCGCCGGTGACCTTCGGCCACAAAAAGCTGAAAGAAGGCGATGTGATCGAATTCGGCATGGTCAAGCTCGAGGTTCTCTACACTCCCGGCCACACCCCCAACTCCATATCCATTCTCGTCACGGACAAGGCCCGAGGCGATTTGCCCTGGATGATCCTCACTGGCGACCTTCTATTTGTCGGTGCCATCGGCCGGCCGGACCTGGCCGGGGCGGAGATTCTCGAAGAGCAGGTGAAAAACCTGTACGATTCCCTTTATGTCAAGCTGGGCCGCCTGCCGGATTATCTGGAGGTTTTCCCGGCCCATGGCCAGGGCTCGCTGTGCGGTAAGGGGTTGAGCGCCAAAGCGAGCAGCACGCTGGGTTACGAGCGCCTGACGCAGCCCGTGTTGCAACTTTCGGGATTTGATGCGTTTCACGATCGGATTGCCGGGGCGTTTCCCGTTCGCCCGAAGAGTTTTACCCATATCATCAATACCAATATCAAGGGCGCGCCCCTGCTGGAGCGTTGTCCGTTGGAACAGACGCTTAACCCCGATCAATTCGACCGCCTCCGCATGCAGGGGGCGACGGTCATCGATACCCGAGATACGGCTTCCTTCGGTGGATTTCATATCCCCGGAGCCATCAATATCGGATTCGAAAAGCAGATGGCCAACTGGATCGGCATGGTGGTCGACCCGTCCGACGATCTTCTGCTGGTGGTCGATGATCGAGAAAGGTACGATCAGATGACCACCGAGCTTCACCGGATCGGTTATGACAATATTTTCGGCTATCTATCTGGGGGTATGTCGGCCTGGATTTCCCATGGCATGCCCATCGACAGCCTGTCGCCCATCTCCGTCCAGGGCCTCAAGCAGCAGTTGGACGACCAACTGTATTGTCATCTCGTGGATGTGCGAACTCCCGAGGAGCGGGCGCAGGGGTTTATCGCAGACTCGACGCATGTGCCGATGACCCATATTCTGTCCGGCAGTCTCGATATGCCCAAAGAAGACGAAGTGGTATTGGTTTGCGGCACAGGTTACCGGGCCAATATCGTGGCCAGTCGGCTCAAGCAGGACGGTTTCGTTCATGTCCACAGTCTGGCCGGAGGATTGACCGCCTGGCAGCATGCCGGTTACAGCCTGGCAGCTGGATAGCGGTCGGCCATACCCCGAAGATTGTGCCCCTCACACGGTTTGGCTAATTCACGTTTCAAGCGAACCACCAAAGTGAAGAGGAGTTGATATGGGCTGCAGATACGGTGCTCTCGTGTACGTGGTTTTGTCTTTGACTTTGGGTTGGTCATCGTTTGCATCGGCACAACAGCTTCCGCCTGGCTACCAGCTTCTCACGAGCCCGGAGGTGACTGGTGGGCATCTCGTGACCAATCGGCCCGGCACCGGGTCGGCTACAAGTTTGCTGATGCAGTCTTTCACAGAAGTGGAGATGTTCTTCCAGTACGGCCCCGAATTCATCGGAGGATTTAGTGATGCCGAAGATCGGCGGGCCGAGGGGTTCTTTCGTGCGAAGTTGAATGGCGCAATGATCGGCGGAATCGCCTATGCCATTGTGGCCGGTGGTACCGGGTATACGGGGTTCGTTTTTGACAGCTCCCAGAGCATTCGTCAGAGTCTACCCCGACTGATGCAGCTTTCCGGTGCCACTGGGCGTTCGCCGGCACCACCTGCACTGAATTGGCACGATACCCCATTCCCGGACGGCAGTGGTTGGATCAGGTTGCCTGAAGGCTGGATTATCACTTTTGCACAAAAAGGAATGGCCTCGGCCGAAGGGCCGCATGGGATCATCGAACGAGGGGTTTGGACGCCTGTCTACACAAGGCGTGCGGCTGCCCAGTTGCCAAATATCGGAGGGATGCCTTTCCCGGGGCCGGTATTTGATCCGACCGATCCTGTCACTGCCTTACAGGAGCATAATGCTTACCTCAATGCCTTTAATCAGCAAAAGGGTATTCCGCCCCGCACCCTTATCCGCCTAATGGAAGCCTCGCCGGCGCCGCCGGTTTCCGGATACTCCCAGGCGGCTTATATCGATTACGAGTATGAGTTTTCCGGCCGGCGTTACCGATCAATCCAGTTCGTTATGCTGGGGAACGTCAGCGCGACCGGGAGCTGGATTTTTTACACCACCTATGTCGCCTCCCCGTCTGAAACGTTCCCGCAGAATCTTCCCATTCTCTTAGAGATATGGGGATCTTCACGAACGGCTCAACACGTGCTTGAGGAGCGCATGGATAACGCAATCCAAAGCTTGAAGGAGGCCGGCGAGATTTACCGGCAGGCCAGTGGTAACCGTGAGCGTGCTCAGCAGAGGATTCACGATAAATGGACCGAGGTCATCAGGGGAACGCGCATCGTAGAGGACAGTTTGACCGGCGAACGGCGGGATGCGAATCTTGCATGGTCTGCCGATATCGTTCGTAGATTGAACGAAGCCGAAGGACATGGTCGATTCCGTGAGATTCCGCTCTGGCAACTAAATCGCTGAACCAGGCGGCCAAAAGGAGGCGCCAGTCAGGCTGCGCAGTAGCGTAGTGGCATCTTTTCTTCGGTGGAAAGCGCGTCGTTCGATCTGCAGGAGAAGTTCGGGATCAAAGCTGCAGGCCGGACAATACTGAATTAAAGGTCTGGCTGATTTGCTGGACATTCTGCTCCGGGCCCAGGACCTGAACCCAAAGGCCCCCATTACGGATAAAGGCATTCATGGAGTGCATCGACATGCCGGAGTTCGGGTCCTGCATGGTGGCGGCAATGAAATCCGCCCGTCGGCCATTGACATCCATGGGTTGTTCGGCATCTATGGTGGCCCCCATTTGTCTTAACATATTAGAAAAGTTCTGCTGCTGCATCTGGAACATCTGATCTTGGGTTAGGGTCATGATGTTGATCTGGCACATGGCGGCTGCAAGGTTGAAATTGTAGGTGGCCCCCACGGGCACGGCACCCATGGGCAGATTGATCCGGAAGCGCCCTAAGGCATCGCCGAAGCTTTGGCCGCCACCCGATGGCGGTGCCCATGATTGGGGTGGTGGCGCTTGCTGCGTGTAAGGATACGGTTGCTGCTGCTGTTGGGATTGCTGCCCGCCGGGAGGGCCCCATTGCCCATGAACCCCTATGACAAAACCGAACACAACAATTAAAAATACCATTAAACGTATGAGATGAGATCGCATTTTCTTTTGCATGACCCGTCCCTCCTTGTCGATGGTTTTTTCTGATTTTTAAGACATCATCCTGTTGGATCAGTTTTGCTGACCTGAAGCTCCCGATAGTTGTTCAAGGCAGCAGACAAATAGTAGATCTGGTACATTTTTCTTTTGTTATCAAAACTAACGCTTTTTAGGTCAATGGGGGCTGCAAAGAAACTTGGGGGTATCGTAAGGGTACTCTTTCTCCTGTTTGGGATTGACTTTGATAACCGTGTGACGCTAGTTATTAATATTGACTTTCGGAATTCATGTCCAGATCGCATCAATAGCTCAGCAGATATTCAGGAGCGCCTTTCCGATCCCAGCGGAACGGAGACTGATTGTTCATTAAATCAATGAGTCTGCATTTGTCGACAGGCATTCATTCGTGTTTGAATCCTTTTTAATGGAAAGGAGGTAAGCATCGATGAGCCAACACCTTATCGTGGTCGTCAATCGGGAGCTGGCGCGCTTTTTTACGCTCGAGCCGGTCGAGTTTCCCGAGTTGGAATCCGGGCCTAGAATCAAGACCCTGACCCAACTCGAAAACCAGGAGCTCAAAGAGAGCAGGGAGATTTTTACAGACTCGAAGACCGGACGCGGTGCAACGCCACAGGGGGGCGGTGTCCATGGGTATGATGACAAGCGCGAGCAGCACCTCGATGAATTCAGACGGCGTTTTGCCGCCAAGGTTTTCGATCAAATTCAAAAAGTAGCCAAGGCCGAACGTGCTCGAACGATTATTTTGACGGCATCTGCACGGATGCGCCGGTTTTTGTACCCAGAGATCGATACGCTTGAACAGAAAGGCTTCCGGATCCACAAGCTGTCGAAGAACATGATCAATTTTTCCCCGGAAAAGATTCATGAATACCTGGCTGAATGCGATGTGATTCCGGCCAAATCTTTGAAATAAAAGCTTAATAAAGAAGGATTCGCGTCAGCGGTTCAACAGCAAGTGGGCCAGGTGTTCGCTCAGGAACATGATCGATTCGATGTCCAGATGTTCGGTGATCGTCTCATCGAAGGATAGCTTGACTTCGGCTCCGAATCCCGATCCCCTGTCGCCATCCCAGAAGAGCAGCATTACCGGCACCCGGGGCAGGGGCTGAAAGCGAAACGCCAGGTCGACCGATTCGGTCTCGGCCGTCACATCGACGCCGCCGATAGATCGTGCCGCGGCGGCCAACTTCTCCTTTTGCCCGGCAAAGCGTTCCCGCAGAGGCTCTTCTACGTGGGAGTGCATCGATTTGATTTTGGAAACGGTGTTGGGTATCTCCTGAAGGGCCTTCCATCGTCCGGTGGGCCGCAGGGACCCGCCCTGGGCCATGTGGTTGAGGATGAAGACCTGTTCCCATCGGCCCAGTTCACCGCCATCGGCCGTTCGGATACCTTCCTGGCCGATATGAATCACCCCTTGGAAATAGGGCAGCACCAGTATCGGTTGACCATCGACTTCGGTCAACTCGCCGCCAATGCGTGCGGGAAGGTCTGCTAAATTCATCGAAGCGGCGCGCTCTCTGGCCCAGGCGAGGGCGTCGGCAGATAAATCGCGCTGGGTCCATTTGCCGGCGGCGTGCTGGGCATCGAGCTCGGGCTGGTATCGTGCCATGGCCTCCGCCGATAAA
>Ga0209164_1003510_pt1 | contig 14841 bp, 10 predicted proteins | sample MTBNYHSulfiMetaG_FD_187458 | JGI IMG/M metagenome (GOLD analysis project Ga0209164, IMG submission 187458) | Enrichment culture microbial communities from rom New York Harbor, USA that are MTBE-degrading - MTBE-NYH (New York Harbor Sulfidogenic)... | ecosystem: Environmental > Aquatic > Marine >...
AAACTGAATCATAGATAAAAAAAACCGCCCGACATCATCGAGCGGTTTGAGTGGTGACCCGCACAGGAATCGAACCTGTAACCTACTGATTAAGAGTCAGTTGCTCTGCCAGTTGAGCTAGCGGGCCGTGTTGAAAATTGTACCATTTACAGGGGTTTCTGTGTATGGCATCCCCACAGGTAGGGGTTTTTACGTCCAATTGCGATTGGCTTCATTTTTACTGGTGCAACCGGGATAGAAACAGTGGATTCTATGGGTGGAATGGACAGTTTTTACCCCTGTACGTGGATGCAACAGACACAATAGAACCATATATACGGTATGGATATTTCCCCACCCTTGATTAAGAGTCGGTTGCTCTGCCAGTTGAGCTATCGGAACGCGTTGGAATTTGAACCGTTTACATCGATTCTGTATGAGGCGACCTGATAGGTTGGCGTAAATACCCTGCTACTGGTGTTTCATCATATTCATAAATTCATCCACCACTTCTGGGTCAAAGTGTTTACCAGATTGCTCTCTAATGTATTTTAGCGTCTTCTCTTCATCCCAAGCTTTTCGATAAGGCCGATCAGAAATAAGCGCATCCCAAACATCTACCACAGCGAAGATTCTTGCTGCAAATGGGATTTGTTCCCCTTTCAATCCCTGTGGGTATCCCGTGCCGTCCCATTTTTCGTGATGGCTGTAGGGTATAGCCAGTGCTGGGCGAAGGTAGGCGATTGAAGAAAGGAAGTTATATGCATATTGTGGGTGTTGTTTCATAACTGCCCACTCTTCATCGGTCAGTGCCCCTGGCTTTTGTAGAATGCTATCCGGAATACCCATCTTGCCAATATCATGTAACAACGCGCCCCGTCTTAAGTGCACCAGTTCGCTATCGGAAACCCCTAATGAGCTAGCAAGTCGCACGGTCATCTCGGTCACACGCCTGGTGTGGTTTTCGGTTTCACGATCTCTTAGATCAAGGGCTTGTGCCCATCCCTCCAAGGTGGCATCGTAAGCCAAGCGAAGATCTATATTTGAGCGTTGCAGGTCTTCAAAAAGATTGGCATTGTCTATCGCAATCGCAGCCTGACCAGCAAGCGTTTCAAAGAAATCCAGCCAGTCGTTTTCGGGTTTCAATGTCTCTCGATGAAAAACCTCAAGGACTCCAACCACATTGCCTTTAGTGATTAAAGGCGCTGCGAAGTAAGATTTGAAGTCATCATCTTCGAACTCCGGAAGGATAAATGACTCTGTGTAGACATCAGAAAGATTGGTCTTGCTTACAACTCTTCGATCTTGTACCGCCTTGCCCGCTAAGGTGTTATTCAATGACACCTGGTACTCATCAAACATATTGGATTGAAATCCCCGATAAGCGGCATATTCCAATTCTTGGGTACCAGGATTAATTAGTAGAACATCCGCCGCGTCAACTTTCAATTGTGATGTTACCTGGTCGAGGACAACGTCGAGGATGACCTTTCTGTCGAAGGTGGAGGTTATGGCTTCATCAATTCTGCGTAGTGCACTGATCCTGCGATATTGTTCTCGTGTTCTTTCCTCGGCCAATCTACGCTCCGTGACGTCAATTCCATAGATGTTGACGTAATCAGTGCCCTCTATTGGATAGATGATCATGTTAAAAACTTGGCCATTGACGTACATATCACTTTGAGAGCTCGTGTTGGAGCTAAGTGCCTCTTGAATCATGTGTGCGCATTCGCCAGCCAATGGCTTGCCGATCTCATATCCCCATGTTTCCAATAGAGGCTGGCTTGCTTTATTAGCAAAAAGAACCGTACAATCTTTGGAGATACGCATTACCGGGGAGGGGTTTTCTGTGGGGAATTTTGAAAGGCTCTCAATTTCCTTTTCAGCCTTCTTTTGTTCAGTGATATCTGTTGACACCCCAATTAGGCCAGTCACAACTCCATTCTCATCTTCAAGTGGAGAATAGCTTGTCATGAAGACCAGGTCGTCTACTTCGACGGTTGACGTAAACTCATCTCCCCCTAGCGCCCTCTTTAGGCCCTTTTGTATTTGGGGCACATCTTGATACATCTCATATGCAGATTTACCAACCGCCTCGCCAGGTGCTAAGCCCAAATCCGCCAAGCCTTTTCCTTCAGAGAGTGTGAAGATGCCATCCTTATCAATTGAAAACAGGACTATCGGAGCATTAGATACAACCGTCTTCAGACGCATCCGGCTTTCGGTCAAAGCCTTTGTGAAGACCCGTAATTTTCGTAAATCATCTTGGATTGTGTAGACCGTATAAAGGATTGTCACTGATGTAAGCACGATGACAGCAATATCCGCTATGGCTTTCGTTGTCATTGTGAAATCTATGATAGATGAAGGTTGGGCACCGGCATTTGCAGCATATAGCCATCCGGCAGTAATTGCTGCACTTAACACCGTGAAAATGGCACCTGCACGCCAGCCTAATATCAATCCTGGTATTAGAAATGAAATGATAATAAGTGGAAAGAGCGGGGAAGATTCTCCCCCAGATAGTGTTACTAATGCAGAGATCATTATCCATTGAAATGACGAAAAAAGGATACCCGCTAATCGCACTTTCTCTCTATGTAGCAGCGCTAGGCATCCCAATAGCACCCCCAATAGGAAAACTAGGGAAACAGCTCCGGGCCACTTAATAGGGTTTACGAAGATGTTTAGTAGAGCAGTGATTCCTCCAACAACAGTGAAAGTAGAAGCAATGAAGATGATTATCTCTGCGGTTCTCTTGCTTCCTTGGTCTTCAATGGCAGGCGTAACAAAGGATGATTTGACTGTCTCCATTACTGCCCTCCAGTCAATAGGGGTATTCCATATGGGCGCGTATTGTTATTTGTCAAATGCATTTTATCCCGCCTCAAGGTTTTTTGCCATTAGCCCTTTTACTTATTCCCATGGGTTTCATTACAAGTCCGATGTTTAGTATTCCCATGTAATGATAGCAAGACGAGGCGCCTTTCCAGTCTAATTTCTTGGTGCAACCGTGGTGCAACTGGGATGGAATCAATGGATACTATGGGTGGAATGGTCAGTTTTTACCACTATATGTGGATGCAACAGACACAATAGACCCATATATACGGTATGCACATTTCCGCCCTTGATTAAGAGTCAGTTGCTCTGCCAGTTGAGCTAGCGGGTCAGGCGGGGAAATTATACCGCATGCGAGAGGTGTGTCAAATGCTTTGGTGAGAGGGAGTGGTGTGTTGGTCTTCTCTTGGAAGATAACCCTCAGGATCCTCTTACCAATGCGCCAGATGTCAACCACTATCTCGAACCAGGGGAGCCCAAGACCGAGCGTAATAGTTTTCCCCTAGTCCTCTTTCTCCTCGGATTCCACCTTTTTCCCATATGGATTCTTTTCATCCACTTTAGCAGGTAGGGAATAGACAATCAATGTCTAAGAAGAATGGATCCCAATGGTTTGTTAGTGGATTCTCTTGACATTGAGTGTTATAGGCTATATACTGAAGATACTAAATTCACTAAACAAAGAAACTAATGCCTAAACATCCGCGTGGTAACCGTGTTCTTATACGAGCAATTAATCGGTCGGCCGTCCTAAACCTTGTCAAAACATCAGGACCAATTTCCCGTTCTGATATTGCCAGGCGAACTGGACTAAGCGCGGCTACTATTTCAGCTATCACCGCAGAGCTCATTGAAATGGAGCTTATATTCGAAAAAGAGGCTGGAGATTCAAGTGGTGGCCGTCGTCCAATCCTGTTGGCACTGAATCCCCAGGGCGCTTATGTGGTGGGGCTGAAGCTCGCGGCTGATCATGTCACCGGTGCTTTGACCGATTTAGAAGCCACTGTACATATAAAACATAACGAGCAACTAAGAGATGGCACGGTTGAAACAGCTGTTGAGACAATGCTCGGTGTCGTAAGAAAGATCTTAAAGGACGGAGACGTTAGAAGGAAAAAACTGTTGGGTGTCGGCATTGGTCTTGCGGGAATTGTGGATGCTAAGCAAGGTATTTTGAGGTATTCGCCCATCTTTGGATGGCGTGATGTCCCCATTGCCGATCTAATGCATTCCGGTATAAATGCACCCATTTACGTTGACAACGACGTGAACACACTTACTCTCACGGAGAACTGGTTTGGAGCTGGCCAGGGCATTGACAATTTCCTTACAGTAACCATTGGTAGAGGGGTAGGGCTGGGTATTGTGGTCAATGGGCAGATTTATCGTGGGGGTTATGGTGGTGCTGGGGAGTTCGGTCATACGATAATTGATCCTGATGGATATGCTTGCGCCTGCGGAAAGCGTGGTTGTCTGGAGACTCTTGTTTCCGATCCCGCTCTACTACGCATGGCCAGGGAAGCCACAGCTCAGGGGGAAATCCCCAATAAGGTAAGAGATATTGAAGACCTTATTGCACTTGCGCGGGAAGGATCTCCTACTGCACTTCAACTGTTCAAAAATGCTGGAAGTGCTCTGGGGCTTGGAATTGCTAATCTAATAACTCTTTTTAACCCGCAATTGGTCATTGTTAGTGGAGAAGGTGCGCGCGCCGGCGATCTTCTCTTTGACGCGATGCACGAATCTATAGAGAAATTTGTAATGCCTGATTTATTTGAAGGCACTGAAATACGAATAGATGTATGGGATGATGATGCCTGGGCAAGAGGTGCTGCTAGTCTTGTCCTTCGAGAGTTGTTTGAGTCGCCCGTGCTGCGCGAAGAGATAAAAACACCGGCCTAATCTTTTTTTTGCACCAGTTATTTCGCTCACGAAAATAAGTCGGCGAGTGGAAGGAGGTGAAGTATCAAAACGAGATTGAGAAGCTTTCTAAACCTGTCGACTAAAAATAAGTATTAGATCGGAGGAGAAAAATGAAAAGGAACGTGTTCCTTTTTGGTGTTTTACTAGCAGTGTTACTGGTCTTGAGCGCCTGCACTACGGCAGCGACTCCAACACCCGAGACTATCATCGTAGAGACAGAAAAGCTCATAACACCTACAACGGCACCTGAAGGACCTGTAACGATCACTTTCTGGCACACTTACAGTGTGGAAACAGAGACACCCTTCTTACAAGATGTGCTTATCCCTGAGTTTGAGGCTGCACATCCGAACATCAAGGTGGAGCAGGTTCAGGTGCCTTACGATGAGTTCCGCCGCAAATTGCTTACCGCCATTGCAGGAGGGACTGCCCCCGACTTGATCCGCGCCGACATCATCTGGGTGCCCGAATTCGCTGACATGGGTGCGCTGGTCGCCTTGGATGAGTACATGCCCGATTTTGACACTTACAAGGATGCTGTGTTCCCTGGCCCCCTGGCGACCAACTATCTGAACGGTCACTACTACGGCTTGCCCTTGGACACCAACACGCGCGTGTTGGTGTATAACAAAGATATGTTCGACGCAGCCGGTATCGAAGGGCCGCCCACAACGATGGATGAGTTTCTGACGGCGTGTGAAAAGATCAAGGCTCTGGGCGAAGACAAATACTGCTTTGCAGATGGCGGCGCTTATGCCTGGGCTGTCAATCCCTGGATCTGGAGCTTTGGGGGTGATGTGACCGACCCGGATATCACGATGGCCAGTGGGTACCTGGATGGTGCCAACACGCAGGCCGCTTATGAATTCCTGAAGAACCTGATCGATGAGGGCTACATTCATCCTGGAATTCTGGGTGGCGGTGTTGACACATGGGGTGGTTTTGGTAATAACGAAATCGCCATGATCCTGGAAGGGCCGTGGTTCCCGCCCATCTTTGCCGGCATGTTCCCGGATAAGGAATATGGGCTTGCCTTGATGCCGGCTGGCGATGGAGGCCCGGTCTCCGTGGTTGGTGGTGAAGATATCGTCATGTTCCAGCAGAGCCAAAACAAAGAGGCTGCAGCAGAGTTCATCCGCTTCATGCTATCAGAAGATGTCCAGCTTCGATGGTCAGAAGTTGGTCAGCTTACGGTTTTGGCTGATGCCATTGAAAGTGATATGATACAGAATCACGCGTTCTTTGGCATCTTCTTGGAGCAGCTACAGACAGCCATGGCCCGAACTCCCCACCCGCAGTGGGCCAAGATGGAAGAAGCCTACAGTCTGGCGGGCAGTGCCTACTTTGCGGGCACCTCAAGCTTTGAAGAAGCTTTAGGCGGGGCGGCGGGCACCATTGACGGTTTGCTCAGTCCGTAGTATTTGTTACTTTTGGGAGGCCTTGCCAAAGGGTGAGGCCTCCCATATCTGTGCTCTACGAAACGCGTGAGTGGTTACCCCATGAATCTTTTTTCACGCTGGCGGCAAAAAGCCTCAGGGAATCGAAAAGCAAAAGAACGCTCGAGTTCGCGCGCTCGCCAGTTGCCGACCGTAATTGTGTTCTTATTGCCGGGCATCTTTTTATTCCTGGTGTTCAACATCTATCCCCTGCTGAAGGCATTTCAGATCAGCTTCTACGATTGGAGCATTGCACCTAACAAGCCTAGTGAGTTTGTCGGTCTTGCTAATTATGCTCAAGCGCTGAAGGACCCAATCGCCAGATTAGCCTTTCGCAATACGGTGCTCTACACGATTATCACCGTTCCAGGCCAGATCGTTTTGGCGATGGCTGCAGCGCTGCTGCTCAACAGCATCACACGCGGAAAGGTCTTATTGCGCACCATTTATTATCTGCCTGTTATCACCTCGTGGGTGATCGTTTCTCTATTGTTTCGCTACATGTTCCAAAGCCCCAACGGGTTCATCAACTACATCTTGGTGAACGTCCTCCATCTGGCGGAGACCCCCATCGGTTGGTTACAATCGGCATCTACGGCCATGATACCGGTCTGGCTCCTGGGGATTTGGAAAGGCATTGGCTGGTCTATGGTGATCTTCCTGGCTGCCTTGCAGACTATACCGGAGGAGATTTACGAGGCTGCTGCTATCGATGGGGCGGGAAGCTTTCACAAATTGATGCAGATCACGCTCCCACTGATTCGTCCGACTTTGGTTTTTGTGGTGGTGATGCTCATGATCGGTGGGCTGAATGTGTTCTTGCCAGTCGCTTTGGTGACAAATGGTGGGCCGCTGCAACAAACCGAAGTGGTCTTGACTTACATGTACCATCAAGCCTTCGATTTCCTTGATTTTGGCTATGGATCTGCGCTGGCTTTCATGATGGCCGTTTTCATCGTTTCGTTGAGCTTTATCCAGATCAAGTTCTTCCGGCAACCAGGTGACATATACTGATGACGCTTAAATCCAGGCGTGGACGCGGTGGAGCTTCACTCCGCTATGTGATTCTCCTTGGCGGGGCGGTTGTCATGTTCATTCCCTTTTTGTGGATGGTGTCTACGTCCCTGAAGGAATATGCCTTTGTGATCGAATTCCCGCCCAAATTGATCCCCAGCGAACCGACGCTCAACAACTTCGTGGAAGCCTGGACAACCGGACAATTCCAGCTATATTTCAAGAATAGCCTAATCGTGGCGACAACCTCGGTCGTGCTGGCCGTCCTGATCTCAGCGATGATGGCCTATGCCTTTGCCCGCTTTGATTTCCCGGGCAAGGAGATCCTGTTTTTCGGCACGTTGCTGCTTCTAATGGTGCCCAATATCATCGGCATCATCCCTCAATTTTTGCTGGCCAAAACATTGGGGCTGCGCAATAGCTTATTTGGTTTGGTTCTATTCTACGTAGCCACCAGTCTTCCGCTTAATACTTTCTTGCTGCGTGGATTCTTTGAAACCCTGCCTAAGGAGATGGAAGATGCCATGCTGATCGATGGAGCCAACTATTTCACCATTTTCACGCGCATGATTTTGCCGCTTTCCAAACCGGCACTTGCTACCGTCTCCATCTTTTCGTTACTCGGTTTCTGGGATGAATACGTGCTGGCGCTCACTTTTATCGATGATCAGACAAAGCGCACTTTACCAATTGCAATCGCTTCATTTCACGGCCAACACGGAACCGATTGGGGCCTGGTTTTTGCTGCTTCGCTGATCGCCATGATCCCCATCGTGGCCTTATACATGGCTTTACAGCGCTATTTCACCGGCGGCCTGACGACCGGAGCGTTCAAAGGGTGAGAGATGCGAGGATTGCTGCCTCCTGTCTCTTGCTAATACTGATTGGGCTGGTATCTTGCAGTCCGGTGGAACTTGCGCCTTCTAATGAGACGCCGTTGACCCCTACAGAGGAGCAAATGAACATCGATATCCATATCACTTCGGTTGAACTTGATAAGAGTTTCTACAAGCCGGGCGAACCGGTGCAACTCTCTGTGTACTTGCAGAGTGGGGAGGAAGCCCCCGTTGATGCCCAACTGGACGTGGTCATCACCCACCTGGCTGAGGTTGTAGATCAATTCGGAGAAAGTCTCTCTTTGGCAAGCGGTGACCAAGTGGCGACTTTTACCTTCACGCCGCCCGGTGTGGCGCCGCGCGGTTATGGCCTGGATTTGCATCTGAAGAGCGCGAGTGGAGCGGAACTCGATTTGGCTTCAGCTGCCTTCGACGTTTTGATTCACTGGACTCAGACTCCGCGTTATGGCTTCCTGAGCGACTTTCCCCCAGATCGCCCGGATGTCGATGACACGATTGCGATCCTGACTCGCTACCACGTCAACGCGCTACAATTCTACGACTGGATGTATCGTCACGAGCAATTGCTCACCAGCCAGGAACCCTACACTGACTTGCTCGATCGTCAGCTTTCTCTAGCAACGGTGAAGCGTTTCATCACCGCTGCCCATCAGCGCAACATAGCTGCCATGCCGTATACGGCGGTCTACGGGGCTTCAATGGCCTTTTATCAGCAACACCCCGATTGGGCGCTCTTGAAGGCCAATAGAGAGCCAGAGTTCTTTGGCGAGGACTATTTGGTAATCATGGACCTGCGCCCCGGCTCTCCCTGGGTGGCGCACGTGATGAATGAATTCGATCAGGTGCTGATGCTAACGGCCTTTGATGGCATCCATCTAGACCAGTACGGGGACCCGAAAGTGGGCTATGACACGGATGGAAATAGCTATGGCATGGCAGAACCACTAGCTGCATTCATCAACGAAACCAAAGCTCATGTGCTGGCTCAACGCCAGGATGGCGCTGTGGTGTTCAATGCGGTGACGAATTGGCCAATTGAAAGCGTGGCACCCGCTGACCAGGACCTGGTCTATATCGAAGTCTGGCCTCCATACACCTGGTATGAGGATCTTCATGATTTGATCACTCAGGCACAAAAACTGGGAGGAGGAAAGCCAGTTGTGCTCGCCGCTTATATTGACCCTTCGTATGAATACAATATCCGCTTGATAGAAGCCGTGATCTTCGCAAGTGGGGGGGGACATATTGAGTTGGGTGAACAAGACGGCATGTTAGCAGAGGCTTACTTTCCTAGATACAAGAAGATGTCGACAGGGTTGACCGCGGTGATTCACCGTTATTATGACTTTGCAGTCCGCTACCAGGACGTGATAGGGCCTCGCACCACTGATGTAACCCAGGACTATAGTAATCGCATCCAGATTGATGGTGTATCTACCTCTCCTTCGCAGCGGGAGAACAAAATATGGCCAATTGTGCGGGAGAGTGACGGCTTTCTGGCTATCAATCTAATCAATTTGATGGGCGTGGATTCCCCGGAGTGGGAAAAACTGCTGGAAAACCCCCCGACATCATTGGGATCAACCACCATCCGTGTTCTCAATGTCGACCAAGACGTAAACCGCGTTTGGTATGCAACTCCAGATAATGAGTATCTTTTCCTTGAACCGTTAGAGCACATGGTAGTAGAAGAGGACGGTAACAAGACCCTTCTTTTTGAAATCCCAGCGTTGCAATACTGGGGACTGATCATCATTGAATGGAGCGATTGATTGTCATGACCGACCTTCTTCAAAGAAGTGTAGAGATCATTCTAAGTAATCAATATCAATCCGGAGCCTATATAGCTAGCCCTAATTTCCCTACGTATCATTACTGCTGGTTTCGTGATGGAGCATTCATTGCTTATGCCATGGATTTGATGGGGGAAACTGAAAGCTCTGCGCGGTTTCATAGCTGGGTGTCAAATGTGGTGAATAGTAGAGCTGATATAGTTCGGCGAGTAGTAGAAAAGGCAGCAGTTGCGGAACCCTTAAGCGAGACCGATGTTCTACATACACGATACTCAGTAGACGGACAGGAGGCCAAAGATAGGTGGCCGAATTTCCAGTTGGACGGTTTCGGCACCTGGCTTTGGTCCCTGGCTGAGCACTGTAAAATGACAAATGAAGCGATTCCAAATGAGTGGGATCAGGCGGCTAATCTTGTGTCGGGATATCTCTCGGCTTTGTGGCAAAACCCTTGCTACGACTGTTGGGAAGAGTTTCCGATGGGATATCACCCCTATACATTGGCTGCAATATTCGCAGGTTTGCATGCTCATACAACTTTAGGAGGGCAAGATCACGACGAGATTAAAGCTCGCATCACAAGTTTTATTCTTGAAAATGCTATATCCAATGGATGTTTCTCGAAGTTTATTGGCGCGCAGACCGTCGATGCAAACTTGTTAGGACTTTCAGTTCCATATAACCTCGTTAGTCCAAACGATCCTCGTATGGTTTCCACAGTAAAAAGGATCGAGTCCACCCTTAGAAATGGGGGGGGCGTTCATAGGTATTCATTTGACACATATTATGGTGGGGGAGAGTGGATCATATTATCGGCATGGTTGGGGTGGTACTATGCCCAATTGGGTGAGGATGATAAGGCTGAGGAGATTTTGTATTGGATTGAAGCCCAAGCTGATACAAATGACCAATTACCAGAGCAAGTGTCGAAAACGCTCAATGCTCCAGTCTATCTTGAATATTGGCAACGACTTTGGGGAAACGTCGCTAACCCTCTTCTCTGGTCCCACGCAATGTACATCATCCTGCACAACGCCATTAGGGAGCGACATTGACAATTAGAGGGGTATTATTTCCTGGTTGAGTTTTCAATAATCAATCAAATGCGACAACACAACAACGGGTTAGGGGATCATCACCCCGGGTATTGTAGTGGTAGATTGCACTATGGACAGGGTTGACTCTCCCCTTTTCATTTGCTTGGATTAGGCTATGTCCTTGAGCAAAAAAGACCTAGAAGCAACCAGAGGTCTTGTGAGAGATGAAATCCAAAGCCAAGTGCCCGAGGCAGTTGAGCTAGCGGGCCTGGCGGGGGCATCATACCGCGTGAGGAGAGCGTGTCAAAGGCTTTGGTGGGGGATATGGTCTGGTGGTGCCCGACGAAACTGATTGCCCGGCTTAGTTCTTAAATAACGGACATCGGAGGACTGCGCAGGTTTAAGGGCTCCTCTCTGGGAATTACCCCTTTATCACAGCATTGTCACAATCTCATCACCGAGTTTGTCACCGCGATTTGCTAAGCTATAAACGCGGCAATTTGGCATTTGAGTCAGAGATGAAGAGATATCTCGAGCTGAAAGACGTTTTTTGCAATCCACGTGTGGCGAAGCGATTGCCGCCGGAGGTGGCTCTTCGCTTTCACGCCCTGCCGCTCGATGAGCAGAATGGCCGCGTCACCGTTGCGATGGCAAACCCGGAAGACGATGAGGCCAGGGAGGCCGTGTTGACGGCTTTGGGCAATACTGCCTTCCTGATTCGATGTGATTCCAGCAAGATCGATAACCTGCTTTCCGAGGTTTGGCCCGAGAGAGATGAAAACTCGCTCCGCGTTCTAGTCCTTGAAGATCCCCAAAACGGTGACGAGGGCAAGGATTACTGCCAACATAAGGCGCAAATCCTAGAATATGTGTGGGCCTTCACCGAATTGATCCACGCCCAGATCAGCTACATTCAGCCAATGGGGGAGAACACGGCTGCCGTCGGTCACTTGAACCGAGAAATCGAGCGGCGTGGCTGCGATCTGTTTGTCCTTGGAGATGGTGAGTATTCCTTTGCCCAGCGATGGATCTTCGATCTGTCCGGTAGCAGACTGGTGGGGCAGTTGCGTGCCTCGAGTCTGGTAGTGCGTCAGCCGCGCTGGGCGTTGAAGAGGATTCTGCTGGTCGCCCGCTTCAGCAGCAATGACGACCTTGCCGCCGATTGGGTGGTTCGACTGGCCCGGCCAAGCGGCGCGGCGGTTACGGTGCTGACGGTGACGCCCCCCATGCCGGTCATGTATCAGTACGGCCGCCAGATGCGGCCAGGGCTCGACGTCGTTATGGCGTCGGACACCACCTCAGGCATCTGGCTGCGCAAGCTCGCCAAACGACTGGATAAATGGGATATCTCCGGAAGCTTCCACCTGCGCCAAGGTGAGGCGGACTGGCAGATACGCCAGGAGGTGGAGGAAGGGGATTACGATTTGATTATCGTGGGCGCCGAACCAAACCAACGGTTCACGCGCTGGCTGTTCGGGGGCGTCGTTGGGCCATTGCTGCGCTGGGCCGACAGACCTGTGCTGATCGCAAAGGTCCCGGAAACCACCTAGCCAATCATCCCAATTACATTCATGTACTGGAGCGACGAAATGCAAAAGCACACCCGATCTCGACAAGCCATGCTGTACTTCCTCATCTTGCTGATGTTGATAAGCGGGTGCGGCGGGGCGCCCCAGGCATCGGGCGAGGACGAGACAGAGGTCACGATTGCAGTCTCGGGGGCATGGGCGCTCTATCCCATGATGGTTCGTTGGGCGGAAGAATATGAGGTATCCCATCCTGGCGTGCAGTTCGATATCTCCGCCGGGGGGGCGGGCAAAGGCATGGCCGACGTGCTCTCCGACATGGTGGACATCGGCATGGTCTCGCGCGAGATCCGGCCTGAGGAGGAAGCGCAGGGCGCTAATGGGATCGCGGTTGCCAAAGATGCTGTCTTCCCAACCATCAACGTGCAAAACCCCGCTTTGATGGAGTTAATGGCCTCCGGCATAACCCAGGAAATCTTTGCCGGCATTTACATCCGAGGCGACATCACCACCTGGGGCCAGGTGCTCGGCGACCCCGCCATCACTGACCCGCTACACGTCTACACGCGTTCGGACGCCTGCGGTGCGGCTGAGGTGTGGGCCAAGTATCTAGGTGGGATGCAAGAGGATTTGCTGGGGATTGGTGTATTCAGCGATCCAGGCATCCTGGAGGCGGTGATCAACGACGCCCTGGGGCTGGGCTACAACAACCTGAACTACGCCTTCGATCCCCACACCGGCGAGCCTGTGCTGGGGTCGGTGGTCGTGCCTGTAGATATCAATGGTGACGGCAGGGTTGATGATGGCGAGCTGCTGGATACCAAGGAGAAAGCCATCGAGGCGGTATCGAGCGGGAATTACCCGTCGCCCCCCGCTCGGGTGCTTTACCTGGTCACCAATGGCCAGCCAAGCGGCGCGGTGCTGGATTTCCTCAACTGGGTGTTGAACGAAGGCCAGGCCTTCCTGGGGGAGGCTGGCTATATCTCGCTGGCCGAGTCCCAGCTGAACGTGGAAAGGGATAAGCTGCACTGAGATCGAAGCAAATGAGCACTCACCGGATACCGTACGGAGGTCAGGTTGGCTTCTAACTTCAAGCTGCTGCCGCCCTTGCGCCTATTCTCGAGACAGCGCAAGGATCGCGCCGTCCAAAGGCTATCGCGAATCGCGATCACGTTGCCTTTGGTGGTCACCGTCGGCATGGTGGTGGCTTTGGTGATGCGCGCTTTGCCGATCACGACGCTGACCTCCGTGTGGGATTTCCTGGGCGGCAAGGTCTGGCATCCCCTGCAGGGCGAGTTCGGGCTTTTCCCGTTCATCGTCGGCACGCTGTGGGTGACGATCCTGAGCATGGTGCTCGCCGTCCCGGTCTGCCTGCTGAGCGCCATCTATCTAGCCGAATACGCTCACCCGGCTTTGCTTGCGGTGACCAAGCCGATCATCGATCTGCTGGCCGGCATCCCTTCGGTGATCTACGGTGTGTGGGGCCTAGTCGTGATCGTGCCAGGCGTGCGAAGGCTAGGGGAGGTGGTTGAGGCCAATGGGCTGGGGGCTATTCCCCTATTGGGCACGGAGAATCCCACCGGCTTCAGTGTGTTGGCTGGCGGACTCGTGCTTGCAGTGATGGTGGCGCCGGTGATCATCTCGGTGACCTTCGAGGTGCTGAACGCCGTGCCGACGGGCTTGCGGCACGCCTCCCTGGCGGTGGGTGCTACCCGCTGGCAAACCATCAAATTCGCCGTGCTCCCCAAGGCGGCGGCGGGCATCCTGGCCGGGATTGTGCTCGGTTTCTCGCGCGCCTTTGGCGAGACCATGGCGGTGATGATGGTGATCGGCAACGTTCCCGATATGCCGTCCTCGATCTTCGACCCCGCCTATCCTTTGACCGCCCTGATCGCCAATAACTTCGGCGAAATGCTCTCGATCCCGCAATACGATGCCGCTCTGATGGGCGCCGCGCTGATCCTGCTGGTGGTGGTCTTGATCTTCAATTTGCTCTCAGCCTCGTTCCTGCATACCGTGGTGGGGAGGTCGCAGCAATGAAAAAGCGCCTCTCGCGACGGCACATCGAGGAGGCTTTTCTCAAGCTCCTGATGCTGTTCTCCTTCCTGCTGGTGGCGGGCAGCCTAGGGGGCATCCTGTTCACGGTCTTGGCGAGAGGTTTGCCATCCCTCAGCCTGGAAATGCTGACGCAAACGCCCGCCGGAGGCTTCTATCTGGGCGGCGAGCAGGGAGGGGGAATCTTGAACGCCATCGTCGGCTCGCTGTACCTGGCTGGTGGGGGGACGCTGCTGGCGCTGGTCTTCAGCCTGCCGTTCGCCCTGTGCATGAACGTGTATGCCTCCAAATGGCGCTGGGTCGGCTTGGTGCGCCTCTCCCTGGACGTGATGTGGGGGATTCCCTCTATCGTCTACGGCGCTTTCGGCTTCACGATTATGCTG
>Ga0209164_1003511_pt1 | contig 14840 bp, 13 predicted proteins | sample MTBNYHSulfiMetaG_FD_187458 | JGI IMG/M metagenome (GOLD analysis project Ga0209164, IMG submission 187458) | Enrichment culture microbial communities from rom New York Harbor, USA that are MTBE-degrading - MTBE-NYH (New York Harbor Sulfidogenic)... | ecosystem: Environmental > Aquatic > Marine >...
TAGCAGTTCCTGGCCGAGGCCAAGGACAAGACCGTCGACATGTCCCTCAACGCCATCGGGGCCCTGCCGCACCTGGCGGCCGTGGAGCTGGCCCAGAAATCCGGGGCCAAGTTCAAGTACGTGACCTCCAAATCCTCGGCCGAAGCCGTGGTCTCCCTTTTGGGCGGACATGTCCAGGCGGCCCTGGCCCACGAGCCGCAGGCCTTCTCCCACGGCCAGGGGCTCAGGGCCCTGGCCGTATTCGAGCCCGAAAGGAGCGAGTACCTGCCCCTGGTGCCCACGGCCAAGGAGCAGGGCTATGAGGTCCTGGGCTATGTCCGCGACTCGGTGGCCATCAACGTTAAGGCCCCCCAAGAGGTCAAGGACACCCTGGCCCAGGCCTTTAAGAAAGCCATGGATACTGACGAGTTCAAAAACGCCTTCCTGAAACGCAGAATAAAAATGTACAGCCTGGACCCGGACAAGACCCTGGCCCTCTGGAAGTCCGCTGCCGAGACCTACGGCAAGATCATCAAAGGGTTGAAAAACTGACCCGCGCCGGGGAAGGGCGGCCCCCTTCCCCGGCAGGGGAAACAGGGCGAGGGCGATGCAGGTAAGGCAAAAAAAAGGGACCAGGATAATCTGCCTTCTGCTGCTCCTGATGAGCGCATTGTTTTTTTATCACACCTACTCCTTTCCCAAGGAGATGGGCCCGGTCTCCTCCGAGTACGGGTCCGCCTTTTTCCCGCGGTTCCTGTTGATCTTCATCGCCGTCATGGCGGTCATTCTGCTAATCCAGTCCACCCTTAGGAAGAGCCGGGACCAGGCGGAGCCCAGGGTCTCCATGGACCGGGTCCAGCTGGCCCGGTGCCTGGGGTTGTGGCTGCTTTGCCTGGGCTTTTACCTGGCCTGGCGGCGGATGGGGTATCTTTACGCCTCTCCTCTTTTCATGCTGGCCACCGGCTGGCTCATGGCCGCCAGGAGCGTCCTTCTGCTGGCCTTTCTGGCCGGTCTGGGGCCGCTGATGTACCTGGTTTTCGAACACCTGCTGAAGGTCGGTCTTTAGACCTTGCCAGGGCTGAAAGGCTAGGGAGCATGTTGGGAACGGAAGCCGCCCTTCTCGAGGCCTTCACCCAGTTGATTCAGCCCTTGAACGTCGGGCTGCTCATCCTGGGGGTCGGCCTGGGGATCGTCATCGGCATCATCCCCGGGCTGGGGGCGCCGCTGGGGATCGCCATCGCCCTCCCCTTTACCTTCTACCTGACCCCCATCCAGGCCTTCTCCCTGCTCCTGGGGATCTACTCCGGGGCCATCTACGGCGGCTCCATCTCGGCGATCATGTTGGGCATACCCGGCACGCCCCCGGCCGCGGCGACCCTGATGGACGGCTATCCGATGATGAAGGCGGGTCGCGGGGGAGAGGCCTTGAACCTGTCCCTGGTGGGCTCGGTCATCGGCGGCCTGTTCAGCACCGTCTGCCTGGTCCTGATCGCCCCGATCCTGGCCACCTTTGCCATGAAGTTCGGACCCTCGGAGTACTTCTCCCTGGGCGTCTTCGGGATCATGGTCGTGGGCAAGGTGGCCGGCGACAACGCCTTCAAGGGCTTCCTCATGGGAGCCCTGGGGATCTTCCTGACCACCTGGGGCATTGATCCGGTCAACGCCAACATGCGCTTCACCTTCGGCTCGGTGAACCTTTACGCGGGAATCTCCTTCATTCCGCTTCTGGTCGGCCTTTTCGCCATTCCGGAGATGATGTTCAAGTGCGAGGACCTGGCCCGCCGGGCCCTCCTCAAGAGCGCCTTGAACCTCAAGCTGCCCGGCTGGAAAACCTTCTCCGGTTATAAAAACGTCCTCCTGCGCTCCTCCATTATCGGGACCATCATCGGCATCATTCCGGCGGAAGGAGGCGCGGTGGGGGCCTTCATCAGCTACGGTGAGGCCAAGCGCATCTCCAAGCACCCGGAGAGGTTCGGCCAGGGCGCGCCGGAGGGAGTTCTGGCCCCGGAGACGGCCAACAACGCCACCATCGGGGGGGCTCTCATCCCCACCCTGACCCTGGGGGTGCCGGGCAGCGCGGCCGCGGCGATCCTCCTGGGGGCCCTGATGATCCATGGCTACACCCCGGGGCCCAGGCTTTTCAGCGAGGCCCCGGAGCTGATGTACTCCATCTTCATCGGCCTGTTCATCATCAACATCATCATGTTCTTTCTGGGTCTGGGGGCCATCCGCTCGGCGGCCAAGATCATCAAGGTCCCGGACCGGATCATCATCCCCGTGGTCCTCCTGCTCTGCTTCCTGGGCTCCTACTCCATCAAGAACAGCCTCTTCGGGGTGTGGGTGATGCTCTGGGCCGGCCTGTTCGGGTACCTCATGCGCAAGTTCGGCTTCCCGATTATTCCCTGCGTCTTGGGGTTCGTCCTGGGGCCGATGATCGAGGTCAACTTCAGGCAGGCCCTGACGATCTCCGACGGGAGCTGGCTGGTTTTCATCAACCGACCAATATCCCTCATCATTTACGGGCTCATCCTGCTGACGTTTTTGTCCCAGCCCCTGATGGACTGGATAAAAAAGGCCCGCCAGGGCCGGCCCTGAGCCTTTGCCGTGGAAGAGATGACCCCTTTCTCCCTGTTGATCAAGCCCGCCTCGGCCGACTGCAACCTCAGGTGCGCCTACTGCTTTTATTTGGACCGGGCCTCCCTTTACCCCGAGTCCCGGCGGCACCGGATGAGCCGGGAGACCCTGGAGGCCCTGATAAAAAGCTACCTGGCCACTCCCCAGCCCCAGTATGCCTTTGCCTGGCAGGGCGGAGAACCGACCCTGATGGGGACCGATTTCTTCGTCCAGGTGGTGGAGCTGCAGAAAAAACACGGCCGCTCCGGAGCCAGCGTGGCCAACCACCTCCAGACCAACGGCCTGGCCGTGAGCGAGGAGCTGGCCCGGCATTTGGCCCGGTACAACTTCCTGGTGGGGGTCAGCCTGGACGGCCCGGCCGGCCTGCATGACCGGTTTCGCCGGTCCCCCGAAGGGCGGGGATCCCACGATCTGGTCATGAAGGGCCTGAAGGTCCTGGGCCGCAACCGGGTCAAGGTGAACCTCCTGACCCTGGTCAGCAGCGCCAACGTGCGCCGCGGCGGGGAGGTCTACCGCTACCTGCGGCAGGCCGGGTTCGACCACCACCAGTACATCCCCTGCGTCGAGTTCGATCGGGCTGGAGAATTGCAGCCCTACGCCATCAGGGCCCAGGAGTGGGGCGACTTCCTGAGCCAGGTCTACGATGAATGGATCAAGTCCGACGTCGGCCGGGTCTCGATCAGGTACTTCGACTCCCTTCTCCACCGGCTTGTCGGCGGCAGGCCCAACCTCTGCCATCTCCAGGACGACTGCTGCCAGTACTTCGTGGTGGAGCACAACGGCGACGTCTATCCCTGCGACTTTTTCGTCGAGCCCGGGCTGAAGCTGGGCAACGTCAGGCAGGATTCCTGGGAGGCCCTCCAGGCCTCCTCCAGGTACCTCGAGTTCGGGGCCCGGAAAAAGGATTGGAGCCCCGAGTGCGACGACTGCCAATACCTGAACATATGCGCGGCCGACTGTCCCAAGCACCGCCCATCCCCCGGGCCGGGCGGGGCCAGGGGAAGAAGCTGGCTGTGCCAGGGTTACAAGCAGTTCCTGGCCCACGCTCTGCCCGGCCTGCGGAGCCTGGCCCAGGAGATCAGACGGGCCCAGCCGCAGCCGGAGGGCGAAGGCGGCGGGCCGGGCCCGGCGGCCAAGGCGGGCCGGAACGAGCCCTGCCCCTGCGGAAGCGGGCGGAAGTACAAAAAATGCTGCGGGCGGCCGGGTTAGGTGATATCCGAACCCTGCCCTTTGCGGCTGTTTAAATACGACCGGGGGATCGGTTCCCCCGGCTTTGAACCGGGAGGTGGAAGGTGAGCACCAAGACCGGGACGAGTAACCCGACCAGGCCCAACATCCTGATCATCTATCCCGACGAGATGCGGTCCGACGTCATGGGCTGCGCCGGAAACCCGGTCATCAAGACCCCCTACTGCGACCGGCTGGCCCAGGAAGGGGTCCGCTTCGAGGAGGCCTTCACCTCCTTTCCCCTCTGCACCCCCTTCCGGGCCTCCCTGTTCACCGGCAAGTACAACCACTCCACCGGGGTCCACGCCAACCACCACCCCATCCCCCTGGGCCAAAGCTTCCTGGCCGAGATCCTCCGCGACCACGGCTACCGGACCGGGTACGTGGGCAAGTGGCACCTGGAAGGCGGCGACGCTCCCGGCTTCGTTCCCCCGGGGCCCCGGCGGCTGGGCTTCGATCACCTCGTGGGGTTCAACCGGGGTCACTACTACCAGAAGGCTATCTACTACCGCGACACCGACCGGCCCTATCACAGCCCCCGCTACGAGCCGGACTTCCAAACCGACCACCTCCTGGAGTTCCTGGAGGACTGCCTTTCCTCCGGGGAAGAGCCGTTCTTCGGGTTCATCTGCTACGGGGCGCCCCACTTTCCCTTCAACATGCCCGAGTACTACAGGAACCTCTACCGGCCCGAGGAGATACCCCTGGGGCCCTCGGCCGGGGACGCCGGGCTTCAAGAGCAGGTCACCCGGGAGCTTCTGGCCAACAACTTCCCGGCGGCCAGCGGGGTTTGGGGCATCGGCAGCGGGGAGGCGGCCAAGATCGAGGACCAGCAGGCGGTCCGGGAGTTCCTGGCCCCGTACTACGGGATGGTGGCCAACGTGGATCACAACCTGGGGATCATCCTCAACTGGCTGGACAAGAAGGGGCTTTTCCAGGACACCCTGGTCATATTCCTGAGCGATCACGGGGACATGGCCGGCGAGCACGGCTACCGCTGCGGAACCAAGAAGACCGCCTATCGCCAGGCCGCCCAGGTCCCCCTGCTGATCCGCTACCCCCGCCGCTTTCCGGCCGGCCTGACGGTGCCTTCCCTGGTGGACGTGGCCGTGGACACCATGCCCACCATCCTGGATCTGTGCGGCCTCCCCATCCCCGGGGAGGTCCAGGGAACCAGCTTCCTGCCCCTGCTGGAAGGCAAACCCGGTCCGGTGCGGGAGGCGGTTTTTTACGAGGTCAACAAGGAGCTGGAGGGTCCCGAGCGGTTCCCCATCCCCGAGCGGGGGGTCCGGACCCCGGAGTGGCTCTACGTCCGCACCCAGGAGGCCCCCAAGCTGCTCTACGACCTTCGAAACGACCCGGACGAGCTGCGCAACCTGGTGACCGAGGAGCGATCCCGGCCGGAGATGGACCGGCTCGATAAGATGCTTAAAACGCACATGGCCCGGACCGGCGACGACTGGAGCGCCGAGTCGGTCTTCCCTCCGGCGGGCTTTCTGAGCCACGAGGCCAAGACCGAGAAGCAGAAGCAGCTCCTGGCCGAGGCGGAGGTGGAGCCGTGATCCGGCCCTTGCCCCGGGGGCGGTCCGGATGACCAGGCCCAACATCCTTCTCCTCCTGAGCGACGAGCACAGCTTTCGCTTCCTGGGGCACGTGCCGGCCGGGGAGGGCGGCGAGCCGGTGGACACCCCGGCCCTGGACGACCTGGCCCGGCAAGGGGTTCGGTTCACCGACGCCTACTGCCAGATGCCCCTGTGCACCCCCTCGCGGATGAGCCTGCTGACCGGCCTGGAGGTAAGAAGGTGCGGGGCCTGGTGGAACGACGCCGTTCTCCGGCCCGAGCTGCCCACCCTGCCCAAGGTCCTGGGGGAGGCGGGCTACCGGACCTGCCTGGTGGGCAAGATGCACCTGGGCGGCCGCTGCCAGATGGCCGGCTTTGAGCACCGTCCCTACGGCGACCTGACCGGGCTGACCGGCCACCAGTGGGAGCCCCTGGACGACCCCCGGACCGGGCCGTACGCCATGCGCTTCCGGACCGCCCAGGCCGGCCCGACCGAGCTCCCCGAAAGCCAGATCCAGGAGCACCTGGTGGCCGAGGAGGGGCTGGCCTTTGCCCGGGAGCAGCAGCACCGGGACCCGGAGACCCCCTGGTTCCTGTGCCTCTCATTCAGCCGGCCCCACTTCCCCCTGACCTCACCGGGGCGGCATTTCCATCGCTACTGGCCCCACCGGACCACCAGGCCCAAGGTCGGCCCCGGCGGCGACGCCTGGGACCACCCCCTGAGCCTGGGCATGCGCCAGGGGTTCAAGTCGGACCTGATCTCCCCCCAGGAGATGATGAAGGCCCGGGCCGGGTACATGGCCAACGTGAGCTTTCTGGACGAGATCATCGGCGACCTCCTGGTCCGGATGGAGCGGAACGGGCTCCTGGACAAGACGGTTGTCGTCTACACCTCGGACCACGGCGAGATGGCCGGGGAGCACGGGGTGTGGTGGAAGCAGGGCTGGTACGAGGCCTGCACCAGGGTGCCCCTGATCATCTCCCTCCCCGGCCAGCGCCGGGGCCGGACGGCCGCCCGAGTCCGGCGGACCCCCGTGGCCCTGGTGGACCTGTTCCCCACCCTGGCCGCCCTGGCCGGCGCGGCCTGCCCGGAAGGGCTGGACGGGGTGGATCTTTCCGCCTCCCTCCGGGGCGACGCCCCCTTGCCCCGGCGGCCCGTCTTCTGCGACAACCTGGTCCCCCGCTGGGGCCGGGGAACCGAGTTCCGGATGATCCGCTGGGACCGTTACAAGTACGTCCGTTTCCGGGAGGCTCCGCCGCTCCTCTTCGACCTGGTCGAGGACCCCGGGGAGCAGACCAACCTCTGCCGGAACCCCTCCGGCCCGGTCAAGGAGACCCTGGATAAGCTGGAGCGGTTGGCCCGGGAGACCATGGATTTCGAGGAGGCCGAGCGGGAGCGGTTGATTCGGGATGGAGGGCTGAGCCGGCAATACGCCCTGGACGCTCCCCCCGCCACCGGGAACCTCTATTTGCTGCCCTCGGGCAGGCTGGTCAACGCCGAGGAGATGCTTTATCGCCCCACGGTGATCCTGGAGGATGCGGCCGAGATCCTCATCTGACAGGGGGCGCGGCCGGCCAGGGGGTTGAGGGCTTGGTTCCCTGGCCGGGGAAGGGAGAGTGAGTCATGACCAAGGTCTTGGTGACCGGGGGGGCCGGCTTCATCGGCTCCTACCTGGTTCCGCGGTTGCTGGAGCGGGGTTGGGAGGTGGTGGTCTTTGACCTGGCCGCGGAGCCGGCCTCCCTGGCCGAGGTCCGCGACCGGATCACCTACGTTCGGGGCGACCTGGGCTCGGGCCCGGACATCTACCGGGCCATGATGGTCCACCGCCCCGGGGGCGTCTTCCACCTGGGAGCCCTTTTGGCCGGACCCTGCGAGGAGAACCCCGGGCTGGGGTTCAGGGTCAACTTCCAGTCCACCCAGGCCCTCCTGGAAGCTTCAAAAGCCCTGGGGGTGGAGCGCTTCTTCATGATCAGCTCCATCTCGGTCTTCGGACGGGACGTGACTGAGCCGGTCCTGGACTCGGCGGTCAAGAACCCGGAGACGGTCTACGGCCAGACCAAGCTGGCCGGCGAGCACCTGATGAGGTGGTATGCCCGGAAGCACGGCCTGGACACCAGGGCCCTGCGCTTCACCTGGGTCTACGGGCCGGGCCGGGTCCGCGGGATCACCGCCCTCTGGTCCTCGGCCATCCTGGACGCCATGGCCCGGGGGGAGGAGCTGACCGTGCCCAACCCCGACGAAAAGGGGGACTGGCTCTACGTCAAGGACGCGGTCTCGGCCATCCTGACTCTCTGGGACGCCCCCCAGGCTCCGCAGCGGATCTACAACATCGCCGGCGGGGTCCATTCCATCCGCCAGGTGGTGGAGGTGGCCCGGCGCTGGCGGCCCAAGGCCCCGGTAACCCTGGTGGAGGGCGGCCCCAACCAGTCGCCCTATCCGGCCGCCTACGACGACGGCCCGGCCCGCCGGGAGCTGGGCTGGGCCCCGGGTTACTCATTGGAGGAGGCGGTCAGGGAGCATCTCGAGATAGTCTCCGGCCAAAAAAGCTGACTTCCGGGGCCCACCGGGGCCCCGGCCTTATTAATCAGGAGAAGGTGATGCAAGAGGTACTGCTGGACTACGGCGACGAAAAGATGCGGGTGGAGCTGCCGGACACGGCCACGGTGGTCCGCTGCGGGCAGACCTACCAGGACCCGCCGGGGATCGACAACCGCCAGGCCACCTTGGAGGCGCTTAAAAATCCCCTGGGCTTTCCGCCCCTGCGGGAGCTGGGCGGCCCGGACAAGAAGGTGGTCATCGGCTTCCCCGACCGGGTCAAGGGCGGGGTCCAACCCACGGCCCACCGCCGGGTGGCCATCCCCCTCATCGTCCAGGAGCTTATCGCCGGCGGGACCAGGCTGGAGAACATCACCCTCTTGTGCGGCATGGGCCTCCACCGCCAGAACACCCTGGAGGAATGGTACTGGTACCTGGGCCGGGAGATCGTGGACCAGTTCTGGCCCGACCGGCTGGTCAACCACGACGGGGAGGCCCAGGACCTGTGCGACTTCGGCACCGACGGCATGGGCAACGTGGTCCTCTGCAACCGGCTCCTGGCCGAGGCCGACCTGCCCATCGTGGTCGGCCACTGCGCCGGCAACCCCTACGGCGGGTACAGCGGCGGCTACAAGATGATCGTCACCGGGTTCACCGGCTGGCGGTCCATCGCCTCCCACCACTGCCCCGGGACCATGCACCGGCTGGATTGGCTGGGGGCCTCCACCGACTCCCGGATGCGCCATCAGTTCAGGTCCATCGGCCGGGCCATGGAAAAGGGGATCGGCAAGAAGTTCTTTGCCGTGGACGCGGTCCTGGGCCAGTTCAGCCAGGTCCTGGCCGTGGCCGCCGGAGAGCTGGGGGCGGTGGAGGAGGCCACCTGGCCCCTGGCTGGCCGGCGGACCAACGTGGAGCTGGAGATGCCCGAGCCGGCCGATCTATTGATAATTGGCCTGCCGCGCAACTTCCACTACGGGCCGGGGATGGGGACCAACCCCATCCTCATGAGCCTGGCCATCGGCGGCCAGCTTTCCCGCTGCTGGCACGCCTTCCGGGAGGGCGGGGTGATCATCGCCGCCTCGGTCTGCGACGGCTGGTTCAACGACAGCTGGTTCCCCTCCTACCGGGATACCTATGACGCCCTGCAGAGGTACTGCACCCCGGCGGAGTTCCTGGCCTCGGAGGAGGCCGCCCGGCTGGCCTCGGACACGGAGTACTGCTTCCGCTACTCCAACTTCTTCACCTACCACCCCTTCCACGCCATGTCCATGATCAGCGGGGGCTCCGTCCCGGCGCTGAGGACCTCGGCGGTCTTCCTGGCCGGGGCCAAGGCCCCCAAGTACGCCCGGGGAATGGGCTTCACCCCGGTCAGCAGCTTTGAGGAGGCCATGCGAGGGGCGGAAAGATACCTGGGCCAGAACCCTCGCATCCTGTGCACCCCGGAGTGCTTCTCCGGGGGAGTGCCGGTCCACCTCCACCTGAAAAAATGAACCCGGGTACTTCCGCCCACCCAGGGAGGACATAAGTGAGCGAGATAGGGATCTTGGGCACCGGGGTCATGGGGGCCGTGGCCGCCGGAAGGTTGGCTGAAGCGGGACATAACCTCCACCTCTTCGACGTCTCCCCAAAAGCCCTGGCCGGGCTGGCCCACCTGGGCGGGACGGAGGCGGCCAGTCCTAAGGAGGCGGCCCAACGGGCGGAGGTCATCCTCATGTTTCTGCCCGGTCCGGACCAGGTGGAGGAGTGCGTGTCCGGGCCGGAGGGCGTGCTCGGAGCGGCCAGGCCGGGGTTGATCGTGGTCGACCTGAGCACCGTGGACCCCGGGGTCTCCCAGCGGATGGCCCGGGCGGCCGGACCGGCCGGGGCGGCCTACCTGGACGCCCCGGTCCTGGGCAGGCCGTCGGCCGTGGGCAAATGGGCCCTGCCGGTGGGGGGGGAGGCCGAACCCCTGGAGCGATGCCGGGGAGTCCTGGAGGTCCTGGCGGCCAAGATCTTCCATGTGGGCCCCTCGGGCACGGGAAACCGGATCAAGCTCCTCAACCAGATGATGTTCGGGGCCATCAACGCCATGACCGCCGAGATGATGGCCGTGGCCCACAAGATGGGGATCGCCCCCAAGCTGCTCTATGAGACCATCACCGCCTCCCAGGCCGGTACGGTGAGCAACCTCTTCAAGGAGCTGGGGGCCAGGATCGTGGAGGATGATTACGCCGAGCCCACCTTCTCGGTCAACCTGCTCATCAAGGACGTCCGCCTGTCCGTGGAGATGGCCCGGCAGAGCGGAGCCGTTCCCCTCCTGGGAGAGACGGTGGAACTCCTCAACAACCTGGCCCGGGCCCAGGGGCAAGGGGATCAGGACACCGCGGTGATGTGGAAGAGCCTCCGCAAGATCTTCGATTGACCGCTGATCAGGGCTAACCAGCGGCCTTCGGCTCTTGGGGCGGAAGGCCTCCCTGTTTTACCCCTCCCTTCCACTCCCGATTTGGTACCGCTCCAAAGAAAAAGGGATTGGCCGAAAACCGCCAACCCCTTTAATCCCCCAAAGGGGTTTTGTTCCCCGCGGCTTGCCGCGAGGCGTTGATAGTGATTTCCGTAGGTATACCCCGCCCCTTGGGGCGGGGTAGTTGATTATCCAAAATTGGACTGATCTTTACCTTCGAATATCTGCCGGAATATTGGAAGGTCCAGACGGGGTGGTCTATTTCGTTCTCCGCGGGCCTGTCTCAGAGTGGTTTCCGTTGCCTCGATCTCGAGCATATTCCAGCCGGAATTCGCATAATAAGAGGATAGAAACGCTATTCAGAAGGCATCCTTCCGGTCTCCAGAAACGACTTGAGCTCCTTTACACTCAAGCCCCCCAGGCCCAATGTTTCCAAGGTTCGTCTGGCCTGCCCAAAGTAGTCATTGCCCGAAAGGATCTCTCCCATGTACACCACTCCCCGGCAGGTCGGTGTCGGCACGCCGAGCAGCTGGCCAAGGGAGCAGAGCATGACCAGTCCCAGGCCGATGTCTTCGTGGAGATACCGATTGTCGAGGGTGTTGGGGAAGCGGAAGTCCTGATATCCCGGTCCATGCCTGTAGCATTCAAAATAATCGGGGCTTGAGGCATACCCCTGCTCCATGGACGTCACCGGGTCGGGTTGGGCAGGATAACCCAAGGCCTTGAGGAGGGCCATCCTTTCCTCATCCAGCTTTCGGATCAAAAGAGCCACGGACGGGGAGACGCCGTCCCGATAGAAAAACTTGTTGTCTCCGTCTATCTCGATTCGGGCCGCGTTAAGGATAACGATCGGGGGATGGATGACTGGATTGCCGTTGTTCAAACCGGCCTCGAGGACGTTTGAGACGCGGACCAGACCCGGGTAGAGCTTTTCCAGCGCCGGGCCGAGGTGAGCCATTGCCGCGGTGGGCATTGTTCCAAAGGCCACCCGCTTGACCTTGACCGGGATCTCCACCATCGCCCCTTTGGCCCGGCAGCCGTAGGTCAGGGTCGAAAGCTCAACAAAGGCTGGTAACTTCTTCATTCCGAATTCACGAAAAACGCGGGCAAAATGCAGGGATCCGCCGGTGGAGCCCGGATTGAGAATGACGATTTGCTCTGGCCGGATCAGAGGAGCCAGCTCCCGGGCTACTTGATCGTGCGCCAAAGCCTGGGTGCAGACCATGACAGTATCGGCGTCTTCCATTGCCTCGACCAGGTCGCAGGTAACCACTTCAAGCCTGGCTTCTCCCGTGACTTCGCCGGTGGCTTTGAGGCTGCGGGTCTTTATAATTTCATCGATATTTTTCCGATATTTAGGAAACTCAAACAGCCGGACTCGTTTGCCCTGGAGGGCCAGGTCCGCAGCAGCCGCTTTTCCTCCGTTGCCTGAGCCGATGATAGTGATATTCTCAAGCATACAAAGTCTCCTGTGCCCTTAGAGTCTTATATGGCATTGATATTCCGAGTGGTCCTTCCCGTTAAATCCCAAAAAACCATTCCGGATTTTATGACTTGTTAACCCGCGAAGCTCAGTGGGATAAAATCTTGCTCAGAAAAAGTTGGGTCCGTTTATGCTTGGGATTGGTAAAGAATTCATTGGGGGGAGCGGTTTCTACTATTTGCCCCTCGTCCATAAATAAGATGCGTTTTGCAACTTCACGGGCAAATCCCATTTCATGGGTAACTACAATCATGGTCATCCCCTCCTTGGCCAGGTTGACCATTACTTCAAGGACCTCATTGATCATCTCAGGGTCCAGGGCGGATGTGGGTTCATCAAAGAGCATGATCTTGGGTCGCATGCATAAACCGCGGGCGATGGCCACCCGCTGCTGCTGCCCACCCGAGAGTTGGGCCGGATATGAATCAACTTTGTCCCCCAGGCCGACTTTCTGCATCGTTTCCCGCCCCAGTTTCTCGGCCTCAATTTTTTTCATCTTTCGCACTTTGATGGGAGCAAGAGTGACATTCCCCAGGGCCGTCATGTGCGGATACAGATTGAATTGCTGAAAGACAAAACCGATCTCAGCCCGCAGTTGAGTCAAATTGATATTTCGGTCATGGACATTCAGGTTGTCCACGATAAGCTCACCCTCCTGAATTTGTTCGAGACGGTTGATGCAACGAATCAGGGTGCTCTTCCCTGAACCGCTTGGGCCGCAAACCACCAACACTTCGCCCAGGGCAACGTTCAGGCTGATGTCTTTGAGAACATGAAGGTCCCCGAACCATTTATTAACATTTCTGATTTTAATCATGATTTAGTATCCTCAAAAAAGCTCACCCTTAAAATTTGACCTGTCCCCCGCAACCGGTGCTTAAAGGCTGTACTCCTCGACTGACATCCGTTTTTCCAGGCGAGTTGCCAGCCGGATTAGGGGATAACAAACCGCAAAGTACATTATTCCGACCAAACCGAATACCAGCATGCCCTCGGGAATTCGTTGGACGGTCAGCCAGCCTACCCGGGTCAGGTCCATAACGCCGATTACCGAAACGATCGATGAATCCTTGACCAAAAGGACGTACTGCCCGACCAGTGGGGGCAGGATAGTGCGCATGGCCTGGGGGAGGATAACGTATCGTATTTGCTGATTACGACTCAAGCCGGTGGAGATGGCCGCTTCTCGTTGTCCTTTCGGCACCGCCTCAATGCCGGCGGCCACGATCTCACAGATAAAAGCGCTGCCCATGATGGTCATGGCAATGATTGCGGCCGGAAATGGCTCCAAATGAATGCCGAATTCAGGCAAGATAAAAAAGATGGTGAAGACCTGGACCAGGAAAGGAGTTCCGCGGATCAAGTTGACATAGACTCCGATGGCCCTCCGTAAAGGCATATTCCGGCTGGACCGGCAAATACCAGCCAGAAATCCCAAGATCGTTGCGGTGATGAGACTCAGGAACGAGACGGCGATAGTCATCCAGAGCCCTTTGAGGAACAAAGGAAAGACATCTATCAACCTTGTTATATACAAAAGAAGCATTTTCAGTTCAGTCCCTTGTCGAAGATCTAGTGAGCCTCCCTGTAGATAAGCTTCTTCTGAGTCCAATCGGAAAAAACTTTTAACCCTGAGTAGATAACCAGGTAAAAGGCGGCGGTGGTAAAAAACCCTTCTGCCGGCATAAAGCGCTCCGAGGTCAAGATCTGGCCGGCCCTGGTCAACTCCAGGACCGAGATGAGGGACAGCAGGGAACTGTCTTTTACCAGGACAATGGCCGAGCCCAGAAGAGGAGGCAAGACCACGCCGATGGCTTGGGGCAGGATGATGTAACGGAGACGCTGAATGAAACTTAGTCCCGTGGCGATGCCTGCTTCTACATGGCCACGAGGGATGGATAAAATACCGGCCCGGATAATCTCGGCAACATATGCCCCGCTGTTCAAGGACAGGGCCAGGACCCCGGTTTGAACCTCATTGATATTGATACCTATGGATGGCAATCCGAAATAAAAGAAATAGAGCTGCGTGAGGAGCGGTGTTGATCGAATGGACTCGATATACACTGCGGAGGTGTTCGATATCAGGCGATTTTTTGAGAGCCGCATGACACAGGCGATGGTGCCGAGGATCAGAGCCAAGCAAATGGAAACCAAGGACATCCAACCGGTCGCCAAGAGACCAATCAAATATTGATCTAAGTATTGTAGAATAACTCGAAAATTAAAGTATTCAAGCATTGCGCCTACTCGAACCCGTATTCAAAACAATCCATTTCAGGGCTGACTCAGAGTTAACCTCGGCAACGCGGCCTAGCCGCGTTGCCGAGGATTTATACCCTATCTATGTTCCACCCTTAACGTATCTTAATGCTCCTTCCTCCACTCCAGGGTATTAACCCAGTAGTCATTGATCGCCTGCAGCCGGCCGTCGGACCGAATCCAGTAAAAGAACTGGTTGATCCATCGCAGAAGGTGAGCATCCTCGGGACGAACCGCGAAGCAGATCGGTACTTCCGAGTATTTTCCGGGCACCGCCTCCATGCTGTCAGGAGGGAAATCACCCAGCTGGGCTATGACTGAGACCGCGTCATTAAAGAGAAGGTCGGCCTTGCCGCCCAAGACGGCGTTGATGAGCATGGGTCCGCCGCCCTTGTACGATTTGATCTCCGCTTTTTTCAGGAGCTTTTTAGCGTCACTTTCACCCATGCTCCCCAGCAGGACGGCGACCCTTACCCCCGGCTGGTCTATATCGGCCAGGCTTTTATAAGTAGCTCCCTTTTTGGCAAAAAATGCTTCGTACACGTCATAGTAGCTATCGCTGAAAGAGACCATGAGCGATCGCTTCAGGGTTGGAGCCATGTCAGCGGCCAATAAATCGGCCTTTTTGGCCATCAGGGACGGGATGAGGCCGTCCCAATCGTAAGTCAGGTATTTGATCTCAACGCCCATTTCCTTGGCCATGAGACGGGCAATCTCC
>Ga0209164_1003514_pt1 | contig 14823 bp, 14 predicted proteins | sample MTBNYHSulfiMetaG_FD_187458 | JGI IMG/M metagenome (GOLD analysis project Ga0209164, IMG submission 187458) | Enrichment culture microbial communities from rom New York Harbor, USA that are MTBE-degrading - MTBE-NYH (New York Harbor Sulfidogenic)... | ecosystem: Environmental > Aquatic > Marine >...
CAATCGCCCCCAGGAGCAGGGACAATCTTTCTCCCTCTCCGATAATCCCATAATCGGCCCCCAGGGTCTCCATGATCTCCCGGGGGAACAGGGTAAATCCGCTTCCCCCCAGGATCAGAAGGGCGTCAGTGTGTTTTCTGACGGTTCGCGCCAGGTCCCTGTATTCGGCTATGTAGCCTTTTGGGGCGGTGATATCGCAATTATCGATGTTTCGCAGGGAAAGCCCGACAACGTCCGGCCCAAACTCGCGGATCCCCTCGACCAGGGGATCGCTGTCCCCCATGGCATTCATATCCGCAAGCCTGACCTGGTGCTCCGCAGACAGGGCGTTCGCCACATAATCGAGGCCCAACGGATATACCGGATAGGGTATTTTCAGTCTGTTCGCTGAAACCAGGAGTACCTTCACCACGCCACCTAACGAATCACCTCGATCGCGGTCACAATATCCCCAAGACCGACCAAGAGGATCCCTTTGTCTTTCAGGTGAACCTTTTTCCCCCCGTAGAACCCACCGGGCAGCTCTCTTCCATCCATACATCGTATGGCAAGGACCGCGGCCACGGCCGAGGCGGAGGCAAATTCGCCTGTAAACCTCCTGTAGTCAATCACAGGCCCGTCGAATCGGGAAATAGACAGAAATTCCCGAAGCTGTTCTTCCCCCCTCTTTCGACAGGCGGCGGGAATGCCCGCGAAAACGGCCCCATACTTCTCCCGAACCCGCTCCCCGTCCCCCAGACCGGCCGTCAATGAGGAGACGACAGAGGGGTTATTTGCCGAGGTTTCATAGAACATGACGGCGGTTTTCAGGCCTGGGGCGGATTTCGATCGCCTGAGACAGAGACACCCGCCCCCGTCCGACGGTGCTGCATCGCTCCCCACGGATCTGTCAAAGAGGCGCGAGAGGCTCCCATGGGACTCATCGCCCCCGATGACGAGGAGCGTGCCGTCACGATCCTTTGCCATGAGGCCGGCGAGCATCAGGGCCTGTTCAAATGAGGCGTCTCCACCCGTGGCGGTGATGTTGGGCCCCATGGACCCGAATCGGATGGCCGCCTGGCCGGCCGGTGCGTTATGAACGGACCCGACAAAGTCGATAGGGCTTGGAAAATGCTCTCCGGATTCAAATAAGTTGGTCAAGAAATCGTAGGTTTCCGAAAGCGCTCCCCAGCCGGTGCCGAAAAAGATCGAGCCCGGTGCATCCGGCAGCTGCGAGTGGGCCTGGACCGCTGATGCCAAAGCCAAGACCAGCCGGGGCAAGCGCCTGAGCCGTCTGACCTCCCTGGGGGAAACCCCCTGGGATAAGACCGGGTCAGGGACCCTCCCTCTACAGCTTTTGCCCCCGGATACGGTCCTCAGAGACATGTCGGCGTCCCCGGCCCCGGTGAGGCACGCGCTCCCCAGCACAACCAGATGAGACGCCTCCTTCACGGGTATGGACCGAGGGGGGTGGCCCCTGCGGGGAGACCCGATGACAACCGAGGCGTTATTTCCCCCGAATCCGAAGGAGTTCGAGAGGACGGTTTGAATATTCGCCGTCTCCAGGGGCGTCATCAGGGGTTCCAGCTTCAATTCCGGGTCAGGGAGATCGCAACCCACATTTGCGGGGACCAGGCCCTCGGAGACGGCCAGCGCAGACACAATGGCCTCCATGGCGCCTGCGGCCCCCAGGGAGTGTCCAAAGGCCCCTTTTACGGAAGACATGAGGGGTTTTTTATCGGGGAAAAGGGCATTCAAGGCCTTTGCTTCGGAACGGTCGTTATCGACGGTGCCTGTCCCGTGCAGGCTGATGTAATCGATTTCTTGGAGGGAGATATGCGCATCCTGCAAAGCGGCCTGCATCGCCTGGAGGGCCCCCGCCCCGTCGGGATGCGGCGCCGAGGGGTGATAGGCGTCACAAGTAAGTCCCGCCCCCAGGATCTCGGCGATCGCATTGTCAGGAACACTTTCGGAGGCAGTGAGGACCAGGACGGCCGCCCCTTCCGCCACCGACATCCCCTCCCTATTTTTATCAAAGGGCCGGGCCCCTTGGGGGTCGATCAATTGGAGCGCACGGAACCCATGGTAGGTCAGGCGGCAGAGAGAATCGGCGCCCCCGGCCAGAACCGTCCCGGCCCTCCCGGCCCTCAACATCTCAAGGGCGATCGTAATGGCCGCCGCACTCGAGGAACAGGCGGTGGACAAAGTAATGACGGGGCCGTGACACCCCAATTCAAGGGCAACATATTCTGTTACGGAACTGGGCGAATGGTATTTGAAGGCATCAGGATCGCCATCCCCTGTCTTAAGGCATTGTTCCGTGGTCAGCATCCCCCCTGTGGTGACGCCCATGACCACGGCGTCGGGGACCTCTTTGCATCGCGCCATGGCCTCCCTTGCAGCGGTCAGGGCGAGCTGGTGGGTCCGGGGTATGCCGCCTGTCTCAATGAACCCGTCGACCTCTCCGACGGGGAGCCGGTTGTCCGGAGACACGGGAAAGAGGCTCAACGGCCTTATCCTCTTCCCGCGGTTTCTGATGACATCCCTTGCCCTGGATACGCCGCACCCGGCCGAGGTGACCAGGCCCATCCCCGTGATGTAAACCCGTACCCCCGTCAATTGCCCACACTTCTTGAATTTTCATAAATAAACCGGGCCAATGATGTCAGATTCGCAAACACCTTTTCGCCAAGTTCTTTGTTGTCAATCTTGATCCCATAGTCTTTATCAATCATCATCACCAGCTCCAGGACGTCTATGGAATCGATTCCCAATTCGCCGCCTACCAGTTGATGATCCTCGACAATATCGTCAGGACGGACGTCTTCGAAATGAAGGGTGTCAATGATTTTGATTTTAAGTTCGCTTATCAATAGGTTAACAGCTTCTTCCATCTTTGAATCATCCCGTGACCGAATGTGAAGGCCTTTGTAGATTGTCTCTTTACAGAACGGCTGAAGTGACGTAAAAGAGACAATACGCTATCACTTTTTTTGTTTTCAGGTCAATCCAATTCCTGATATTCGACTTGAATTCTGGTTGTGACGATCGATCACGCCGCCAGAAATCGGCCGGGAGCGGCGACGATGCAGAAAGAAAGATCAGCCACGGACATCAAGGTCGAAGGACTCATTCCCCACCGGGGCCGAATGAGACTCATTGACAACATCATCGCGGTGGATGAAACAACAGCCGTCACCGAGTCCATGGTGAAACAGGAGTGGCCTCTTTTTGAAAACGATTGCGTCAGTCCGCTTGTCCTGATCGAACTCACGGCCCAGACCGCCGGGGTATCCATGGGTTGGGAAGAGTCGGTCCTGAAGGGGAAAGACATCGAGGGCCGTTTAGGGTGGCTGGTCGGGGTCAAGGAGGCCCGTTTTTATCTGGACAGGATCCCCATCCACAGCAGGATTCGGGTGCGTGCCACAAGGGATTTTTCTTTTGAGAACTATTATGAAGTCGTTGGGACGGCGGAGATAGGGTCACAGGTAGCCGGGGAGGTCAGATTGCAGATTGTCCACCCCGATTCAGATGAACCGCCGTCATAAGGTCGAATAGCAGGGCGCAAAACAGGGGCATGACGGGGCAGATATGGGCAGAAAATCCGACAACAGGGTGGCAATCGTTACCGGGGGGAGCAGGGGTATTGGACGGGCGATATGCCTTGAACTGGCCAGGGACGGATACTTTATCGTCCTAAACTACCGATCCGATGAAGCGGGAGGGGCGGAGACGCTTCAAATGATCCGAGATGCGGGCTCGGATGGAGAGGTCATGAGGTGTGACGTCTCCGATGCCGTGGAGACCAAACGGGCGCTGGATGAGGTTATCTCCGGATTCGACCGGATCGAGGTCCTGGTGAATAACGCAGGCGTCACGTCCGACGGATTGTTCGTTTTGATGTCCGAAGACGAGTGGGACAGGGTCATCGATACCAGCCTGAAGGGGTTCTATAACGTGACCCGGCCTATCCTGGAGAAGATGATCGCCAATAAGAGGGGCTCCGTCGTGTCCATTGCATCCGTCTCCGGTCTGATCGGACACCGGGGTCAGGCCAATTATTCCGCTGCCAAGGCCGGTCTCATCGGGGCCAGCCGGAGCGTTGCCTCGGAGGTGGCCCGGCTGGGGGTCCGCGTCAACGTGGTGGCGCCGGGATTGATCCGGACGGAAATGATAAAGGATGTACCCAAAAACATCATCAAAGAGATGATCCCCATGGCCCGTGTGGGCCGGCCCGAGGAGGTGGCAAAGGTGGTGCGGTTTCTGTGCTCGGAAGACGCCTCGTACATCACCGGCCAGGTCATTTCCGTAAACGGAGGGATGGTTTAAGTGAGAGAGGACCGAACCGTGGCGAACCATGTGCGCAGATTTTTTTCCGTTATCCTGCTGTTGGTTGCAGCCTGCATATGTATCGGATGGGCCGACACCTGGGAAGGGATCCGGGGCGCGACCGGGACGATCCGGACGATCAGGGCGGATTTTGTGCAGGAGAAACACCTGAGTATCCTTTCCAAACCATTTATTTCCAAGGGCGTCTTTCATTATCAGGCCCCGGATTCCCTCAGGTGGGAATACACATCTCCCGTCAGGAGCATCCTGTTGATGCACAGAGGCAAAACGAGGCGTTACACGGATGCCGGCAAGGGTTTTGTCGAAAGCTCGCGCATGGATTCGCAAGGGATGCAGATGGTTCTCCAGGAGATCGCGCTGTGGCTTGGGGGGCATTTTTCCGATGACCCGGCCTTTGATGCGGCCCTGAAGGACGGACGCAGGATTGTATTGACCCCCAAGGAGAAGGGCTTCTCCAAGATGATCCAGCATATCGATCTAATGCTTTCCGATACGCCTGGGATCATAAAATCGGTCGAAATTCACGAGGACGAGAATTCTTTTACCAGGCTGCTGTTCAGAAACGCCGAGATCAACGAAGAGATAAAAGAGGCTGTTTTCCTGGAGATTTCATGAAGAATTGCTCCCTTCTTCTGATGATCCTGTTTCTGATGATTTCCTGCGCCGGATCTCCTGAACTTGTCCCGATACAGCAACCGCTGCCTCTAAATGGTGACAGACGCTGCATGATCCCTTTCCCTGACAGGGATTGGCAGTTCGTTCATTCGATTCAGGCCTCAATGCCGGGCGGACAGGAAGCGGTTGTCATCGGCGTAACGGGCATCTCCCCCAAAACCGGCGGCGTAGCGTGTGTGATGATGACCGTTGAAGGTCTGGTCCTTTTTGACGCCCGATATGACGGCCAGATGATTGTCCATCGCGCCATAGCGCCTTTTGACTCCATGGACTTTGCCAGGGGTCTCATAGACGACATCAAGCTGATGTTCTTTCCACCCAAAGGGCCGCTCGTGGCATCGGGCACGACCGAGGACGGGGCATTGATCTGCCGGTACCGGACAGAAGAGGGCACCATGGTCGACATCGTCATCCATGAAGATCATGCCTGGGAGATCCGCCGGTACGATCCGGATTCCAGACTGATCCGCTCCCTCATGACCGATCCGGGCGACAGGAGATCTGCCGGAAGGGAAACGCCCCTGCCGGGCAGGCTGAAACTCGTTGCCTTTGGCCCGGCCGAATATGCGTTAACCTTGGATCTTATTGAGGCCCGGGAGTTGAGCGAATGAAGCGTATCGTTGAAAGGGGCATCTCCTTATGAAGTTCAAATTGATCTATCCAAAGTGGCCGAAACTGAACCGGCAGACAGAGTTTCACCTGCCGCCTCACGGTCCTGTGGTGTTTGCGGGGTCTCTGCCCGACGATGTGGAGGTGGATTTTGTGGATGAAAACCTGGAACCGATCGATTTTAATGACCCGGTCGATTTTGTCGGGATCTCCATGATGCTGACCGCCCAGGTAAAAAGGGGCTGGGAAATCGCGGACATATACAGGAAAAACGGGATAAGGGTGATCTTTGGCGGTATTTCCACCATGCTCCATGCCGAGGAGACCCTAAATCACGCCGATGCCGTTTTTTTGGGCGAATCGGAAGGAAAAATGGAGAAGGTGTTTTCAGACTTCTATCACAACCGGTTGGAGAAGGTGTATGATTACATGGATGACAGACCGCCGACCGAGATGATCGGTACGGCCCGGCGGGATATCCTGAAGCGGGATCTCTACAATTATCGGGGCGTACAGATGGTGGATCTGGTGCACGCGTCCAGGGGATGTCGCTTCAATTGCTACCCCTGCGCCGTCAGCTACCTCGGCGGAAGACAATTTCGACCTCGGCCCATAGACAAGGCCATAGAAGAGATGGCGGCCATCGACAATAATCGATTGTTCATCGTGGACAATTCCCTGGCCCAGAACACGGAATGGGAAATGGAGCTGTTTCGGGAGATGATACCGCTCAAGAAAAAGTGGTGCAGCCATCCGATCGAGGATGACCCGAAGGTCCTGGACCTGGCGGCCCAGGCAGGGGCCTGGTATGTGTACCAGACCATTTTTGATACCTCCGACTATATCCGGGGGAGGATCAGGCGATATAAAGATCACGGGATTGCCGTGGAAGGGAGCATCCTTCTCGGTCTGGACACCCATACGGAGGACTCTATCAAGCGGCTCATTGATTTTTTGCTGGAGATCGACCTGGATATGGCTGAATTTACGGTGCTGGCGCCGTTTCCCCATACCAGGGCCTTTGAGGACCTCAGCAGGCAAAACAGGATCCTTTCCCGCGATTGGGATGATTACACCGCGGACAGGGTCGTATTCCTTCCCAAGCATATGACCCCTGAAAAATTGCAGGAATTGTTCTATTACGGCTGGGATGCGTTTTACAGGGATGAGTCCCAGGAGTTCAAGATGTTTAAGCTGCTCCGGCAGGTCACGGAGAGAGAAGCGGCCGACCAGACCTACCGGCCCCGGAGAAGAGATCTTGCCTCACGCGCCTTCGGCAGAGAGGCGAGGCAGGGATTCGGGGATTGAGGAATTGGCATCTGTGAAATCTGCGTAAGCTGCGGATGAGATTGAGGACGTGATTGAAATTCCAGGCGGTTTAATGGGTTTCCTTGTGTCTCTGCGTGAGACATTCTTCCTTGCGGCTATGCCGCTTTAGACTCTTTGTCTGTAACTTCTCTGCAACGTGCTAAGAAGTTTGCCCGTGGGGGTCTCTGCTCAAGAGCTGCAAAAACCGAATACAGCTCCTGGGGACGGCAGCAGGGCTTTACAATACAGTCTGTTCCAGCCCCAAGTACAGCCTTTCATGGGACGGTATGTCCTTGCTGCCTTTCCGTAAACATTATTCGGAGCCCGGGGGCGGTCGCCGAACGATACGACCGCATTTTATTGCAGCTCTTGGGCAGAGACCCCCACGGGCGTCCTCTGGGACTTGGGTGAAACCTGTTTGGTTGCGGCCGTCAGGCCGCCTTAGGTGTTCAGTCTGTTATTCAACAGGGACCATGCCTCCTCCTTCATTTCAGAGGCGGAAGACCCTCCTGTCGGATCGTCGGGTTCGATGGTCCCTGCCAGGCAAACCTCGATGGTGTTTTTCACGCATGTATTGAAAAGGAATCGGTCCGGTGGAAAAAGCCTCTGTGTGTTCCGGATCGACACCACCTGAATGGGGGCGTTGCATCGTTTGGCGATCTTGAATGCCCCTTCACTGAATGGGCCGAGTTTGCCGTCGCGGCTCCGGGTCCCCTCGGGAAAAATGAAAAAATTGCCTCCCGACGAGAGATACTCTTTCAGGTCGCTCATCCGTTCCATCATCAAAGAGACAAGTGCTCCAGAGGCGGTGGCAGGGAGATAGCCGGCCGTCTTCAGCACCCAACCGAATATCGGCACCTTGAAAAAGGTGTTTTTTACGATGGTTTTGTGCTTTTCAAATAAAGAGATCAGGAGGATCGGGTCCAGGTAAGAGAGGTGGTTGCAGACGATGACCGAGGCGCGGATGGAAAAAATATCGTCCTGGATGGTGAACTCAACACCGGGCACGATGGTTCGGACAAAGGAGAAGAAGCTCTTGTAATAGAGGTGGTTGACGCGTTGAAAGGCCAGTTCGCGGTCCTTGGCGAACAGGAATGCGGCGAAATAGCAGAATGAAAAGAAGATGAGATAGCTGAAGATGTAATATATCCAGATAACCAGCGTGATGACGACATCAAAAATGGGTTTTATATGGCTGAGAGAGAGCCGCATCCACCCTTACTCGAACCTTTTGATGATGACGCTGGTATTTACGCCGCCAAATGCAAAATTCTCCACAGAGGCGATACGAATCGGCAATTCATGGAGTTTCGTGGTGTGGCGGATCATGGCGCATCGTTCATCGATCTCTTCCAGGTTCAATGTCGGCGCAATGATCCCCTCTTCCATCATGTGGAGGGTGATGATGGTCTCGATGACGCCGCACGAGGCCATGGTATGGCCCATATACCCTTTCAGCCCAGTGACATAGGGATGATCGCCGTATACGCTGTGAATGGCCCTTGCCTCTATAATGTCCCCCATTTTTGTGGCTGTGGCGTGGGCGCTGACAAAATCCACCTGGTCGGGACGGATCCCCGCGTTTTCAAGTCCGAGCCGGATGACCTCGGCCACGCCCGTCGGGCTCGGCAGGATCAGGTCTCCCCCGTTGTTGTTGCAGGAAAACCCGATCACCTCTCCAAGTATGTCAGCGCCCCGTTTCCTGGCCATGTCATATTCTTCCAGTATGACAGCCCCTGCGCCCTCACCCACCACCAGACCGTCCCTTCTGACATCAAAGGGGCGGGGCGTGAGGTGCGGGGTTTCATTAAAATCGGTGGAGCAGGCCAGGAGGTTGTCAAAGACGGCGACCGTGGTCGTGTCATACTCATCCGCTCCTCCGCACACCATGGCGTCCTGCATCCCGAATTTGATCGTCTCGTAGCCAAAACCGATGGCCTGGCTGCTGGTTGCACAGGCGGTGGAGGAGGCGATCACCCTCCCGGTGATGCCGAACATCTTGGTGATGTTCACGGCAGTGGTATGGACCATGGATTTGAGATAATCGACGGCGCCGACGGATGAGAACCGTGTGGGTGATCTGCTGAAGAAATTCTTATAGATGTCCCTCTGGACCGTAGGGCTCCCGTGGGTGGATCCAAACGCGACCCCCACGCGGCCGGAAGAGAGAAACCCCGGCTCCAGTCCGGCGGCTTCAATGGCCTCCTTTGCCACCTGACAGGCATAATATGACACAGGTCCCATGGTCTTCCGGTATTTGCGCTCAAACTCATAGGCAATGGGATAGCCCACCGTGCCATAGACCTTTGAATGGATATAGCCTGACAGAAGGTCATCGTCGCGCAGGGGGGCTACTCCTGATTTCCCGTTCACAAGGCTGTCAACAATCTCATCCTTTTCATGCCCGATAGGCGTTATGGCAGCCGCCCCCGTAATAACCACCCTCCGCTCCATAGCATGTCCTCTCTTTTACCCAACCTGCCTGACTTCACTCAAGGCTCAGGCCCTCTTTGCGGCCATCCGCTCCACATAATCGATGATATGGCGGATCGTTCGAATTTCCATGGCCTGTTTTTTTTCATTTTGGGTCAGCGATGAACCGAGCAGGTCCTCAATCCGGCTTAACAGGTCCAGGGCATCGATGCTGTCGAACTCGTACTTCTCGCCCAGATCGTCGTCCAGCCCGGGATTTTCTATCTCAAACGCTTCCTTGAAGATCTTCAGGACCTCATCTTGTATCTCATCTCGTGTCATACCACAGATCTCACTTTGCTTCCTTCATATTTCAAAACAAGGCGTCAGGCCCAAGGCATAAGGCGCAAGGAAGAGCGGTGACAACCCTTGATCCAGCCATTTTATATCCCCCGCACTACCCCGCCTCACGCCTTCAGCAGAGCGGGCCTGCAATTTGCGGCCCCAGAAAAGGCTCAAAGTGATACCATTCCATGGGGCTTTGGTAAAGGGCCTCTTCGAGAAGGCGTGCATAATCCTGGGCAGACCTCTGGATTGCCGCGGCCCTTTGGGAACGGGACGACGCCCTGACATAATTGGGGCCGATGATCTTGAAACGGTAATGCCGTCTGCCGGCGCGAAACGCGAAGAATATGAACAGAGGCGCGCCGGAAAGGAGGGCGAGGATATGGGGCGTTCCCGGCAGTTTCACCTCGTGCCTCAGAAATCGGACAGGGACCGCCCGCTGCTCCCTGCTCCACAACAGGTCGCCGGTCATGGAAACAAACCCTCCTTCCTTCAGCATCTTCAGCCCTTCAATAATGGCAAAGGGCGAGCCTCCATCCCGGTCTATGCCGACAATTTTTATCCCATCCTGCAATAGACTCTGTTTTTGAACATGCTCGATTTGATCTTTCTGTTTGATGCCCATGTAGAGGAGCAGGTTCATTTCAGGGCTTTTCTTCTTTAAGAGATGGGCTGCGACCTCCCAGTTCCCCAGATGAGACATCAGAATAATGCCCCCCTCGCCCTTTTCGTGGGACGCCTCAAGACCTTCCCACCCCTCGGAGGCATAGGTCAGGTCCGCTGATCCCTGGAGCCACAGCCTGTCGAGAAAAACATGCGAAAAGCTATGGTACTGTCGCCATGCGCACCCTACCGGAAAAAACCTGCCTCTCCCCGGAAAGAGCTGTCTGTAGAACCGTATGCTGTCCCGTACCCTTGCGGGAGAAAAGAGGAAAAATCCGGTGGAAACCATCCAGACCATGAATTCGACGACCCATGGCGGAGCCGTTTTGGAGAGTGACGCGACAACCTCGTAAAACCACTTTTGCACCGGCGATGTTTCACCCCTTGCCCATGGCCATGGCGTCCCATGGCAGGATTGCTACCGCCCATGTTCCCGGTCCCATGTGTGCGCCGGAAGTTAAAGAGAGGGGTTGCAGCATGACTTCGGTAAAGGGGTAGCGCGTTTTGACCGCTTCCATGACCGTCTCCTCAACCCACGATCGGTTGTCGGAGTATTGGAGCATGATAAATGCCTTCGAGCCCTTCCGGATGGAGGCGTCAAGCTTCCGGAGGGCAAATCGCAACTGATCGTTTTGATCCCTCACGACCCCGACCTTCTTTGCCCCTTCGGCCGTGGGACTGATAATCGGCTTCATATGGAGCATATCACCGAAAAAGGCGCTCGTTTTGGACAACCGCCCCCCGGCTGCCAGGTACTGAAGCCTGTCGAGGAAGACATATTCTTCACATGCACCCACGGCCCTGTTTGCAAACTCGATAACCGCATGGGGGTCGGTCGCCCGGGTCGAAAACCGGGACGTTAAGAGGGCGATGGTCCCCAACCGCCCGGAGGCCGCAGTCGTGTCAATCACCGTCAACCGGTCATCCGGGTCATTGGCTTGCTTCCATCCCATGATCACATCATAATTCCCCGTATAGACCGCCCCGACGCAGAGGTACAGCACCCTGTCATGTTGATTTAAAACGCTCTGATAGTGCTGGTGGCGCTCAAAAATGGATGCCTGGGATGTGGAAACCTGTATCCCTTCTCTCATCCGTTTATAGAGTTCGGATGGCGAGAAGAGGGTCTCGGGCAGGGACCTCTCTCCGACGGTGATATAGCTGTCAAGGAGTGTCAGGTCAAAGGCATCCGCGTCTTCACGCGTAACAGAACCGGCCGCATCGGTCATGATATGGATGCATCTTGAAGCCTTCCGGGTCCTGAAACGGGCGACCTGCGTGCCCAGGTCATCATCCGACCACGCTACGATATCGCCAAGGGCCTCTATCTCTTTCCGCACCTTTTCCCTGTCAATGGTGTGGAAATGGACCTTCAGGAAATCATCGTGGGGGATGACCAACATGCTCTCCAGGTTGCCGGATAAACTGCTCATGCCCCCTTGGGCCCTGCCGGCCAACTGAACGACCGTATCGACACAATACCCCTCTTCCAGGTCCTCGTTGAAAGAGGCCGAAACCTTCAGCATATCCTTGAATGTTGTCGTTACAGGCTGAAACTGGGCGGCCTTATTACTGAGACTGACAAAGAATCCTTCAAAAAAAATATACATTCCAAGGGCGCCCGAGTCCACCACCCCGGCGCTCCTGAGCCTGGGAAGAAGTTGAGGTGTGGATCGTACGGTTCCAGCCAGATGGGAAACCAAGTCCGTTACAGACGGGTCATCCAATCGGACGCCATCCTTTCCCAGGGCCTCCGCCATCTCGTCGAAAACCGTGAGCATGGTCCCCGGTACCGGATCATGGACCGCCTGCCAGGCCGCATCCCTGCCCGATCTGGCCGCCTCGGGGATGGCATCCATCGAATCCGCATGGATAAACTCCGAAAAAAACCGGGCCGCGATGTTCCCCGAATTTCCACGGGCCGACATCAACAGCCTGTGCACGGTCTCTTCCCGGTGGGTATCCAACTGCCGCAACGGGGACAGGCTCACCACCAAATTTCGCCCGGTATCTCCGTCGGCCACAGGGAAGACGTTAATCTCATCCAGAAGCCCGGCCCAGGCGGCTATTCGTTCAAAGCCCAGAATAAGCGCCCTCTGAATCATGGCTGCTTCCACTTTAAAACCCCAGGGCCCTTCGGATTTCCTCCGGAATCTCCAACATCATTTCCATTTCCGGATATCTCACCGCGACCTGATCGCCCCTTCCTTTCGTGAAGATTTCATCCCTTCCGACAAGCCTTATCTCAAAATCTATCACAATTTTGATTTTCGCTTCAATGACGGTTGCCGTGCAAAGGAATTCATCGCGATACCGCAACGGCAGGATGTGTTTCGTAGCCGTTTTGGTAATCGGAAAAAGGTAGCCCGTCTTTTCAAAGAATTCCCAAAGATCGATGCCTGCCTTGTTGAACACCCCAAACCTTGCGATATCAAAATATTTCATGTAGTTGCCGTGCCAGACGATCTGCATGGGATCCACATCGTGAAAAGGAACCGTCATCCTCACTGCATGGCTGATAGTGTTTTTTTGCGTCATTTCATCCGACATTTGAAATACCCAATAAATGAGACCCTTGCGTGTCAGATCTCAGCCGTTCTGAGCTTGTAATCCAGATGTTCCGAATGTCCCGTTCGCAGTGTCGCCGTGAGGCGATTCCAGGTGTTCTCGGCCCCCTATCCTGCCCGTGCAAAAGGCAACCTCAGGATTGCCGGGTTGTCGGCGCCTTCGGGGAAAAAAGACGGTGGGGGCATCCGGTTCATTGAGGCCTGAGTACGGGCAGGATGACCCCGCCCGATGGGATGATATGGACCTTCGGCCCGGGGCACATGGCGCTGCCCAGATCAAAGGCCTCCTCCATATCCCGGGCGTATGAGAACCCCATCTTCTCACCCTGTTCCCTGGAGATGTCCTCCGAGACCAGAATGATCCGGAATCGGTGTTGAATGGCCAGGGTCATGGCCAGTGCCATGTTAAAATCGATGGCGCCCCCTTCCATGATCAGGCGATTATTCCGGAAGTGCTCCAGGACCCCCCCCAGAAGACCGTGGCCGTGTTCCCTGTGAAACCGTTCAAAACTGTCCACAAACGGACCGGGGAGAACACCCGCGAGGTCTGCGCACAGGATGATGCAGCCCCCCTCCCGGGTCACCATGGCGGCCGGGGCCAGGGGTTTGACGATCTGGGGACCTTCTGAATAGGGAAACGAGGTGATGACGGTCAGGTCCGATTTTTCGGGGAACTCTTGAGAGATGATCCCCTTGCTTTTTTCTATGCCCGCGAGATGGGCAACCACGGGGTCGCCGCACACAAGGCCGTTGGCCTGATCCTTCTGGTCCAGGACGGTGTTGACAATGAAATCCAGGCCGGCCGTTTGTGCAATGCCGGAGACCTGCTCATAAAAGGGATTCCCTTGGATCCGTCCGAGCCCGGTACCCTCGTGAAAGGTGTACCGGAAGTGATGCTCCTGTATGGCATCGAAGTCGGCCACCCCTGGAAAGAGGATCTTTCCGCCGCCGCCGAATCCATTCATGGGATGGGGGAATATGGAGCCTATCCCGATCTTGAATCGCGCTTGGTGGACGGCCTGATTGATTTTGACGACCCGCCCCGTGGGCAGTCGGCCTATGGGAACCAGCTCCGGGTCATGACAGTCGTGATTGATAAAGCGATAGCGTGCCGGCAGGTCGGCCCCGAACGCAGCGTCCAGTTCATTCGACGTCAGTCCACGATGGGTGCCCAGGGCAATGACAATGACGATTTGGGCGTCGGGAATGCGGGCGTCGTGCAGCGCTTCAAGCACTGCCCTCAGGATGATCCCCTTGGGCGAGGCCCGGGTCAGATCCTCGATCAGTATGGCCACCGTATCCGACGACGAAAGCCGTTCCCGTAACGGAGGGGACCCCACCGGATGGTTCAAGGCCTTTCTTGCCAGTCCGCCCATGTCTGAGACCGGAGGCGTGTCTTTCGGGTCGGCGAAGGTGAGGAGATTCCATTCGGCAGGAAGGTCAAAAAAAACCTTCTCCCCTTTCTTGATAATAAAGGCGTTAACCATCCGAACTCATGAACCTCTCAATCCCCGAACCTCTCAACTTCTCAAATTCGCAACCTATCGACCTCTATGGTTCTGTGCTTTTTATCCTCCTGCCTCAGACCAGCAGGTATTTACGCCTGACATCCTCGTTCTCTCTCAGGTCATCGATGGTCCCGTGATAACGAATCACCCCGTTATCGATGACGTATCCCCGGTCGCTGAGGCGCAGGGCGACCTTCTGATTCTGCTCGGCCAACAGGACCGTGAGCCCTCTCTCCCTCAGTCTGCCGATCCGTTGTTCCAGATCGTCCACGATGAGGGGGGCGAGCCCCTCTGTAGGTTCATCCAAGAGAAGAAAGTCGGGATTGGTCATAAGGGCCCTGGCAATGGTCAGCATCTGCTGTTCCCCGCCGCTCAGGAAACCGGCCCTGCGGGAGTCGATGCGGCCC
>Ga0209164_1003515_pt1 | contig 14813 bp, 10 predicted proteins | sample MTBNYHSulfiMetaG_FD_187458 | JGI IMG/M metagenome (GOLD analysis project Ga0209164, IMG submission 187458) | Enrichment culture microbial communities from rom New York Harbor, USA that are MTBE-degrading - MTBE-NYH (New York Harbor Sulfidogenic)... | ecosystem: Environmental > Aquatic > Marine >...
CCCACCGAATGATTATAACATCATAACATTATGCTAAAGGTAGCACAGGGAGGGGGTTTGTCAATGGGGTAGCAGGAGTTGGCCCCTCGTTCCCAAGTTCAACTTGGGAACGAGTTAAATCACTTTACGCTTGAGGGTGTCGTACGCGTGCTAGGCACAGTTGATGTCATTGTTCCGTTCTAAGAGTTCTTTTCCACTCGCCCGTACGGGGACGACGTCGAATCTCACGCTCAACTCGCCCAACTGCATCGTACTTGTCGCCGGGCAACTTGCCGGACTTGATCTTACAATTCTCGCAAACAAATTCAGTGAATTCTGGTGGAAATAAGGGGGATGGCTGGTGGTAGTCATTCCTCTGCTCGTGGTACACAAGCTCGAGGTCACAACGGGGACAATATGGACACAGATTGTTTATGTGACCGAGAGCGTAGCGCCATCGCCAGATGACCCCGAACAAGTTGTCGCAGGTGTACTGACTGGAATCGTTCACCTTGCGACGGAAGGCTCGCACAGCCAGCAGAATTGGGAAAAGTGAGAGGGCTGAAAGAAGCGCGAGGATCCATACTGGGATTTCCAGTGGACGTACTAGCAATGCGCCAAGAAAGATAAAAACGTTCCAACACCAATGGAGACAGCCCACCAGCCTGCCCTGCAGCCATGAACTGAGAAGCACGGCCAAGATTAGTCCTGACACAACACATACGATGATGCCATTTCTGATCGGACGTTTCTCGCTCATTCTTGAACCGTATCTATGATTATTCACTCTCCAGAAACATTTAGCCCTCGTTCCCAAATTGTATTTGGGAACGCGCTTGCTCACGAAGCCGTGCTTCGGGTCCCTCTATGTCGGTAACTCATCTAATTCGATCGTTGATTGGTCCTCCAGAATGAAGTTGCGTGCGGAGGAATATACCCAGTGCTCCGGTCGCTCCACATATCCCCGCTTCAAAGGGTTATTGTGAATGTACTCGAGCTTCTGCAAGAGCATCGGAACGTTTTGTATCAGTTCAGGATGAAAACCTTCCTGCCAGACCTGGTAAGCACTTTCAGTCTTGTAGCTCTTCTTGAAATACGCAAACTGCCCGAGCAGCGACTGCTTCTTTTGCGCTTGCAGCAGTTTGATGATCTGCCTTGCGGTGTGCCTCTTGAGCGATTGAATCGTAGCCGAAAGGTTGGCTCCTGAAACGATTAAGTGGATGTGATTATCAACAATGACGTAGGCGTACAGCTTGAGCTGTTTCTGGGTTCTACAGAACTTAAGGGCACTAATCATAATGTCAAAGTACTCTCTGCTGGTGAACACCGGAATCCACTCAACGATTGTGCTGGTGATGAAGTAAATGCCATCTTCATCCCTTATTCTGTAGCGGGATTTCATGATTGTTCACGTCAACTACGGAAGTTTAACTTCCTGAGCAACTGCGTTCCCAAGTAAAACTTGGGAACGATTGAATAGGATACTCTCGGTCCTCTCGTTCGTCAACAGCTTCGACATTCTTTCCGGCGCCGGGCTTCGTAGAGCAGGATCGCCCCCGAGATGGCGACGTTGAGCGACTCGACCGGGCCGGCGACCGGGATGCGAACGCGCTCGTCGGCCTGGGCCAGCAGCTCCGGCTCCAGGCCCTCCGCCTCTTCGCCTAAAACGAAGGCCGCGCCGGAGGAATAAGCCACCTCGGTGTAAAACGTTTCGGCCGCAGGCTCGGCGGCGATAGTGCGGACGCCGGCTGCTTTGATCTTTTTGAGAACGCGATGAATATCCGGTTCGACGATGACCGGCACGTGGAACAGTGCCCCCATACTGGAGCGCACCACTTTCGGATTGCTCGCATCACAGGCATCGCCCGTGACGAAGACGGCCTCGGCTCCCGCGGCGGAAGCCACGCGCAGGAGCGTTCCCAGATTGCCCGGGTCGGAGGTTCGATGAGCGACGATAGACAGGCCGTCCGGATGGAGCCGGAGAGTCTTCAAGGGCTGGAAGTTGCACCGAGCGACAGCGACGACGGAGCAAGGGGAATCGGTCGTCGCGGTCTTCCGGATAACTTCTTCGGTGACCGAAAACAGTTGCGCCTTGCTCGCCTGGCTTATCAGGCGCTGGCTGGCTTCCTTTTCCAGGAACCGTTCGTCAAAGAAAACCATCTCAGCTTGCCAGTCGGAGGCCAGCAGCAGCTCGACGCATTTCGGCCCTTCCACCAGCAGGCGGCCTTGACTGGCGCGTTCCGATTTCCGGTGCAGCGCTGAGGCGGCCTGGACGCGCTCGTTTCGACGACTGGTGATTCGCTCCATCACAACTCCTGACGATTCCTTCCTTCGGATCTGCAGCGGTGCAGGCGCGCCGGTTGACATCGAAGGGCCTTTTGATAATCTTTTAGACCGATTAATATACCAGGAGTAGACCGGACCTCCAACTGCCTCTCCCGAGCTGGAAGTCTGCGAGGACTTGACCTTTTATGAATCCCCTTCCGACCGGGCCGCACCAGGTGCGTACCGCCGAGCAACGCCGCCAGTACTTTCGGGACATGAAGCGCTGGGGCTTTAATGTCGCCTACAACGCCTTCTACGCCTTCCCGATGCGCGAAGTGCGGGGCGCTCTCAGGAAGCCCTATGAGGACTTCGCCCGGATGGCGCGCGCCGAGGGTTTCCCCGCCTGCGTCCAGATTCAATCCACCGTGGCCGAGGCGGAAGATGTCCCTCTGAGCGAATCGCAGTACTACCTGACGAACGTCTGCCAGACTTACAAGCACCATCCCGACGTCGGCCGGCTGAACTTCTTCGCCTCGTTCTCGTCTCGAAAGTGGAGAAAGTTCCTCAAGCAGCTGACCGAGCTTTTCCACGACTACGGCTACCGGTGGGTCGTGTTCGAGGAGCCGATGTTCCGCGTGGACGTTCCCGGGACAAAGGATCGCTTCTATGCGCAGTTCCGCTGCCGTTTCCCGAAGGTGCCCTATCCAACCCGGCACACCGAGACCGAAGGCTACGTCCAGGTGCAGGCCTATAAGCAGCAGGTGCTGATCGAGTTTCTTCAGGAGATCGCCGCTTACGCCAAGCGCATCGGCTATGAGAAGGTCGGCGTGATGCCCTGGTTTTTTACCCCGACGCATGAGAACACGCCGGAAGAAACCTGGCACACCGCCTGCGACCTGGGCCGCATCCATCATTTGCCGGAGATGGATTTCATCGTGGTGAGGATGCAGCCGGACAATATCTTTTCCGACGCCGTTACACAACAAGAAGGCCTTGCCTTGCCCCGGCTGGCTTATCTGGAGAACCTCGCCCATCAGGGGGGCAAGCCGATCATCGCCGTCAATAATCCCACCAACGAGCATCTTCCGCCGGGCGAAAGGCGCGAGAACCTGCTGCCCTATGAATACTTTTCCCGCTATACGCTGGCGGCGGCGGCCGCCGCGCCGAGCGGTATGACCCGGCATTGGTACGGCAAGAACTACGACCGCGAGCGCCGCCAGATGGCTCTTTACCGGCGCGTCAATCCCCTGCTGAACCGGCTTGGACAGGCTACCAGCCCCATCGCGCTGGTCTATTCGTACCGAGGCCTGGTTCACGCGATGCCCCGCTCGGCCAAACAACTGTGGACTCCTTATGCGCGCATCGCTTCGAGCCTGCTTTACGAGGCGAAGCTGCCGGCTTTGACCCTGTACGCCGGCACACTCGAGGAAGGGCTGAAGCATGCGCCCGAAGTGTCCACGCTGGTTCTGTTCGAGCAATACCCCATCAGCCCGGCCGAGATTGCCTTGCTGAAGGAATGGGTTGAGAGCCGTCCCGACCGTCGCCTGGTTCTGTTCGGTTGCGGTCGGGGACAGACCTACGACCTGAAGACAATGTTCTACCAGTACACCTGGCGGCCGCCCGAAATGGTCGAGCTGTTCGGCCTGCGCGCCGACCGGGCGTTTCAGGCCGGCGGCTATGGCGAGACCGCCGCCATTCGCTTCGTGGGCGAGAGGGCGAAGGACGCATTTCTCGGCAAGCGCTTCGAGTGGCGCTGCTATGGCTGGGGACGAGCGGGCTTCCGAAAGGGCAAGCGTTTCGAGCCGCTTTATGAAGAGGAGCGCACCGGCGCGCCGATCATCACCCGCTACCGCTACCCCGGCGGCGGGCAGGCCTACTTCATCGCTCAGGGCCTCGAAGGCCCCCGGTCCAACTTTCCCTTCGCCGAGTTTCTCCAACGAATGACGAACACGGATGGAGCCTCTTTCCCCCGGGTGTCCGGCTCGGAGGACGTGCTGTGGAACCGGACGCGCAATGGCTATCTCATCGTCGCGAATGCCTCCCCGGAGAAAGGGTGGTTTCGGCTCGATACCCCGGGCAGGCAAGTGTGGAATGTCGAGGAAAAGAAGTTCGAGCCGAAGCAGAGGGGAAAGCGACCCCTGGAGGGAGAGGCCATTCGGGTTTACCGGCTGCCAGCCGAGGGCGATCCGATCCTTGATGTGGAAGGTCAAATCTGCTTAAGCCGCATCGAAGTGTGGGAGAACTCCGCCGAGATCAGCGGTTATTTCGGCCTCCGGACAGTCGTTCGTACTCTGCGAAGCCCCGATTCCTTCAAGTGGAACGGCCAAAGCTATCCTTACCGGCTCGTCCGGAGGAAAGACTACTGCGAAATTCATCTCGAATTGGAGGAGCCTGCTGAAGGGATTTGGAGCCTGCCATTCTCGGGAAAGGAAGTTGACCGATGAGAACGGATCGAAGCGTGAAGATGCTCGTTGTTTTATTACTGGCGGGGATGTTGGCCTGTTCGCCCGCCGGGAAACAGGAGGAAGGCGGGCAAGGGAAGATCATCACGATCACGGCCAACAACGGCGCGCTCGAAGAGGACAAAGAGCAGCAGGAGGAAAACGCGGCCAAGCTGGCTTTATTCTACGAGCTTTACCCGAATATCCGGGTGATCGAAAGCACTTGGCAGTATTCCCCGGAAAGCTTTCTGACCAAGATGGCGGGCGGCACCTGCACCGACATTGTCGGCATCCCGATGGCCACCGAACTCAAGGGCATTGTGGACAAGGGGCTGGCGCTGGACCTGACGCCGATGCTCGAGCGCTGGGAAGGGCGGCAATACCTCAACCCCCTGGTGATGTCGAATTACACGGTGGACGGGCGGGTCTATGCCCTGCCCGGCGCGCCGGGGTACGCGATGGGGCTTGCTTACAACAAACCCTTGTTTGAAGCGCATGGCCTGGTGGACGAGGCCGGGAATTACCGGTATCCGAAAACCTGGGAGGAGCTGGTCGAGATCGCCAAGCAGCTGACCCGTCGGGAGCGGGGGCAGGTCGGCTATGTGCTCCTGGGAGGCGACAGCGCCGCCAGCTGGCACTTTCTCAATTGGGCTTACCAGGCCGGCGGACAGTTCGAGCGGGAGGTGGATGGCCGGTGGGTCGCCGTGTTCAACGAGCCGCCGGTGGTCCAGGCGCTTCAGTTTATCAAGGACCTGCGCTGGACGCATCGCTGCATTCAGGAGGACATTTTCATCACCAACGACAATCTGCTTGAAATGCTCGCTTCGGGGCAAACCGCTATGGCGACCATCACGCCCGAGTATTTAATGCACCTGGAGCGGCGCTATGGGATGAACATCGAGGACGTGGGGCTGGCGCCCTTGCCTGCCGGGCCGGCCGGTTACGCCTGTGTCATGGGAGGCCCCTTCGGGATCATCAATCCCACCATTCCCCGCACCCGACAGGAAGCCGCCTTCAAACACCTTTGTTTCGGCTTGACTCCTGCTGCGCACGAGGCGGCGTACAAGGTTCGGCGCAAGCAGGGAAGAGTGGTCGGTTATCCCGGCGTTCCCCATCTTGTCGGCGAGTGGCAGAAGGAATGGGAGGAGATGGAAGCCCAATACCGGACGCTGCCCTACTATGGCGAATACCGGGAAGTGGTCGCCCGCTCGGCCCGCTTCGAGCCTCCTCACTATTGCCAGCAGCTCTATAACCAGATTCTCCTGCCTATCCTGCAGGAAGTCCTGACGAATCCGAACAGCGATCCCCAGGCTCTCCTGGATCGTGGCGTGAAGGACTTTCAGAGCCAGTTTCTTAATGAGCTGAATATGTGAAGACCGACACTTGCGGGATCCCGGGCTGAGAAGGACAGACTGTGACCGCTTTCGAGACTGCGTCACAATAAACGAGTTGTTCTTGAGTAGAGCCGAAGTCCGCGGGGCGTCATTGCGAGCGAAACGAAGTGGAGCGTGGCAATCTGAGATTCGCAGATGGAGAGGCCTCAGATCGCCATCCCGATTCATCGGGACTTCGCTCCTCGCGATGACGTGATTCATTCGCTCACTCTGGAACGCAGTCTTCGTTCGGTTTTCGAAACATCGTTCGAGTTTTGAGACAGCCTGCTTCGCGGGGCAGTGACGTCCGGCGCGCGCTTTGGGAGGAGAAGGCAATGCGAGGCAAAAAAGTTCATCTGCTGCCCCTGCTTCTGTTATTCCTTGCGGCGGGCCGGCCGGCAATCTCCGCGGTCAGCGTTGACAGCGCCACGCGCGAAGCCCAGGCGGGCACCTACTTCGCTATCAACGGCAGCAAGGTGTTCCATATCCCGAGCGAGATGGACGGCCTCGTTGCCCAGCGGCTGGAGTGGATGAAGGAGCTGGGCATTTTGTGGGACCGCTCCGATTGGTGGTGGCACGTGATCGAGCCGGAGCCGGGGCGCTTCGATTTCTCGCTGCCGGACCGGATTGTGGAGCGCTTCGAGGCCGCAGGTGTGCAGATTTATCCCATCCTCTGCTACGGCGCCGCCTGGTTCGAGCAGGGCAAGACCGGCCCCACAACCGAGGAGGAGCGCCGGGCCTTCGCCGAGTATGTCTATCAAACGGTGAGCCGCTACAAGGAATACTTCACCTACTGGTCGGTTTGGAACGAGCCGAACATCCTTCCCTTCTGGGCGCCGGAGCCGAACGCCGATGATTATGCCGCCCTGCTGAAAGTCGCCTACCAGGCGGCGAAGCGGGCTGACCCGGAGTGCAAAATCTGCGCTCCGGTCGTCGCCCCTTTGCAAGGCTATGACCGAAAGTTTATCGAACGGCTTTACCAGCTGGGCTGCGGCGACTTCTTCGACGTCTTCGATTATCACTACTACCGCAACCAGGCTCCGGAAGCCGAAGTGCCCGGCGAGATTGCTTCCATCCAGGCCCTGATGCGCCGCTATGGCGATGAGAAACCGATCTGGATCTCCGAAACGGGCGTCTCCTCTCCCATCGAGCAGAAACGGGAATCCTACCAGCGGCAGGCGGCCCTGATTGTGCGCAACCACCTGCTGTGCTATGCCGCCGGCGTCGAGCGGATCTTTTACTTCGACCTTCAGAACTGGAATGATGATCCCGGCGCTTCCTGGGACAGCTCGCTCGGCCTGGTCGAGGCGGGCGGCACGCGTAAACCTTCCTTCTTCGCTTACCAGACGATGGTCAAGGAGATTGACTACAAGGAGGTTCTCGGAAGGTGTCGCAACTGGGGCGACGATGTTGAGTCGGTATTGATCTATGACCCGAAGCGAAACGAGTTCTCGCTCGCGGTGTGGCTGGCGGCCGAAGAGGGGAAGAGGCGTCTCGAGGTGGTCTGCGAACCGGGAGACGTGAAAATTGTGCATCCCTATGGGGACGTCGAGGTGCGCCCGCTGCGGCAGCCGGCGCTGCCCGGCGAGCGCACGCGCAGCATCGGCCTGGATATCGATCCCCATCCGCGTTTTATTCACTCGGTGGACCGGGAGACTTACCTGCCGGAGGTGGCGGTTCGACTGTGGCCGGAGCAGATTGAGGCCGTCGCGGGAGAACGCCAGACGCTGCGCCTGGAGATCGATCCTCTCATGCAACCCTGCCGCTGTCGGGTGCTCGACGTCCGACTCCCCGACGGGTTCGAGTGGAACGAGAAGCGGGGAAGGCTCACCATTGGGGAAGAGGTCGGAAAAGGAACCTACCTGCTGACCGTCGAGGTGGAAGTTACCTTCGGCGAAGGCCGGCAACAGCGCACCGCTCGCCTTGAAAAAACGGCGCGGGTGGAGGTGTTTCCGCTAGCCGACCTGACCCTTCGGCCTTATCTTGAGGGCGAGCAGCTTCAGATACAGGCGGCGATCAACAACCAGTCCTCCCGCTCGCTGTCCGGCACGCTCGAGCTGCGCCGGCAGGCGGCGGGCCGAACCTCGGTCCTCCACGAGATTCGTGCGGTGAAAGTCAAAGCGGGCGAGAAAAAACAGATCGAGTTTCCCCTCGCGCGCGCGCTGTTCGAGACGCAGCGGGAGCCGCTCTCCTGGCTCCTGAAATCCGGCTCGCTGCAAAGCAAGCCTTTTCGGGTCTATTTTGCGCCGCTTCGAGACGAGGCCCCCCGCGTTGACGGCCGCCTTGATGAGTGGGAGGGGATGCCGATGCTGGAGCTTGGACACGCCGAGCAACTAACCCGGGGCTTTGAAGGCTGGTCGCCGGAGAAAGCTTCCGCCCGAGTCGGTTTATGGTTCACCCCGGAGCAGGTCTTTGTCGCCGCCCGCGTTTTTGACGACGATCCGATAGTGAACGAGCATCCGCCGAATCTGATCTGGAGAGGGGACGCCCTGGAACTCTATCTTGGTTTTGGAGGACCCGCCCGGCGCACGGTGCTGAACAAGCAGTACGACTTTCAGCTGGGAGTCGCCCCGACCTGCGACTTGGGACGCCCGATCGTCTTTCTCTTTCACGAGGATCGCATCCTGGAGACGGCCCGCGTCGTCGCTCAGCCGGCCGACGCCGGGTATATCCTCGAAGCGGCCATCCCTTTAAGTGAATTTGGTGCCGTGACCCTCGAAGACGGCGCGTTGCTCGGCTTCGATGTTGCTCTGACCGATTTTGACCGGGGTGACTGGGCACCCGAGGGCAACATGCCCGGCCGGGCGCTGATGTGGAACGGCACCGGGATGAATTGGATTGACCCTTCCGGCTGGGGGATGGCCGTCCTCGGGCGGGATTGATTTGCCAAACTTCCCCGCTTCCGGTACGCTGAAAGGGCTTTTGTGTCCGGGGGGCGCTGATGGCGCGCCGCCGCACAGGGGAATCACAGATGACAGACCGGTTTGAGTATCATGTCTTGTCTCACACTCACTGGGACCGGGAGTGGTACCAAACCTTTCAGCAGTTCCGCCTTCAGCTGGTCCATCTTCTCGACGATCTGATGGACTTGCTGGAGAACGACCCCGACTTCAAACACTTCCATCTGGACGGGCAAACGATTCCCCTCGAAGACTACCTGGCCGTTCGCCCGGACCGGGAGAAGCGCTTGGCGCGCCTGGTGAAACAGGGGCGCATTGCCGTCGGGCCGTGGTACGTGCTCAGCGACCTGAACCTGACCCATGGCGAGTCCACCCTCCGTAACCTTCAGGTCGGACACGCGATCGCCCGCCGCTTCGGCAAGGTCTGCAAGGTCGGTTACCTGCCCGACCAGTTCGGCAACATCTCTCAAATGCCGCAGATCCTCCGGGGGTTTGGTATCCGCTATGCAGTGTTCGGTCGGGGCTATGTTCCGGGAGGCGAGCGAAAGGCGGAGATCGAATGGCGTTCCCCCGATGGCTCGAAGGTCTTCGCGCTGTTCCTGCCGAGCTGGTACTGCAACTTCCAGCGTCCGCCCGAAGACGCGAAGCAAGCTTGGCAATATTTCCGGGAAGCGTGCGACAAGCTCCTGCCCCACAGCACTACCCCCTATCTTCTCCTGATGAATGGCTGCGATCACCTGAACGCTCAGGCGAATCTCCCGGGGATTCTCCACAAGCTCAACCGACGGTTAAAACAAGGCACGATCATTCACACCCGGCTGGAAGATTACTTGAAGAAAGTCGCCGGGGCGTGCAAGTCGCCCACGCCCTGGCAAGGCGAATTCCGCGAAGACCACCGGCATCAGGTGTTGGCCGGGACGCTCTCCTCGCGGGTCTATCTCAAGCAGGCCAATGCCCGCTGCGAGCAAGGGCTGCTGAGCGCGGAGACGCTGATGCTCTGGCGTTCTCTTTGCGGCGGCTCTTACGATCTCGCGTGCCTCGACTTGGCCTGGAAGATGTTGCTGGCCAACCATGCGCACGATTCGATCTGTGGTTGCAGCATCGATCCGGTTCACCGGGAGATGGTCGCGCGCTTCGAGCAGGTGGAGCAGATGGCCGCCGAGATGAGGCAGGAGTCGCTGGAGCATCTGGCCGGGCGGATTCGATTCCCCGCCAGACTCGGGCGGCAGGACCGGGGCTTGCTGGTGGCCAATCCCCTGGCCGTGGACCGGAAAGAAGTGCTGGAAGTTGCCGTTGATATTCCTCTGAGCGAGCCGGTGCGTCGCCGGGAGCAGCTGAAGCGCATCGGCCCTGTCCCCAAACAGATCCGGGTCTTGGATGAGCAAGGCGAGGCGGTGCCTTTTCATCTGCATGGCAGCGAGGAAACGGCCCTGCGGGTGCTTTCTCCCAGCGTGTTGCCTTGCACGATGGAGGTCAAGCGGTTCCATCTTCAGATCCCGGTCGAGTTGAAGTCGCTGGAATACCGCTCGTTTTACATTCAGCCCCGGCCGGGCAAAGCGGCGCGGCCGCGGCACCGCCTCCGGGGCGGCAACAATCGGCTGGAGAATGCTTTTGTCCGGGTGACGGTTTCCGGCGATGGTTCGCTCAACATCCGCCACAAGGCGACCGGGCATCTTTATGGGCCGCTGCTCGTGTTCGAGGACGGCGGGGACGTCGGGGATGAATACCTGTATCGCTGTCCGGGCAACGACCGGGTGGTTACCACGGCCGGGCGGCCCGCCCAGGTGCGGCCTGTCAGTATGACGCCTTTGCAGGGAACGCTGCAAGTGGAGCGCATTCTGCCTCTGCCCGAGACGGCCGACCTGCGTGAGGAGCGTCGCCCCCGGCAAACGGTCGGTTGCCTCATTTCGACCCGGATTACCCTGCGGGCCGAGGACCCGACCCTTTACTGTGAGACCCGCCTGGACAATCAAGCCCGCTTTCACCGGCTGCGGGCGCTCTTTCAGGCCAACCTGCCTGCCGAGACGGCTTTGGCCGACGCCCCCTTCGATCAGATCGAGCGCCCGGCTCGGCTGCCCGAGGCGTGGGAAGAGGCGGCGACGCAGTTTCCCTTGCGCAGCTTTGTCGCTGTCGAGCATGAAGCGCAGGGGCTGGCGGTGCTGACGCGGGGCTTGCACGAGTATGAGCTGGTGGACAGCGAGCGGGGCACTCTTGCTTTGACCCTGTTGCGCTGCGTCGGCCATCTGGAGTGGAGGAAGCAGTCCCACTATGTGTTTGAAACCCCCGAGGCGCAGTGCCTGGGGGTGCAGCGGTTCGAGTTTGCGGTTTGTGCTTATGGGAGCGGCGAGGAGCGGGCTGCGCTGCCCCGCCGGGCGGAGGCGCTCGGCCGGCCGGTCGAGACGCTCGAGTTTGCCCCGGGCCGGGGCCGGCTGAAGGGCGGCGCTCGGCGCGCGTCGTCTCTTCTGCCGCGCCAGCAGCAGCTGCTCCAGGTCGAACCGGTCGAGGTGCTCGTCACCGCGGTGCGGCGATGTGAGAAGCGCGATGCGCTCCTGGTGCGCCTGGTCAATCTGTCGGAAGAAAAAGTCGAGGCGCGCTTGACCTGCGGCCTGGCGCTCAAGGAGGCGCACCAGCTCGATTTGCTCGAAAGGCGCAAGAAGAGGCTCGACCCTGTGCGCAACCGGTTGGTCTTGAGCTTGAAAGCAAAAGAAATCGCGACCCTCGAACTGGGGCTGTCGAGGTGATATCCGCCCTTGTCAGGTTTCGTCGGCGGCGAGGATGTCCCCGATGGAATCGAGGAGTTTTTCCCGGCTTTCGATTTTCTTCAGCGAGTCCGCCAGCTGCGCCTCGATCTGCTCGACCTTCTTTTTTAGCTGAACGATTTCCTCGTCCTTTTCCTGGATTTTGCGGTTCTTGGCCTCCAGTTTGTCCTTGACTCGCTGGACGATCTCTTCATTCGAAAGCGCCATGAAGTCCTCCTTTGGCTTTGAGGGCGGAATCCCCGAGGGGAGCCTTTACGACTTGCCTGCCGCGAGCCGGGCCACCGGGGGGCCGGAGGCCGGCTGCACACGGCTGGCCGCTTCCTGCCGGGCCAGGAAATCCTGGAGCAGACGATAGTTCTTCAGCACTCTTTCATAATAAACGCGGGGCATGGGTTTGCCTCGTTGCAGCCGTTGTTGAATGTCGGTGGGGCCTTCGTTATAGGCTTTGATCGCGGTTTTCACGTCTCCGAAGCGGAGAATCAGTTTGAACAGATGGTAGGTGCCGACCTTGACGTTCACTTCCGGATTGTAAAGATCCTGCGGTTCGCCGACCGCGACTCCCAGGGCTTTCTCAACCTCGGGGGACAGCTCCTTGCCCACCGCCGGCAGGATCTGCATCAGGCCCTGGGCGCCGACCCGGCTGCGGGCGTCCGGCCGGAAGGAGCTCTCGGTCAGGATGAGCGCCATCAGCAGGACCGGCTCGAAGCCGAATCGCCGGCTTTCCTCGTAGAGGACATTGCCCAGCGAGGTTTTCTCCGGTTCCGACAGCTCAGGGTTGAACTCTTCGATGATGTCCCAGATGCGCTGACGCTCGCGCAGTTGCTCGTTCTCATCGGCCACGTGGTCATACTTGCGGCTCAGCTGCTGCAACTGCCGCTCCAGGCGGCGAATCTCCTTGTCCTTGTACGTCAGCAGGTAGAAGACCACCGCCTCATGGACGATGAACAGCAGGAAGCACACGATCACGAAGGAACGCGAAAAGCGCAGGTCGGGTCGGCGCTTGAAACGAAGATGATATTTCATCATGGCCCTACCGTTCCTTTGAACCTCAACAGGCCGACCGGCGCGGATCCGGGAAGTAAATCTCCTCGATCAACACGCGCACGATACAAGCGATCGGAACCGCGATCAACATTCCCACCAGGCCGAACAGCGCGCCGCCCAGCAGGAGGGCGAACAGAATAATCATCGGATGCAAGTCCAACTTGTTGCCCATAATCTTGGGCGATATCAAAAACCCGTCCAGCGTCTGCACCGCGACAAACACTCCGATCACCACCCCGAGGCGAATGGCCAGATGCTGCCAGTCGGTTCCCTGCGCCGCCTGCTCCCGGGCAGCCTCCTGACCGGCGGCGAGCGCCGGCTGATACTCCTCCAGGATCGTCACGATGACCGCGGGGATCGCCCCCATGACCGGCCCCAGATACGGGATGATATTGAAGACCCCTGCCGCCAGGCCGATGAGCAAGGCATAGTCAACGCCCGCCAGGGACAGGCCGATCGCCACCAGCGTCCCGATGCAGACACAGACCAGCAGTTGCCCCCGCAGAAAGCCGGACAGTTGCCGGTCGACCCGGCTGAGAATCCTCAGGGTGCTCTCCTGGTAATCTTTGGGAATGCACCCTCTCAGTTTCGCCCGGAGTCGGTCGTAGTCCAGCAGCAGGTAGAAGGTAATGACCAGCACCAGCGTCGCCGAGGAAACGAAAGTGACGACACTGCCGGCTCCCCCCAGCAGCTGGCGGGCAGCTCCCCCCAGCGCCGAGAAGGCGAACTGGAGAAATCCGGCGATCCCTTTGGCCGCCATCCCCGCCCCCTCGGACAGATCGGCCTCCTTGAGCCGGGGATGGACCGATTCAAAGAACATGCGCTCCAGGTTCTCCCGGCTCAGCTGTTGGCGGACCCACTCGACCGTCTCGGGCGGCACCCGCTCCAACTGGTCCTGCAGAAAGCCCTCCAGAAGCCCGTACAGCCTCGCTCCGTAGTCCGGCAACCGCTGTCCGAAGATCACCAGCTCCTCTATTATTTTAACCAGGATCAGGCAAAACACAAGCGCCACGACCAGCAAGGCGACGTAAAGGATTGTCACGGCTAGAATTCGGGGGATTCGGCCCCTCTTGCGGTTGCGCCCTTGCAGGACGCCGACCACCGGGTTGAAGATATAGGCCAGCAGGAAAGCCACCACGAAGGGCGCCAGTACGGTCAGGACCACTCGCCCCCACATCCAGAACAGAACCACGACGAGAGCCAGGGGAACCAGTGCCTTGAGCCAAGCATGAATCCGCTGTCGAGTCCAGGTCGATTCTTCCATCTTCATTCCCTCCCCGGCGCCTGCGCTGTTCGCTCGCTCCTATCCGGCAGCCGTTGTTCGATCAGGGCAGAACCCTGGGGACACAAAAAGGCGAAGAGCGTCTCTTCGCCATCCCACGATTTCGCTCCGATCCCGGACATCCGCAACAGGCCCTTTTCACGTCGCCCTGGACGAAAGGGGCCGGTTCAGCTTGCGGCGCGTGCTGAAGTCGATAATGCGCCACCCTCCATCTTCATAAATCAGCTCATACTGCCGCCAGAGCGTGATTTCCTCCTGCCGGGTCTGGTGGGCCTCGACGCAGTGGATCACCGCCCGGTTGCCCCGCATCTGAGAGGAGGAGACTTCGACGAGCCGCTTGCGGGTGATCCCGCTCAGCTCCCGATCTTCCCACTTCTGTTTACGCGAGGCGACGTACTTCTGGAAGGGCAGCGTTTTGCGGCCGCCCTTGTTCGACTCGCGCGAGAGACAGTAGAACTCGCTCTGGAAGTCTCCGGTGTTCCAGCATTCGATGAACAGCTTGACCACATCATCGGGCTGAAGGTTCTTGACGATGTGTTTCTTGGACTGGTCGGTCTCCCGCAGGTCCATATCGGGTGTGCCGGGAGCCATTTTCAACTTTTCGGTTTGGCGTTCCAGCCGGTGCAGCCGGCCCAGGCGCTTGGTCAGGCTCTCCACGAGCCGGTCATAGACCTCCCGCTCGTGCACCGTCAGATGGTCCACCGAGTAAAGCAGCATTTTGCCCAACAGCGCAATCTGTTCTTCTTCCTGAAGCATCGGCATCGAGCGGG